>JRHI01000857.1_pt1 | contig 30111 bp, 24 predicted proteins | sample 215371 | NCBI WGS metagenome assembly JRHI01 (sample SAMN02929681, study PRJNA255918) | sediment metagenome | biome: cave system; feature: Ice Cave; material: Sediment; isolation source: sediment from deep within a dark volcanic ice cave with no known source of... ...
ACAGGCCAGAGGATACTGTACATGCGCCCTCATTTGGAACAGCCTCTAAGATGGCTTGCGCATGGCTCTCGGCCGATTCGCGAGTGTTCTTGACGTTCAACGGCCGCGGGGTATCACTCGAAGTTCCGGAGCCCCGGGTTCAATGGGCAGGTGAGTGGTTCATCGCTTTCGACGTGCGGGGTGATCGGTTGGCACTTCGCCACGGTTACTTCGCATTCCCAGGGAGGTGAACCACGGGTTTCCAGCAAGGAGGTGAGTTATGAGAATCAGTGCCGTGTCGAAGCGTGGGGCGATGACACTCCTGGAACTGCTGGTGGTCATCGCCATCATCGCGGTGCTGCTCGCTCTCCTGTTACCCGCGGTCCTCAAGGTCCGCGAAGCGGCTGCACGCATCCAGAGCATGAACAACCTCAGGCAAATCATGCTCGCCACCCAGCAATACTCCGATGCCAACGCGGGGTCTTTGCCGAACATCGACGGGTTCGACTATGCCCACGGGCAGGTCGAGTTCTCGCTGTTCGTCCAGCTGATGCCTTACATCGATCAGGGCAACATCTACGCCTCTTACAAGTCCAGATTTGGCGGGAACACCGCGGGTAGTGATTTCTTGATCAAAACCTACCTGGACCCGATGGACCCATCTCTCCCCCCGATACCGACCGGCTTTGCCAGTTATGCGGCGAATGCCCTGGTATTCGCTCCCCGGTCGAGAGCGCAGGATGTGGTGGACGGCACGTCCAGCACCATTGCGTATGCCGAGCATTTTGCGCGCGCCTGTGGCGGGACGGATTTCAGCTGGTTTGAGGGTGACTCATTCAGTTTCCCCCCCGTCTATGGCGTGAGCCGCCTCCGCCGAGCGACGTTCGCGGATAAGGCCATGGGAGACGTGTACCCGATCACGGCAGGAAATCCACCGGCGAGCCACGGATCTGTTGCCGGGTTGACATTTCAGGTTAGACCCAGGATGGCTGATTGCGACCCTCGTCTCGCCCAGACCCCGCACTCCGCTGGGATGCTGGCGGCATTGTGCGACGGCAGCGTTCGCAACCTCTCGCCAGGCATGTCAGCACTGACGTACTGGGGGGCGGTGACGCCAGCGGGCGGGGAAGTCCTGGGGAGCGACTGGTAATCAATTAGAAGCCTGCGAGCGGCCGCTTGCGACTTAGGGGTTCTCCCTCCCACCGGCGCTGCCGCCGCGGTACAGGTCCCGGCCCTGCACAAGCGCCTGCAGCTTGCGGTCGGCAACGGAACGCAGCAGCATCCAGAAGCCGCAGTCCGGATGTACCCACCTGACCCGCTCCGGACCCAGCACCTGCACGGCGCGGTCGATGCGGCGAGCGATCTCGTCCGGCGGCTCCACCGCATTGTCCTTGATGTCCACGACGCCGATGCCGAGCGCGATCGACGGTTTCAGGTCGCGGAAAACGACCAGTTCGTCGTAACCGCGCCGGGCAAATTCCAGCACGAGATGGTCGCACTCCAGGGCGTTGAAGAAGGGCAGCAACTCACGGAAGAATCCTTTCTGGATCGTCTGTCCCCCATAATTACCGAAGCAAAGATGAACAGCGCGTTCGCCCCGCACGCCGCTGAGGACGTGGTTGATTGCCGCCGCGGCCCAGGCGACGTCTTCCGGCGAACCCGGCAGGTTGGCTTCGTCCACCTGTACGACCGGGGCGTCGATCGCCTCCACTTGCTTGCGGAGCACCTCGGCCAGGTCCATGACCAGGCGTCGCAGGTCGCTGTAGTGCGTATCGACCAACGTCTTGCCCAGCATGTACGGACTGGTGACGGTGAATTTGAGCGGCCTTTCGGTCAGGCCGCGAACGAATTCCCAGGCCGCGGGCAGATTGAGCGCGCCCTCGCCGAGCAAACGCTGGACGACGCCGGCCGGCTGCGTTCGAAACGCCATGCCCGGCTGGCGGCGGAATTCCTCCAACTCGGCGCGGCTCAGTGCCGTGCGGACGCCGGCCAACGGACGGACGAAGTAGTCGATCATGCCGTTCGTGTCGGGATGGCCCACGTCGAAGCGCGACAGTTCGCCATCCGAAATGACGTCGATGCCGGCCAGTTCCTGCGTCTTCATCGCCACCATGATGGCGTCGCGCAGGTTGGTCGCCGAGGGACACGCCGCCAGCCACGCGGGCACCGGGTAGCTGCCGACAACCGTGGTGCGAATGCGAGAAGTGTTGGTCATATTGGTGATTCCTCGTGCCTAGCTGGGATGAAGGCGGCGCCACTCCTCGATTGGAAGGAACTGGCCGACGTCCAGTTCAAACCCCACCCCGAAGGGCGCCGCATTGATCGACTGCATTCCGAGTAAGCCGCGCGAGAGAGTCAGGGTCGGCCAGCCGTGGGAAGTGCGCCGGTACAAATCACCATGGGCTCCGAGCACTTGCCGTTGCACCTCCTCGGGAAACATCGACAATCCGGCAAAATAGTGATGCCCATTACGCTCGACGCTGTGGATGCCCAGCGCGGCACATACCGCCAGGTCTTGCAACAAGGCCACGGGACCGATGTTTGCCAGCTCTTCGCCGCTAATGATGAGAGGTCGTTGCGGCCGCTCATTGGACAGATGCCAGCTGAGGCAGACGTTTGCGACGCTTTTGAAGACCCCTTTGCAGTTCTTGTGACTTGTCCCCGCGTAGCCGAGTGCCAGCGCGCGCGGGAAGCTGTCCAGTTCCGCGTCCGACTCGTCAATGATGATGGGGGGGCGCTCCGGCCAGTCGGTTAGCCGGGCGGCTGCCGGGTCCAGGGCGACGGCCCGGTGCAGCGGCTGTTCGACAAACCGCAGGTACTGCAGAAAGGCTTGCAGGCCGGCGTCGCGCGTGAGATCCATCCAGTAAGTGCGGAAAGCAGCGAGGCTGTGAAACTGCTCGTTGCCGTCGAGAGAAAAGCCGAAATGACGGCGAGCCCGGAGTTCGATCTCCTCCGCCGGAAGGGCGGACCCTGCCGGCGAACTCCGGATCGCCTGGACGAAAGGGGTCAGTGCATGCTCATGGATCGTTTCGGCAATCCGCTGCAACCGTTTCCGATCGAGTTCGAGGGTGCCACTCACCTTGATCTTGAAGTGTCGCAAGCCGTAAGTCTGCACGCAAGCAATGAGCGATTGCGGCAAACCATCGTCGAGGCGTTCAGCAGGGGCAATCTCCTCATCCGTGAGAGGATCGGCCAAACCAATCGTGTGCCGCGCAACGATGGTACGCTGCGGTACCGGGCTCGGTAGCATGCCGGCCAGCGGCTGATCGCCAAGTACGGGATGGATGTCCCCAGGCCGGACGCCGAATGCATCGGCGCGCAGCAATGCGTGAAACGGCTGGCGAAAGGTTCGGCAAACGGCCTCGATAAGGGCCCGTTCGACGAGCGACGTGCCGAAATGCGTCAGCAGCGGCGGCAATCCCTCAATGCGCCCCCAGGCAGACTGTATTTCCCAGAGTTGTTGCCAGGCGTGGAAGGGACTGTCGCCCCGGATTCCGGCCGCGATCTGCACTGCGTGCTCGATCACGCGCAACATCGCAGCAATCTCGTCGTCGAGCGGTTGCTGCGGGTTCTTCGTGAACCACTTCGGCGGCAGATGATCGGCCGAGACGCCGACAGCGGGTTTGCCGCCCACCTCGACGTGCAGCCGGACGAGGGCGTGAGGACAATGCGTCATTGTGGCAATGCCGTACTTGAACGGCATGCGCGTGCGAAGGTCGAGCAGGTGGATGTCGCCATCGCAAATGTGAATGTCCATGTGCCGCGCTCAATCTTCCGACTGCCGCCAGGTCAAGCCGACAGCAGCCAGTTCCTCAGAGGTGTGCCGCTGGAAATGCTGCAGCACGTAATCGCGGCCCCAGTCCTCATTCTCAACCGCCTCCAGCGGCGGCAGTTCGTGACCGAAGTGTTCTCGCACCAGGCGAAACGCTTCCTCGGTGCTCAGTTCGTAGACACTGCGCAGGTCCGTCATGAAGGCTCCCTCACGAACTAGCCACGGCCTGCCAGGCACGCTCCACCTGCGGCGGGTCCCACCACGTCTTCACGCTGAGGTCTGCGGCCACCACGGCCGCCGCATTGTACCCACAGAGGCCCGTGATGTTACCGCCGGGATGCGTCGAGCCGCCGCACAGGTAAAGGCCGGGGACCGGCGTGCGGTACTGACCAGCCCCGGCAAATGGCCGATTGTAGCCGATCTGCCCGTGAGCGAAAGAGCCGACCAGCAGATCACCGCCACGCATGTTCGGCAAGCGACGCTCCGTGTCCAGCGGCGAGCGGGTGAAGCGATGCCGGACCGCCCCGCCGGCCAGGTTTGGTGCAAAGCGCGACCAGAGGTCGAGCATGGCCTGACCGTGGGCATCCTTTGTCGCGTCCCAGGAGCGCGGGTCGCCGTACAGCGCGTAGGGGAGCTTTTCCCACATGAACGCCGTATGCTGACCGGGCGGGGCCTGGCTCGGATCGAAAAGCGTCGGGCAAGCGCCCCACATTACTGTCGGCGGCAACTCACCGCATTCGTGGGCTGCGACAATGTCGTGGAACTGTTCCAGCCTTTCGAGACCGAGAATTACCATGAACGCGCGCGCCAGTTCCGGCCGCTGCTCCGCTGCCTTGTAGCGGGGCGGCTCCGACAGAGCAAGGTTCAGCGCGAAAAGCGGCGCGATGGAATTGTACTGGAAGCCCAGGGCGGCATCGCGCACCGGCTGTGGGATGGCGTCGGCGTCGAGAAGTTGGAGGAAAGTCTGCTGCGGATTCAAACCGGAGGCCACGAACGCCCCTGCAGTCAAACGTTCGCCGTCTGCCAACTCGACGCCGACCGCCCGACCCTGCCGCAGCAGTATCGCGTTCAGTTCGGCGCCGGTGCGGACCGTGCCGCCATGTTCCTGGATGTCGCTCACCAGCGCCTCGGCTAGCCGTGCGGAGCCGCCGAGACAGAGTTGGGCCTTGTGGCGGCCGGCGAGCAACGCCGGGATGGCGTGGCCAAAGCCGCGCAGGCGCAGGTCCACCTCGCGCAGACCGTTGAAGAAGAGCAGGCCCGCGCGGATGACATCGTTCTCAAACTCGCGCTGCACGAATTCCAACGGGGACAGTTCCGCCAACTCCAGCAAGCGACGGCCCAGCGTGGATTGGTCCAGGAGTTGCCGGCGGCGTTCGGGCGGCAGCGGCGGCGCTTGGGCCTCGGGAATGAGAATTCGTTCGACGATCGGCCGAAACTCCTCGGCCCAGCGGCGCAGCGCGGCGGCATCTTTCGTCGAGAACTCGGCAAACGACGCGGCGGTGCGGTCGAGGTCGGTCCACCATTCGAGCGCCCGGCAGTCGGGCAGCAGGAGGGCGACATTCAGTTCCGGCTCGATGTAATGGGCGCCGTGGCTTTCCAGTTCCAGGTCGCGATACCACGGCATCGTCGTGACGGCGCGGTGGAAGAACGAATGGGTGTTGTGGAGAAAACCGGGCAGCAAGGGGTCCGGCTCCGTGGTCAGACCGCCGCCTGGCTGAGCGGCGCGGTCCAGACTCAGGACACGCAGACCGCTACGGGCCAGGTACGCTTGCAACACAAGGGCGTTGTGCCCGGTGCCCAGGATGATGCCGTCGTAGCTGTCATTCATGTGCGCTCCTTCCCCTTCGGCGTCCCGCAGCATACCATGTCAGCGCGGCGATAGCATGTTGCGAGTGATCCCTGGGAAAGTCTCCTATGCACGCGGGCGGATTCTGGCGATCCTGCGGTATCCCCGTGACGGTGTCGGTCACCGTGTTCATTGGGCTGAACGCCCTCTGGACCAATCCCGCGACCCGCCCCGTCGCCGCCCAGGTGTTGCCCTATGCTGTCGCGGTCTTCATGCTTGGCGGCAGCGGCGTGGCCCTCTACCTTGTCGCTCACGCCTTGCGGAGTGGCTGGCTCACCCCGTACGATCTCGGACTCAACCTGGCCGGCTGGACGGTCCCCCGACGGCTCTCAGGCCTGATCCTGCTGCTGCTCCTCAGTTATGGCCAGTTCGCCTACCTGCAATACCACCTCGGCCGGTTGGGCTCGCCACAGCCGACGTGGGGTGACTACTGTTTCAATTTCGTCATCTGCCTGTCGGCCAGTCTGGCCGAGGTGCTCGTGTTCATCGGCGTCTGCTTCTGCTTCATCGAGCGCTGGCTGCGGCTGCAGGGTTTCACGCGACTGCTGGCCACGGCCGGCGGACTTCCGTTCGCGAGCGTGGCCTTCGGACTCTATCACTTCAGCCACGAGCCGCGCTGGCACCCCTACGTCGTGCCGCTAATGGGCGAAATGCTCTGCATGGTCCTGTTCTTTGTGGCGACGCGCAACTTCTGGTTGACGGTGGCACTGCACAACGCGTTCGCCGCCGCCGGCTTCACCACGGAGCAGTATTCGAGGAACCCGCTCAACATCGCCGGCTTCGATAGCGTGCCGGCCTTGGTTATCGTCCTCGGCGCGTTTGTGCTGCCCGCTCTCCTGCTCCACCGGCTGGAGTGGCGGTATGAGAATCGCGAGCGGAAACTGGAGAGCGATTGACGGATGGGGCTGAACCGCCTTATCGTGGGAACAGAACCATGCGGCGGATGGCGAGCGTGAAGGAGTTCAGTGGTGGAACCGTTGGTGCGGGACGATCGTCTGGTTCCCGGCAGCAGCTCGCCGCAGGAACACATCGCCCGCTTGACGCGCGTCCTGGAAAGCACGCGCCACCTGGCTGCGGAGAAGGACCTGGGCCGGCTTTTGGAGCTGATCGTCCAGCAAGCACGAATCACGGCGGGCTGCGAACGAGCCAGCCTCTTTCTGCACGACGAACAGCGCGGCGAACTGCACACCTGTCACATGCTCGGCCCGCACGAACTCGATGAGATCCGCCTGCCCGTCGGACAGGGGATCGTCGGTCTCGCAGCCCAGAGCCGGCGCCTGGTCCACGTGGCCGATCCGTACCAGCATCCGCTCTTCTACGCCGACTTCGACCGGCGCAGCGGCTTTCGCACGCGCAACATCCTCGCGGCGCCGCTCATCTCCTGGACCGACGCCAGGCTGCTTGGCGTACTTTGTCTGCTGAACAAGGAAGACGGTGGGTTCAAGGAAGAAGACGGGCAGCTGCTCGATTTGTTCGCCGCGCATACCGCCATCGCGCTGGAGCGGGCGCTGCTAGCCCAGCATTACGAGGAGAAGGTACAACTCCTGGCAGCGCTGAAGGTGGCGCACGACATCCAGGCCGGCTTCTTCCCGCGCCAATTGCCGGACATACCGGGTTATGACCTGGCTGGAAGCAGCCGGCCCGCCGAGGCAACGGGCGGCGATTACTACGACGTGCTGCCGCTTGGCGCCGACCGCATCGGCCTGGTGGTCGCCGACGTGTGTGGGCATGGCGTGGGACCGAGTCTGCTCATGGCGTCCGTGCGTGCCCTGCTGCGCGGCCTGGCTCTGCGGCAGCCGTCGCCGGAGACGCTGCTGACGGAACTCGCCGCGGCCATGCATGACGATCTTGTCCCCCGGCACCGCTTCATCACGCTGCTGTTCGGCCACCTTGCGCCGTCGGAGCACCGCTTCCACTTCGCCAACGCCGGCCATGGACCCGTCGCCTTGCACCTGCGCGGGGCGGAGGGGCGGTTCGCCTCCCTGGTGGACGATGAGGCGCGCGGCTGTCCGCTGGGGATTCTCAAAGAGCAGTACCAGGCCTGCGCTCCGGTGGCTCTGGCGCCGGGCGATCTGCTGGTGCTGGGCAGCGACGGCATCGTGGAGACCCGCCGCGGCGGCGCGTGTTATGGAGTGGAACGGCTGGAGCAGTTCTTGCTTCAGCGGCGCGACCAGCCCCTGCAAGCGCTCGTCGATGACCTGTTCGCGGACACGAGTGCCTTCCACGAACGCGGACAACCGGAGGACGATCTGACGTTGCTGCTAGTACGGCGGCATTTCTAGGGCTCTGCGGCCTGGCGCCATTCCTCGAAAGCGGGACATCCACATGCTGACCCACACCAAGGTTACTGAGGCGATGCACACGGCCATGCAGGGCGAACGCCTGCCGCCGCCGGCCCTGGCCGAGTTACAGGAGCGCAAATGGCGCGACCTGTCCCGCTTCGCGGTCGCCCGCGCGCCGTTTTACCGCCGTCTCTACCACGGCATCGACCTGGCCCGCGCTGCCCTGACCGACCTCCCGCCAATTAACAAGGAGCAGGTACAGGCCCACTTCGACGAGGTGGTCACCGATCCTCGGTTGAAGCTCGCTGGGGTGAGAAGGTTTTGCCAGGAGAGCACTCCGACGAGCGATCCTTGGTATCTCGACGCGTTCGCCGTCCTCCAGAGTTCCGGCACTTCCGGGCTGCGCGGCTCCTATGTCTGGGATGCGGCGGCGCTGGCCGATGCGGTCGCCGTCGGCTACCGCCAGAGCAATCGCGGCGGTGCCACCGGCCCGCAGCGCCTGGCGGCCATCATGCAAATCGAGCTATCGGACGCCACGAACATCTTGCTCAGCCTCGTGCCCGAATCACTCGGCTCGAAGCGCTTGATCGACATCCGCCAGGATTTGTCCGCCATTCTTGATCAGTTGAACGAATTCCAGCCGACGGTGCTGGCCTCGTACCCCTACCTGCTCTGGTTGCTGTGCGAGGCGGCGCGAGCCGGCCGACTGCACATTCGGCCGCGGCGCATCACCAGTTCTGCCGACGTGCTCACCGCCAGCGATCGCGGCATGCTCCATGCAGTCTTCGGCGTCGAGCCGTACAACTACTACTGTTCGACCGAGGTACCTTATCTCGCCTGGGAGTGCGACGCCCACGACGGACTGCACGTCAACGCCGATTACGTGCTCCTGGAGTCGGTATCCGTGAATGGCCAGCCGGTGCCGCCCGGCCAGCTTGGCGACAAGGTTTTCATCACGAACCTCTCCAACCGCGCTTTGCCCCTGCTGCGCTACGAAATGTCCGACCAGGTGGAGTGGATGAGTGCGCCCTGTACCTGCGGTTGTCTGCTGCCGCGCATCCGAACTGTTGCCGGCCGTGTCGAGCACATTCTTACGTTGCCGGGCACCGGAGAGACGCGCGTCCGCCTAGTTGAGGAATATGTCGATGACATGATCGGCCGGCTTGAGAGCGTGGCGCGCTACCAGGTCGTCCAGGAAGAACCCGCCCGGTTGACGGTAAACGTGATTGCACGAGCGCCGGCCGAATGGGAGCAAGTGCGTCGCGCGGTCGTCGAGGGGTTCGAGCGCTGTTTCCGTAAGTACGGGGTGGATCCGGCGCGGGTACGGCTCGAGGTGCGATCGGTGGAGCAACTGGAGCCGGTCCAGGCCGGCTCGCGGAAGGTCTGTCGTTTCTGGAATCGCTGCCACGATTAGCCGCAACGCACAGCGGACCACGGTCTGAACGGCGCGGCCAAATGGTGGGCGCTTGACCTTGCCCCTTCTCCTCCATTCCTGCTAGAGTCACCAGCCCCACAGGTTCACGCCCAAATGGATTTGCCCGCCCGCGCGGCGGAGAGGGAGCCACGATGGCCTTTGCACGGCCCGGACGGTGCGTCCTGATTCTGATCCTTCTCAGCCTGATCTACTTCGCACCACTGTGGATACACCCCCAGGAGATCCTTTACGCGGATAATTCGGACGTGCTGGCCATGCACTACCCGTGGCGCGTCTTTGCTATGCGTCACTGGCATGCCTCGCATACGCTGCCGCTGTGGTGCCCGGCCACCTGTGCCGGGCAGCCGTACCAGGCCGACACGCAGACCACGCTGTACTATCCGCCGCACCTGGTTTTCTATGTCCCGCCCCTCTCCTGGATTGCGCCGCTCTACGGCGTGCTGACCTGGGCACACGTGCTACTCGCCGGCCTCGGCATGTTCGCCTACGCACGTAGCCGCAGCCTGGCGGCGTTTCCCGCCCTCATCGCGGCGGCCGGGTTCATGTTTGCGGGCAAGTGGCTGCTCCACTTGCTCGAAGGCGGACACTATGTCTTCGCGCCGCTGGCCTGGCTGCCGTTGCTGCTGCTTGCGTCTGAGCGCGCTATCGAGCGCCGGCAATTGGCCTCAGCCGTCGCGGCGGGTGTACTTGCATCCATCATTTTTCTCGGCGCCCACCCGCAGCTCACGCTTTACATTGGCTACTTCGCCGCTCTCTGGACCCTGCAATCCGTCCTTGGCTGGCGTGGCACAGAGAGTAGCGAGGATTCGGAAAACTCATGTGCCCCGTCGCTTGGCCGCCGCGCTCTGTGGTGGCTCCTGACCTGGTCAATCGCTGGTGTCGTGGCCGTTGGGCTGACCGCGGTGCAGTTGCTGCCCGCGCTCGAACTTGCCGAATGGACCAGCCGCGCACGTCTGATAACGCCTGAGTACAGCAATGCTTATGACTTGACCCTCCACAGCGTGCGCTGGCTGCCGCGGCGGGTACTGTCCCTGCTGGGACCGCAGCACTTCAGCGGCTCCGCCTGGGAAAGCGTTGGTGCCCTCGGCATCCTCTGGACCGGGTGTGCCGTTCTCGCCGCGATCGTGAGCCGGCGAGCCACGGTGCGATTCCAGGCAGCGTTCCTGGCGCTCCTCATCCTCCTGGCGTTCGTCCGGGTGCCCGTTCCGGGTTTGTCCCTCTTTCGCATCCCCGTCCGAGTTCTGCTCCTGGCCGGACTGCCGCTCGGCATGCTCGCCGGCCACCTGACGCAACACATGTTCGGCGACCCGGTACAGCACGGCCGCCGGCTGCGCTGGGTGGTACTCTGCCTGGCCGCGCTTGTCGCGCTCTACCTCCCGATCAGCTTGCACCGTAATCCGCCGCCTGTGGCGTACTGGGTGACTCTGGCTGTCGCCGTGTGCGCCGGGGGCGGCACCCTGCTCTGGCGCTCGCGGCAAACACTGCCGGACAGCGCCACCGCGATCGCCTGGCTTGGTCTGCTGCTGGCGGAACTTTGGGCCATGCACTGGCCCCATCTGCAAACGCGACCCGTGGCAGACGTCTATCCCGTCAATGACGCAGTGCGTTTCCTGGCGGAGCGGCCCGGTTCCTATCGCGTGCTCGATATCCCGCTGTGGAAACATGACCCGACTTATTCGCCGCTTAGCCAGGGCCTCTGCTGCCTGCACGATGTCGCCTGGGTCCGCGGCTTGAATACGACAGATCTGTATCCGTATAAGCAGTTTCTTAATTTTCTCCAAGATCGCGGCGACCCGCCCGAATTGTCGGAGATGCCCGTCGTTTCGTGGCTGAGCCAGACCCATCTGAGCGATTTGCTCGGCGTGCGCTACCTCGTTTGCCCGGCGGACGAGGAGCTGCCCGCTGATGCAAAGGATGCCTGGCGCGCGGTGCGGACGCTGCGCGACAATCGCGTCTATCTCCTCAGCCTGTCGCCAACCGGCGGCGTCCGGGAACTACCTCCCTTCACCATTTACGAGCGGACCAAACCGCTGCCGCGCGCGTTCGTCATCCCGCACGCTCGACCGAACTCAGGCAACGCGGCGTGGGGCGCGGCCTTGCGTGAATTGAACCCGCGCCGGGACGTGCTGCTTGACGCTCCGGGTGGCCGGATCGAGTCCACAGCCGCACCGCAGTTCGAGAGCGGCGCCGCCGGCCCCGATTTCGAGGAAGCAACCGTTGTTGCCGATGCAGCCGACCGCGTGATCCTGGACGTGGAGCGCGACCAGCCTGGATACCTGGTGCTGCTCGACGCCTGGTATCCCGGCTGGAAGTGCCGTCTGGAGGATGGACGCGAGGTGCCGGTTTGGCGGGCGAATGGCCTGTTCCGGGCGGTACGTGTGCCGGCGGGACGGCACCGTGTCGAGTTCGTGTTCGCGCCGGCGTTGTATCGTCTGGGCCAAGCACTAAGTCTGGGCACCCTGACTCTTCTCGCCGTCCTGGTTGTGTTGCGTTGGGTTGGCTTCGTCCGACTCTGGCGGGCCAAATCTCTACAGGCAGCACTGGGTGTGCCTCGGCCTCGTCAAGAATGGCCGTCCAGCGGTACGCTGATTGCACCTGGAAGGGGAGACGCCCTTGCGCTCGAATTCCAATCTCTGAACAACGGAAGAGGCTGAGATGATGCGGCGCTGCTGGACCTTGCTCGCGGTATTCGGCTTCATTTTACCTGTCTTCGCCGCACGCCCCGCCCACGCCGAGAATACGCTGACGGAGCGCCTGGAAAGATTCCTCCGCCGGCCGGACTACGCCAATTCCCGCTGGGGCATCCTTGCGATTGACAAGAATAGCGGCAAGACGGTCTGTCAACTTAACGCCGACCAGCCGTTCATGCCCGCTTCGACGATCAAGCTTTACTTTGCCGCGGCGGCCCTGGCCGAACTGGGGGCCAACTCCCGTTTCGAGACGCCGGTCTATGCCCGGGGCGAGGAGAGCAACGGCCGACTCCAGGGCGACCTCATCCTCGTAGCGCAGGGCGATCTAACCCTGGGCGGGCGCGACGACGGCAAGGGGCACATGGCCTACACCGACGACGATCATACCTATGCCAACGGCGCCACCGCCCATTCCATCCTGACCAACACCGATCCGTTGGCCGGGTTAAAGGCCCTGGCCCACCAGATCCATGAACGGGGCATTAGCCGCATTGACGGTGACGTGTTAATTGACGATCGACTCTTCGACAAGGCGCGAGGCAGTGGCACGGGACCGGAGTTGCTCACGCCGATCGTCGTGAACGACAACCTGGTGGACGTAATCATTACCCCTGGCAGCGGTCGCGGCGAGCCGGCGCGGGTGATGCCTTGGCCGGCGACAAACCTGCTTCGTATCGACTCCAGGATCGTCACTGTGGCGCTGGACCAGCCAACGCGCATTTTCGTGAAGGTCGTCGGCCCGAACGCGTTCCTGGTTCACGGTCAGATTGCCGAGAAGTCAGCCCGCGTGGTGCGCGGTTGCGCCATGCCGGACCCCACCCTGTTTGCGCGGGAGCAGTTCATCGAAACGTTGCGGGGTGAAGGAATCGTGGTAAGGGCCGACTCTTTCCGGCCGTCGCGGGCCGAATTGCCCTCGTGGAGCGACTACGCAAAGCTGAGGCGCGTGGCACTCTTCCAGTCGCTCCCCTTCTCCGAGTTACTCAAGGTCACCCTCAAGGTCAGTTCCAATCTCTATGCCAACACCTTCCCGCTCCTCATCGCGGTCAAGCACGGCAAGCGAACGCTTCCGGAAGGCCTGAAGTTACAGGAACACGCCTTGGCCGATCTGGGCGTGGACTTGAATGGCGTCAACTTGACCACGGCATCGGGCTTTAGCGACACGGACAGCGTGACGCCCCGCTCGATAGTGCGGTTGCTCCAGGTGCTGTCGCGCCGGCCGGATTATGACGTCCTGGAGGCGGGCCTGCCGGTACTTGGCAAGGACGGCACACTCGCCGACACGGTGCCGGCCAGCAGCGCGGTGCATGGCAAGGTCCATGCCAAGACCGGCACCTATTATCTGCCGGAAACCCGCATGCAGGCACCACTGCTGCGCTGCAAGTCGCTGGTAGGTATCCTCTCGCGCCCAAACAACCAGGTGTACTTCTTTGCGTTCTTCGTCAATGACGTGAGGCTGCCGCGCGGCGAGACTCCAGACCGCGAGGGCCGAGTGCTTGGGCAAATGTGCGAGATACTCTACGAGCAGGGGCCGTAGACGGGACCTAGAATTCCCGGCAAAGGCGCGTGATGTGGCGGAGCATATCGCGCACGGAGATCATGCCGGCGGGCCGATCATCCTCCAGCATTGGCAGGTGGCGATAGCCGCCGACGTCCATCTTGTGGAGAGCGAAGGCAAGGTTGTCGACGCTCGAAATTGTTTCCGGATTGGCTGTCATGAAGCGTTGCACGGGCAGCTGCTGGTATTCCTCCCGAGTGCCGGCTACCTTGGTAAGCAGGTCGCGCTCACTAAAGATACCGAGCAGTTTGCCCTCGGGAGAAACGACGAGCAGCGCGCCGATGTCGCCGGCCAGCATGAGCTGAATGGCCTCATGGACGGTGGTCGTGGGCTGGACGGTAACCGGCGGACGCGGCTGGAGGTGGGTGACCGGATCCTCCATGAGGCTCCGCTCGACCCGATTACATGCCATCGGTTTGTCCAGCTGGGTCAGATCCTGCTGGCAGCGGTTGCATTCCTCCGCGCCGGGCAGGTTGTCGTGCATGCAGGTTGGACAGATCACGGCCGCACCCTCTGTGACTGGCCCGCCGCGCCAGCAAGGGATTTTTTCTTACGATTGCAGGCGCCGCGGGTCAGTACCTCATTCGACAACCCAGACATCATCGTTGGTAAACAGCTCTTCCAGTTTGCCGCGGCCCTTGGCCTTGATGACGTCCTCGATTTGCTTGTTGAGCACCGCGTCGTAGGTCGGGCGCTCGAGTGCGCGAAAGACGCCGACGCACTCCGGGAAGCGCGGATAGACCATCCGGCTGAGCAGATACGCGAGGCTCGGCTCCTCCGCCTTTTCGTCGTGCATGAGCAAATCGTCGACCGAAATGCCGTTGCCGACCGTTACCACCTCAGGATCGAGGCCGTTCAGGCGGATGCCCTTGTTGCGGTCCTTGCCAAAGAGCAGAGGCTTGCCATGCTGCAGGTAGAGCGCATTGTCGGCCTTGATGCTCTTGTCGGTAGCATACTCGAAGACCATGTCATTGAAGATCTTGCAGTTTTGATAGATCTCGATGAACGCGGTCCCCTTGTGCGCCGCTGCGCGCCTCAGCGTCTCGGTCAGGTGGTTTATGTCGACGTCAATGGTGCGGGCGACGAAGCTCGCCTCAGCGCCAATGGCGATCGACAACGGTCGCAGCGGATTGTCAATCGAACCGAGCGGGCTCGACTTGGTACGCGTACCAATGCGCGACGTCGGCGAATACTGGCCCTTGGTCAGGCCGTATATTTCATTGTTGAAGAGGATAATTTTCAGGTCCACGTTGCGGCGAATGGCGTGGATTAGATGGTTGCCGCCGATCGACAGGCCGTCGCCGTCGCCCGTAATGACCCAGACCTGGAGGTCGGGCCGGCATGCCTTCAGGCCGGTGGCCAGCGTCGGCGCCCGGCCGTGGATTGTATGGAAGCCATAGGTGTTCATATAGTACGGGAAGCGGCTGGAACAGCCGATGCCCGAGATGAACACCATGTTTTCGCGCGCCACGCCGACGCCGGCAAGCGCCTTCTTCATCTGAGCGAGGATCGAGTAATCCCCACACCCCGGGCACCAGCGCACTTCCTGGTCGCTGGCGAGATCTTTCGCAGTTAGGGTGTTCAGGGGGGTCAAGATGGCCATGGATTCCTCTTCGAACAAGGGCTAGGGTCAGGAGTCAGGGGTTTGCTGACCCCTGGCCCCTTTATTTCAGCATTTCTTCGATTTTTTCTTCAATTTCGCTGACCAGGAAGGGCCGGCCTTGGATCTTGTTCAGGCCCACCGCATCCACCAGGAAGTAAGACCTAAGCAAGAGACGCAGTTGGCCAGCGTTCAGTTCCGGAACCAGGACTTTCTTGTAACTGCGGATCACCTTTTCGGTGTTCTTCGGCATCGGGTTCAGGTAGCGTAGGTGGGCGTGGGCTACCTTGAGGCCCTTGTGCTGGGCGCGTTGCACCGCTGACAGGAGAGCGCCATAGGTGCCACCCCAGCCGATCACCAGCAGGTCGCCCTCCTCGGGTCCTACCACTTGCAGGGGCGGAATCTCATTGGCAATGTTGACGATCTTCTGTGCGCGCACCATGGTCATGTGCTGGTGGTTGAGGGGGTCGTAGCTCACATTGCCGGTAACGTCTTCCTTCTCCAGGCCGCCGATGCGATGTTCCAGGCCTGCCGTGCCCGGAATAGCCCACTGCCGCACGAGTCGATCGTCGCGCTTGTAGGGCAGGAAAGGGGCTGCGCCGTTGCCGTTGCTGTTCGGCGCGGTCGGGTGCTTGACCTCGATGTGAGGCAGGCTGTCCACCGGCGGGATCGACCACGGCTCAGCACCGTTGGCCAGGTAGCCATCGGATAGCAGGAAAACCGGCGTCATGAAGCGTATGGCCAGGCGAACCGCCTCGAAGACCATCGTGAAACAGTCGGACGGCGAGGCCGGAGCGACGATGGCCACCGGGCATTCGCCGTTCCGGCCGAACATCGCCTGCAACAGGTCGGCCTGCTCGGTCTTGGTCGGCAACCCGGTGCTGGGACCGCCGCGCTGCACGTCGATGATGACGATGGGCAACTCGGTCATCACCGCCAGCCCGATTGCCTCGGACTTCAAGCAGATGCCCGGGCCGCTGGTCGCCGTCACGCCGAGGGCGCCGCCAAACGAGGCGCCGATTGCCATGCCAATTGCAGCAATCTCGTCTTCGGCCTGAATCGTGCGGACGCCGTACCGTTTCATCTCGGACAGCGAGTGCAGGATATCACTGGCCGGCGTAATCGGGTAGGTGGCATAGCAAAGCGGGACGTTCGCCAGGTTGGTAGCCGCAACGAGTCCGATTGCCAGCGCCTCGTTGCCTGTGATCTTACGATAACGGCCCGGCTTGATAGTCGCCTTGTTGACGCGGTAGTGGACCGGCATCGACTCGGTCGTCTCACCGTAGTTGTAGCCGGCCTTGAGCGTTCGGGTGTTCGCCTCCAGGACCGCCGGACTTTTGGCGAACTTGTCGCGGATCCATTTGAGCGTCGTGTCGAGAGAGCGCTCGTATAGCCAGTAGATGAGGCCGAGGGCGAAAAAGTTCTTGCAGCGATCGGCCTCCCGCGGCGACAGCTTGATGTCGGAGACAGCGGCGCGGTTGAGCCTGGTTACCGGAACGGCGAAGAGGCGATAGCTCTTGAGAGAGCCGTCCTCGAGCGGGTTGATCTTGTAGCCGGCCTTTTGCAGATCGGAGGGGGTGAACGCATCGGCGTTGACGATGAGGATGCCCCCTGGCTCGAGATCCTTGACGTTTGTCTTCAGGGCCGCGGGATTCATGGCCACCAGGGCATTGAGGTGATCGCCCGGGGTGTGAATTTCGCGGCTGCTGAAGTGAATCTGAAAGCCCGAGACGCCAGCCAGAGTGCCGGCCGGAGCGCGGATTTCCGCCGGGAAGTCGGGCAGCGTGCTAATGTCGTTGCCGAGAATAGCGGAGGTGTTGGTGAACTGTGTACCGGCAAGTTGCATGCCATCGCCAGAGTCGCCGGCCAGCCGAATCGTCGCCGATTCCAGCTCTTCGACGCGCACCGGCCTCATATTACCGGTTACCGATGCCAACATGGATTGGGAAACTGTCATGAGAACGGTTCCTCGACGCTGAGTGGAAACCCTGGGCACAGGGTCAAGCCCCCTCCGCTTCCTGGGGGACGGTTTTTGGGTCCGGCGGCAAGTTATAGACGATGGCCGGAAAATGCTCAACCAAATAGTGGACGATACGCTTTACAGAGAGCACGCCGACGGGTCGCCCGGTCCCGTCCACCACGGGGAGATGACGATAACCGCCTTCTTCCATGCGGCGCACGGCTGACCCGATGGATTCCTTGGGGGCCACGCTCACAGGATTGGGGGTCATGCACTCAGCCACCGACAGGGTCAGCGGCTTCCCCGCTGCAAGAACGCGCCGGAGCAGGTCGCGCTCGGTGAAGATACCGACGAGTTGCTCGTTGGCACAGACCAGCACGCAGCCGACCTGTTCCCGGCGCATCAGGGCTACGGCGTCGCCAACTGTCTGACCCGGGCTGACCTGCCAGGGGGGCGTGGGGTGCAGGCGCGAGACGTTGTCAGTTTTGAGGTTTCTCGCCAGATCCATTGTCACATGATTCCCTGACGTCCCCGCTGGTTGGGGACCTGCGGCACCGTGGGACTGCCGCGCCTCTCACAGGAATGATGCCTCCTATGTGCTCCGCTGTTGGTTAGGATAGCACCCCCGCTTAAGATTGGCCCGAAAATCTCCGGTGCTTTCCCGACTTCCGCAGGCGGTCGCTTCCGGACGTCCGCGCCTCGCAGCCTTGGCCGCTACTGCTATCCTAGCAGAAATTGTTGGTAAGAATAGGTCCGGCGGCAAGGGCCATCCGGACCGTATCTTCGTCACTTTGTCAGGTGGGACACATGGACACGCGATTGCGCGACCGGGTCGTTCTGGTGACTGGCGCCTCCGGAGGCATCGGCGGCGAACTGGTGCGGGCCTTCGTTCGCGAAGGTGCGCGCGTGGTGGGACACTTCGGCACGCAGGCCGACCGGGCACAGGCACTGGCCGATGAATGCGGCCCGGCATGCTTGCCTCTGGGGGCCGACCTGACCCGCGAGGCGGAAGTGATACGTCTCTTTGCCGATATCGAGACGCGTCTGGGCCCGGTGGAAGTGCTGGTTGCCAACGCGGGGCGTTGGCCACCGGACGATACACGCCTGCCGGATATGACGCTGGCCCAGTGGGAAGCGACGTTGGCGACGAACCTCACCTCGGTGTTTTTGTGCTCGCGCGAATTCTGCCGCGGGATTCGCAAGCATGGCCTGGTCGAGCCGGCAGCCGTGCTCATCGGTTCGACGGCGGCCATCTTCGGCGAGGCCGGTCATGCCGATTATGCCGCCGCCAAGTCCGGCCTGACCTATGGCCTGGCGAAAAGCATGAAGAACGAGATCGCCCGACTAGCGCCGCGAGGCCGGGTGAACGTCGTCTGTCCCGGCTGGACGTTCACACCCCTGACGCGGCGCTTCACTGAGAATCCGGAGCGGGTGCGCAAGGTGCTCCAGACGATTCCGCTGCGTAAGATGGCCAGGCCCCACGACGTGGCGATGACCGTGGTCTATCTGGCGTCGAGCAACCTCTCAGGGCACGTCACTGGGCAGGTGCTGACCGTGTCGGGCGGCATGGAAGGGCGAGTGCTGTACGACCCGGAAGAAGCGGACCCAGGTAAGGCATGAACGGACCTGGTCCGCCGACAGTGGACTGCGTGATGTAACCGCTGTCTGGCCGGTCACTTGGACCGGTCGCGAAGAATTTGCAAAGCACTTCGCCGGACCTGCGTATTATGGGGCTAGCCGCGAGTAGCGTCCCGACTCCGTCGGCCCTGGCAAGGACAGCCAACCTGGTCGCGTGGAGAGATCCAGTGAGGGAGCCTTGAGCCGAGAGGGATCCTTGAGCGAGAAACCCGACAGGGGCGTCGAGGAGCGGAACGGGGACGAGGTGGCTCTCGTCTTGCAGCTGCTGCTTCGCGCCCAATTCGAGCAGGCCGCCCTGCTCCAGGCCGTCGCGGCCGGGGAACAGACGACCACGCCCTCCAGCAACAACGCTTTCGCCGAGTTTGTCCTCCTGACACAGCATCGCCTGGCGCAGCTTGTCCTTCCCCTCGTCCATGGGGATAAGCACCTGGCCGAGGACGTTGTCCAGGAGGTCTATTTGAAGTCTTACCGCAACCTGCGCCGCTTCGATCCGACCAAGCTGAAGGACTGCAATCCGTACGCCTGGTTGATGACGATCGCCCACCGGACGATCATCAGCAATCGGCGCCGCCGCAGGCCATTGCTCTGGGTTAACCTGACCGGCAGCAGGGCCGAGGAGGGCAACGGTCCCGAACCCGTTGCCCCTGATTGTGACCCTGGAAGAGAACTCGAAGCCCAGGAACAGGCGCAGGCCCTCCACCGCGCCGTGGACGAGTTGCCGCCGGACCTACGCAAATTAGTGCAGCAGCACTACGAAAAGAACTTGAGCCACCGTGAGATTGCGGATGAAAACTGTTTGACGCAGGGTCAGGTTAACATGAGCCTGCACGCCGCCCGCAAGAAAATTCGCGCCACCCTGGAACGGCTGGCTGCGCGCGACGCCCATTAGGCCCGGCCGCTCCGGTGGGCGAGGCCCGGAATGACCGGACAGAGCGCCTGTGACCGAAACACCGACTACCCGCAGCACCTTTACTCAGCGCTCCATGACCAGAGAACGATAGGAACCATCCATGACCCGAGGCAAGAGCGACTCGCTCGGTCAGGCCAGTGATCCGGCGAAAGAGGCGTATGAGCCTGCGACCCTTTTTCCCGACTCGCAGTGCCCGGCGCCCTCGCGCTTCTGGCAAGTCGCCCTCGGCACGTGCCATCTTCTGACATCCTCCGAGCACGACCATCTGGAAACGTGCCCGCGGTGCCGCGACCACCTCGCCCAGGTGATCCAGACCGTCCAGCATCCCGTGCCGGACCCGGAGGACGACTGCGACGACCTTCCGCCTGTCGTGGAGGAAACGGCCGTCGGCGTTGCCGCCGGTACGGCAGAGCTTTTTCCGCCGGTTCCTGAAAGCGCGGCGGTGCCGGAGCCCATACCGCGGGTGGCTGCGCTCGTGGCCGCACTGGAATCGCCACGTGCCGTGGTCGTCTGCCCCTACGGGGGTGGTCAGTACGTCACCATTGGGGCTGCCCTGCGCAATGCTTCACCGGGAACTCGCCTGCTTCTCCGACCCGGCCTCTATCGGGAAGAACTGGTGCTGGACCGCTCCGTCGAGATCCTTGGCGAGGGGCCACCGCACCATATCATCGTCGAGAGTTACGGGGGGCCCTGCGTCCGCATGCTGACGGAACGCGCTGTCGTTCGCGGTCTGACCCTGCGCGGCCTGGCGGGACGCCGGCAACAGCGTCATTTCGCGGTGGACATTCCGCGGGGCCGGCTCGTTCTCGAGGATTGCGACATCACCTCCGATTCGCTTGCCTGCATCGCCATCCACGGTTCGGCCGCCGAGCCGGTACTGCGGCGCTGCTGGGTGCATCATGGCCAGGCCAGCGGCGTGCTCGTCTGGGACGAGGGCCGCGGCCGGCTCGAGGAGTGCGATGTCTCCGGGAATGGGGCAGCGGGCGTGCAAGTGCAGCTCGGGGGGAATCCGTTCCTCTGGCGCTGCCGCATCCACGATAATCAGCAGGCGGGCATCGACGTTTCCGCCAGCGGTTTGGGCACCGCTGAAGAGTGCGATATCGCGCGGAATGACGAGGCCGGTGCCAGTGTCACTTACGAGGGGAACCTGCTGATGCGCCGCTGCCGTATCCACGACGGCGGTGGTCCGGGCCTATGGTTGTCAGCGAATGGGCAGGCAACTCTGGCCGATTGCGAGATTGTCAACCAGGCTGGTCCCGCAGTGGCACTTGGGGCCGGCGGTTCGCCGCGCATCCTGGGCTCACACTTGCACCAGAATCGCGGCGGCTCGTTCGAGTTCCACGACCAAAGCCCAGTCCTGCTCCAGGGGCCGCCGGCCACCGATCGCGCCCGAGCGGGTCGGAGTGCCGTGGCCTTTTCGGCAAGGCTACAATAGCCTCCGGTCGCTGCGTCTTGTGTGGCCGCAATGCACAATGGAGCGCGGGCTGTGGGCTCCGCTGCACCTCGCGGCCACACAGAGCACAGCTATGGAGGACTGTGCCATGCCCAATCCCGAGCGTTTGCTACACACGCTCCGTCGTGCCGTCCAGTTCTTCCGCGACACTCCAGGCCGTAGCGGACGGCTCGTTCGTCTGGAAGGCGCCGACGATGTTCTTGTAGGCGGCGACCTGCATGGCAACCTGGAAAACTTCCGGCTGCTGCTGCAAAAGGCCGACCTGGCGCGCCAGCCACGACGCCATCTCGTGCTCCAAGAGGTGATCCACGGTCCCTACCGCTATCCCAGCCGCGGCGACAAGTCGCATCAGCTTGTCGATCTTCTGGCCGCGCTCAAGTGCCAGTTCCCGCGCCAGGTCCATTTCCTGCTCGGCAATCACGAACTGGCCCAGTGGACAAACCGCCCCATCGCAAAGGAAGAGGTCGACCTGAACAACCAGTTCTGGCAGGGCGTCACTACCGCCTACGGCGAGTGGGCGGAAGAGATCTACTACGCTTACCTCAACCTCTTCGCCGTTGCCCCCGTGGCCATCCGCACACCGAATCGCATTTTCCTGAGCCATAGCCTACCGCCGTTGGCCCGCCTACCCACATTCGACCCCAGGCTCATCGAGCAGGACGACGTGGTGGATAAGGAGCTGCAGCCGGGCGGCAGCATCTACAGCCTCATCTGGGGACGCGACACCCGGCTCGATACAGTGAAGGCTTTCCTGGAGCGGGTCGACGCGGACTTGCTTATCACCGGCCACATTCCTTGCGACAACGGCTTCGCGGTGCCGAACGAGCGTCAAGTCATCCTCGACACACTGGGCACGCCAGCTTGTTACTGTCTCTTTCCGGCACACAGACCGCTAACGCTTGCCGAGTTGGTCGCCAGCGTGGCGACCTTGTAATGTGACTGCATCACGTGGCCAGGAGCATTATTTGCGAACCGCAAGGAATCATGAGCACTGCAGAAGTCCCCTCCCATCGTACCATGCCGGCAACACCCCTGGAGGCCCTGGGGCCGGTCCTCCTCGAAAAAGTTCTGATTGATGACCACACCTTTACCATTTCGCGGCCGAGCAGTTCCGAAGATCTGCTCGATCATCCAACCATCCGCGCCGCCTTCGTTGCGGATGAATACATGCCGTACTGGGTGGACCTTTGGCCGGCGGCGCGCATGCTGGCCAAGGCGATCGTGCGCGCGACGTGGGTGCCGGGACAGGAGGCGCTGGAGATCGGCTGCGGCCTTGGACTCCCTGGTGTTGCCGCCCTCGCCATGAGTCTGCGCGTCACGTTCAGCGACTGCGACGCGACGGCCTTGCATTTCGCTGCCCTGAATGCCCGGGCCAACGGCTTCCATGAGTTCCGCTTGCTCCAGGTCGATTGGCGTCGCCCGCCGGAGGACTATCGCGTTCCTGTGGTACTCGGCTCCGATCTCCTCTACGAGATTCGCAACGTCGAGCCGCTCGTCGGTCTCATCAAGCGCGTGCTGCTGCCCGACGGCGTCTGTCTGCTCACCGACCAGGACCGTGTGCCATCGCACGTTCTGCGCCAGACGCTGACGGACGAGAGGATGAACTTCACGACTCAGGTGGTGCGCGCGGGCGAACCCGGCGGCCGCCGTTGCAAGGGGACGATGTACCGCATCACGCACCAATGATTGTGCGACCGCGACGGGCAGCCCTCGTTCCGTGACACATCGCGGCTACCCGTGGAATCGGTTTGCATGCCCCACGCCGGCCGCTAAGATGGACCCGTCTGGCATAAGGTGTCGCCTGGTGCAGTCAGGGGAGGTGTCCAGCCATGCAGCGTTACCTGGCCTGGGCGGGAGGAATGATCCTGGGCCTCGGGCTGGTGTTCTTCGCACAGCCGGCGCGGGCGGTCATCACGCGCCTGACGCCGTTGAGTGAGGTCCTCCAGGTCTATCCGCTCATTTTCAGCGCCAAGGTGGATGCCCTCGATCCCGAGCGTCCATCAGTGGTACTCCTCGCGGACGAGGACCTCAAGGGCAAGGCACAGTTTCGCCGGCTGCCCATCAACCTCAAGGGGGACAGCGAGGCCGAGAAGGAGAAACACACACAGCAGCTCCTCAAACGTCTGAATCGCGATCTGCCGCTCATCCTCTTCGTCAGCCAGCGCGGCAAGCAGTACACGGCATTTGCCTACACGAACGGCACCTGGTTCCAGATGCGCGGCCAGAAGGCAGACGACGACGATGCGGTGCGCTGGACTTTTACTCACTGCGAGCCGTACTTGCGCCGCACCTTCAAGGACAGCACGGCCGAGCTGCGCCAGGTGGTCATCGATGGCCTGGCCGGCAAGAAAAAGCCGCCGGAGCCCGATCCCAAGGAGAAGCCGGGCCTCGGTCCTGAGGTTAAGAGCGGCGATGCCACGCCTGACAAACCGGAACAAGCATCCCTGTCGACGGGGCCTCCGTTCGCCGTCATCCCGACGGTGCTCGTCGGGGGGCCGCTCATGATCCTGGCCCTCCTCTTTCCCGCGGTATTCGGCGGCCTGACGCTCTTTTTCCGCCGCTGGCTAGTCGTGCTCTCGATCATCAGCATCAACAGCACCATCTGGGTGCTGCAGGAGTGGTGCGAACCCTGGCTGCACGACTCCTGGTGGGGCACGACTCAGGCGTTGTGGGTGAGCATGACGCTCATGACCCTGGTGGGACTCATCTGGTCCTGGCGAAAGCATACGGCGACGGTGCGTGAGGAGGCATTCCTCGCGGCGCTTGTGGCTGCCGAGACCGATCCCCTGGCCCCTCCCACACAGGAGCCAGCCCCCGCCAGCATGCCGGGCCGCCGTGAGCAGATCTTCTTGTGGGCGCTGAGCCTCCTCGGCGTGGTAGTCGTTACTCTCTGTCTTCTTTGGCGCGCCCCGCTGCTGGACAGTTCGTGGCGAAAGCCACTCCTGGTGATGTGGGTTGGCGTCTGGACCGGCACCCTGTACACGCTCTGGTTGCCTCTGGCGGCCAGCCGGGGAGCGACGGTGGGCCTGTCGGCGGAAGGTGTCATGCTCTCAGCCATGGCGTTGGCCTCCGTCGGCCTGGGATTGACCACCGTGCCCCGCTCGGGCGCCGTCAGCGGCGACTTCCAGGCACATGCCGACGAAGAGGCAGCCACCGACGGCGCGAACGCGAACGGAGTCGTGTGGCGGTTCGAGGCCAAGGACCGTGGCACGATCGCCTCGTCGCCCTTGATCGTGGGCAACCGCGTCTATATAGGGGTGGCCCACAGCGCCGCATTTGACACTTTTGGCCGGCTCTACTGTCTCGATCGCGCAACCGGCAAGGAGGTCTGGACCTTCGACGACGACGGCGGCATGAAGCAGATCTTCTCGACGCCGTACCTGGCCGACGATTGTATCTACATTGGCGAAGGATTTCACCAGGACAGGAGCTGCAAGCTCTACTGCCTCGAAGCGGCGACCGGTAAGAAACGATGGGAATTCGCCACGAGCAGCCATACCGAATCGAGCCCCGTCGTTGCCGGCGACAAGGTCTACTTTGGCGCGGGCGACGATGGCGTCTTCTGTGTCACCGCGGCCGACGGCAAGGAGGTCTGGCATTACCCCGGTCTGCACGTCGATTGCACGCCGGCGGTTATCGGCGGCCGGGTTTACGCCGGCAGCGGCGTCGGCGACCTCCATCAGGAAACCTGCCTGTTTTGCCTGGAAGCTGACGGGAGCAAGGTCACGGAAGTCTGGCGCGTGCCCACCAATCTGCCTGTTTGGGGATCGCCGACTGTGAAGGCCGGAAATGTCTTCTACGGCCTCGGCAATGGCAACTTCGTCCAGAGCGACGAAAGACCAGGGGGCGCGGTGATCTGTCTCGATGCGGTCTCGGGCCGGCGTCTGTGGCAAAGTGACGTGCCGGACGCGGTCTTGAATCGCCCGGCTGTGGACCGGAACCGCGTTTACTTTGGTTCGCGCGACGGCAACTGCTATTGCGTCGAACGGCGCGATGGCCGGTTGCGCTGGAAACATAACCTCGGCAGTCCAATCGTGACGGCCCCGGTACTGGCGAGGATACCTGGGGCCAGCGCGTACACCAGCCTTTATGCCATCAGCAGCGCCGGCCAGGTCTGCTGCCTGGACCCGGACAGCGGGCTGACTGACTGGGTGCTCGATCTGAAAAAGGAAGCGCCGACGGAAGCGTTCTCGTCACCCGCCGTGATCGTCAGCCGTGACGCGGTCGGGGAACGGCGCTTCCTGTACTTTGGCGTCGGTTTGAAGAGTCCTCTCGGCAGCACCGCCGTGCTGTACTGTCACGAGGATCACTTTCCCATGCACGAAGGATGGCCCACGGACTTCGTGCCCTGACCGGGTATACAGCTTACCGGAGAAGGGCTTGCAATCATTCAAGACAGACCTTCGCACCTTTGATGAAATCGGCCGCGGCGATGGCGACACGGTTGGCGGCAAGGGCCTCAGCCTCGGGCTAATGGCAGGCGCGGGCCTGCCGGTGCCACCGGGCTTCTGCGTGACCAGCGCCGCTTATCGCCGGCTTAACACGGGCCTCGCGCGCTCCGATGCCGCGCTCCGGGACGCCATCGCCGAGGCGTACCGCCAGCTTGGCGCCGGGGTGGTTGCCGTGCGCTCATCGGGAACCGAGGAGGACGGCAGCGTCACCAGCTTCGCCGGGCAGCAGGAAACGATCCTCGGCGTTCATGGCGAAGACGCCGTCCTCGACGCTGTCGAACGCTGCTGGGCGTCGCTCCACACCGAACGGGCTGTCGCATATCGCCGCCGCCAGGGTGTTGCGGAGAACGGCCTGGCCATGGCTGTCATCGTGCAGCGCCTGGTGCCAGCGGAGGTTTCCGGTGTCCTCTTCACGTGCGATCCGCTCGATCCTGAGGGCCGGCAGCTCCTTATCGAGGCGTCCTGGGGCCTCGGCGAAAGCGTCGTCTCCGGTCGGGTTACGCCGGATCGCTACCACCTCGATCGGCAGACCGGCAAGGTCCTCGATCGCCACATCGGTGCGAAAGCGACCTGCTGGTCACCGGACGGGCCTCAACCGATACCCGTCGAAAAGCAGAACGTGCCATGCCTCGACGACGCGCACCTGATGGAGTTGGCCGAACTCGCTCGGAAGGTGGAGACGTTCTACGGCGACGCCCGCGACGTCGAATGGGCGTGGGCCGAGGGACGCTTCTGGCTCTTGCAGGCCCGGCCAGTCACAACCGGTGGCGCCGCCGAACGTGAGCGGGTACGGCGCGAGGAGATCGTCGCGCTCATGGCGAAAGCTATGCCCGGCGGCACCGTCTGGGCACGCTACAACCTGGCGGAGATCTTGCCCGAGCCGACGCCGCTGACCTGGGCCATCGTTCGGCGCTTCATGTCGGGCAAGGGCGGCTTTGGCCTCATGTATCGCGACCTCGGTTTCGATCCGGACCCGAGCCTCGACGATGAGGGCATTTACGATCTCGTTTGCGGTCGACCTTACTGCAACCTCAGCCGCGAGCCGCTCATGCAGTTCCGCGATCTGCCGCTGGGGTATTCCTTCGCCAAGCTGAAGGCCGAGCCGCGGCGGGCGCTCTATCCGCAGGATATGGGCTTCGACCATGGCCGGGCCGGCTGGCGCTTCTGGCTGACAATGCCGCTATTGCTGCCGGCCTCCATCCTGCGTAGCACGCGCCGTCAGAAGCAGCTCAATTCCCTGATGCAGACATTCGCCCCGGTGCTACGGCAGCAGGTGCTGCCAGACTTCGCCGCCGAAACAGTCCGCGAATCGGCCCAGAACCTTGCTGCCGTCGAGACGCCGGCCCTTCTGGATCGGCTCGAACTATGGATTCGCCGCACGCTTCACGATTTTGCTCGGGAAAGTCTGAAACCAACGGTGCTGGCCGCTGTGGCGATGGAGAATCTGAAGCAGGGACTTTCCCAATCGCTCGGCGCGGACTGGGCGCGGACCGCAGTCAACGAATTGGCCATGGGCGTGCGTCCCGATGCGGAATCCGATCTGGCCGGCGCGGCGCGGGAGTTGGCGGTTGGCCAGCTGGATCGGGCGACTTTCCTGCGGCGTTTCGGCCATCGTGGCCCACATGAGATGGAATTGTCCGAGCCGCGCTGGGCGGAGGACCATGGCGCGCTAGATAGGCTGGCGGGCATGACCACGGCCGCAGAGTACGCGTCGGCCCCAGAGACCAGGACAGTGTGGAATCGGATCGCCGCGAAGGCCAGGCTGATGCCACCCCAGCGCAACGCGCTGGAAGGTGAACTGCGGAACCTGCACACGTATCTCGGCCTGCGCGAGACGGCGAAGGATTACCTGATGCGGGGCTACGCTCTGATCCGCCGGATCCTGGTCGAGTTGGACCGCCGGCACCGGCTGGCAGGCGGCATCTTCTTTTTGGTGCCGGAGGAACTGCCGCGCCTTGTGGCGGGCGAAGACCTCTCCCGATTGATCGGCGAGCGCCGGCGCCGGCGCACGCTGGCCCTGAGTCTCGAGGCGCCCCAGGTCCTCTTCAGCGACGACCTCGACGCCCTTGGCCGGCCGGTCACGGTCGTTGGCGCGGACACGCTGCGCGGCGTACCACTATCGGCGGGTGTCGCCGAGGCGCCCGCACTCGTGTTGGAAGAGCCGACCGGGGAGGTGCCGCCGGAACCGTACATCCTCGTCTGTCCGACGACCGACCCGGCATGGGTGCCGCTGTTTGTGCGCGCGAAGGGACTGGTGATGGAGACGGGTGGGGTGCTGTCGCATGGGGCGATCGTGGCTCGGGAATTCGGCCTGCCAGCAGTGGCAGGAGTACCCGACGTGATGCGCCGGCTGAGCACCGGACAGCGACTGCGCGTCGATGGCGGCAGCGGCACCGTGACACTGCTCCCGCAAGAATTATGAAAGCGGTGCCCTTTCAACGCAAGACTGATTTGACAAAGGAACCGGTATGGGCGAGTTGCATACCGTATGCCGGGTAAATGAGTTACCGGAGGGCGAGGGCAAGACGGTCGTCGTCGGCAAGAAGCTGGTGGCCGTTTTCCACCACCAGGGAAGGTACTTCGCCCTTGACGATGTCTGCCCGCACATGGGAGCGTCCCTGAGTAGTGGTTACGTTGAGAACGGTATTGTGACCTGTCCGTGGCACGCCTGGCGCTTCCGCCTAAACGACGGCGCGTGGGCCGACAATCCGCGTTTGAAAATCGGTTGCTATGCAGTGCATGTGGAGGGCGACCTGGTTCAGGTCGAGGTCGGTTGACTCGCCCTGCGTTTGCGATCCGGTTCCAGGAAATCCTTGACAACGCCAGGCAGCCTCACTAGCCTTTGAGCGAGCCAGGCGGTCGTAACCCGCAACTTCCGAAAAAGATTGATGGGCGGCGAGCGAATCACCTGTAGTGCTGGCCCTTCCGGATTCCTGATCCTTGACCCGAAAGAGATCCTCCATGAGTACGTCGCAACCCCAGCCGCAGCCCGAACCTCGGGTTCCGGCCAAATCCGCAGCCAACGAAATGACCGAAGTTCGGGTCGTGCAGCACTCCCAGCTCTTCTACTGGTGGCCGGTCTGGGCGGTCGGCTTTATGCTGGCAGCATTCAGCGCGTTGAGTAACCAGCGCACCGCCGTGGTGCCTCCCGACACGACCATCGAACGCACCGCCGACAAAGCTTATGTGCTCAAGGTGAACGGATTGCCGCCCCACAAGAAGTCTACCGGCGAAGAACTGGCACTCGGCCAGACCATGGGGATCACGGACGCCAAGACACCGTTCGGCCTGCACATGGCTTCCCAAGCGTATCTCGGCATCATCTTCATGATCACCCTGTTGCTGATCATCATCATCACGAACGTGCCCTTGCGCGGGATGTGGTCGGTAGTGGTGATCATTTGCTTGGTCTTGTTGTCTGTAATCCTTTACCTCGCTGATTTGTGGGAGGTAATCGCCTACTGGTTCGGCCTGCTCGACATTCACATCAACGCCATGGGCTACCTGTTTGTGTCACTGTCCTTGTTCGTTGTCTGGGCGGTGACGATGTTCTGGTTCGATCAGCAGATCTACATCATCTTCACGCCCGGCCTGATGAAGGTGCGGGAAAACATCGGTGGGGCGGAAACGGCGTACGATGCCGGCGGCATGACGATCGAGCATCTGCGCGACGACATCTTCCGCCACTGGGTCGTGGGCCTCGGCTCCGGCGACCTGGTGGTCCATCCTGCTGGACCACAGAGCCGGGAAATCCGTCTCAACAATGTCCTTTTCGTGGGGCGCAAGCTGCAACTGATCGAGGAGATGAAGCGCACCTCGGTAGTGACAGGTTAATGAGCGACGAGCCGCTTGCGGCCTGGCGTGCCCATCTCGCCAGACCGCAAGCGGCTCGTTTTTTCGAGCGCCTGTTCGTGCTATTCCTTTTCTTTCTTCTCTTCGATCGGTTCCTTGACAAGCTGTACGAAGAAAGTGCTCGAATTCCCCTTCTTCTCCAGGGTGAGCTTGGCGGCGTGGTCGTCGGCTTCCTTGCGCTTGGGATAGTCGAACACGGCCACGCGTTGATTGGAGTTATTGAAGACTCCCCAGATCGCACGCATGCGGACGACCTTGGCCGTGCGGCTGCGCGGCTTCGCCTTGGCTTTGGGCTTGGGCTTGGCCACCGCCTTCTTCTTTTTCTTGGGCACTTCCTCGTCTACTTCTTCGTCGTCTTCTTCAGCTTCCTCCTCAGCGACGGCTTCGTCATCGTCGCTCACTTCCGCCGTCTCGTCGTCTTCTTCGTCCTCGTCTTCTTCTTCGACCTCGGTCTCCCCGGTGTCGCGGCGCTCGGCGGCCTCGGCCTGGGCGCGAAGGTCCTTCCGGTTGAGAATGCGTCGGGCCATACGTTTGCTCTCCTGAGTATCAAGGGTCTATCAGCGGGCTTCGGCAGAGGTTCATTCGCTAAACTACCTTGCCGGCGCGTGACTGGCAAGCCGGCTTGGCTGGCGGCATCACGGCGAGGCCATGAACAGCTTTGCACGACAGAGAGCCGCGTGATACAACA
>JRHI01000858.1_pt1 | contig 30037 bp, 32 predicted proteins | sample 215371 | NCBI WGS metagenome assembly JRHI01 (sample SAMN02929681, study PRJNA255918) | sediment metagenome | biome: cave system; feature: Ice Cave; material: Sediment; isolation source: sediment from deep within a dark volcanic ice cave with no known source of... ...
TCAGCCAGTTAATGGGGAAAACATCTCTGGGTGTGGAAGGAAGATCCGTCTGACAAAAACAACCCTCCAGGGAATAGCGACCAAGGAAGGTAGGAGGCAGGGCAGCTAAGCGCAGTTCGATGAACAATGGAATTATTTTGGCTGAAGCTTATTTTGGTTGAAACACGAACCACTCTATGTTCTTAGTTGTACTTGCCAACTGTAGTCCACACTCGCGGCGTCGTCGCCATCGGCGCTTTCAAGCTTTTCAAGGGTCTTCTACTGCTCGTGGTCGGCATTGCCGCTCTCAAACTCCGTCACCAGGATGTTCCGGTCTTCCTCAGTAACCTGGCTGACATTCTTCGCATCGATCCCGACAATGAATACATCAATCGTCTCTTGAAAAAAGTGGCGGGATTCGACAGCAAGAAACTGCAGCAAATCAGCGCCGGCTCATTCTTCTACTCTTCCCTTCTAATCACCGAGGGAATTGGCCTGCTGCTGCGAAAGCATTGGGCCGAGTATATGGCCATTGTGTTAACCGCATCACTTATCCCCCTCGAACTGTATGAGATCGTTAAGCATGTCACCTGGCTGCGAATCGCGGTTCTCCTCTTGAATATCGCGATCGTCATTTATCTGGTTCATGTAGTTCGCAAGCAGCGGCGCAGCCGTTAGCATCCTGCATCTGGCACCGCGGGAATTTCATCTAACGGTTGATGAAGAAGAAAACCAAAAAAGCGCCTCGGACGCGCAAGCCGGCCTCTTCGCAAGCCAGCCAAGCTCGCGTGAAGAGCTCGCGCCTGGGAACCTCGGCGCTGAAAACCACGAGCGTCACGACAATTCCGCAAAATGTCGCGGATGCGGAAATAATGGTCGAGGGTGGCCCAGTTCAGTTGACTAATCTTCAAAAAATATTTTGGCCCGGCCTCGGCTTGACGAAACGCGATTTGCTGCAATATTACCTCGATGTTTCGCAGTGGCTGCTCCCCCACTTGAAAAATCGCGCGATGGTGATGAAGCGCTATCCCAACGGTATTTCCGGGGAGTTCTTCTTCATGAAACGCGCACCCACGTCGCGTCCTTCCTCTATAGCCATCTGCTCGATTGAGCATGGCTCTGGAAATGTGATCGGCTTTCCCGTGATCCAGCATGTGGCTTCGCTATTGTGGGTCGTCAATCTGGGATGTATCGACCTCAATCCCTGGTACGCGCGCTGTGACGACGTTTCCCGGCCCGATTATTTGCATTTCGATCTCGATCCTGTTGCGGGTACGCCCTTTGAAAAGGTCGCGGAGACCGCTCTGCTCGTGCGTGACGCGCTGGCCTCGCTGAAAATAAAAAGTTATGCGAAGACTACCGGCTCGCGGGGCATCCATGTTTATGTGCCGATCGTACGCGGCCCCGAGCAGAAGGATGTCTGGAGATTTGCCAAAGAATTCTCTCTCGAGCTGGCCCGCAGAAATCCCCGAGTGATTACGGCGGAATATCGCGTCGCGAAGCGTCCCAGCGGACACGTGCTCGTCGATTACAACCAGAATGCGTGGAACCGTACCTTGGCATCGGTTTATTCCGTGCGGCCGAAGCCGGCAGCTACCGTTTCCGCACCGCTAACCTGGGAGGAAGTCGAGCGTGGCGCGCGCATCGAGGATTTCACGATGCACAATGTGCCCCAGCGGCTGGCAAAACTCGGCGACCTTTGGAAACCGCTGCTCCTCGAACGCGGCCGTGTGCGGCTGGATGCTTTTTTATGACCTTGCCGCTGAAATTCAGTTACCCACCGATGGAGGCTTTGCCGGCATCCGAGCTGCCCACCGGTCCCGAATGGCAATACGAGCCCAAATGGGATGGCTTTCGCTGTCTTGCCTTTCGTGACGCCTCCCATATTGATCTCCAATCTAAATCTGGCAAGTCCCTGACGCGATATTTCCCGGAACTCGCCGCCGCATTGCAATCGCTTGCTCCGAAGAAGTTTTTGCTCGATGGCGAAATCGTTATCCCTGTGGACGGGAAATTGTCATTCGACGATTTGCTGATGCGTATCCATCCGGCGGCCAGCCGCATCCTGAAATTAAGCCAGGCTGCGCCGAGCGTTTTTATCGTCTTCGATTTACTGGTCGATGAAAAAGGCCGATCGCTCGTCAAACAACCCTTGCAGGCGCGGCGCCAGGCACTCGAGCGCTTTGCTGAACAATATTTGGAAGAAGACGGCCCGGTTCGCCTTTCCCCTGTTACCCAGCAAGTTTCCGTCGCTCGCAAGTGGTTTCACATGGGCGTGGGCCTCGACGGAATTATCGCTAAGCGCGCGGACATGCCGTACCAGACCGGCGAGCGCACCGGCATGCAGAAAATCAAGAAGCAGCGCACTGCCGATTGCGTAGTTGGCGGTTTTCGCTACCTGGAGAAAAAGCCTCTGGTGGGCTCGCTGCTCCTTGGTTTGTATAATGATCAGGCGCTGCTCGATCATGTGGGATTCTCTTCTTCTATTAGTGATGACGAACGCGCTGGCTTGACCAAAAAGCTGGAAAAGAGGATTAAGCCGCCGGGGTTCACTGGCAAAGCGCCGGGCGGGCCGAGCCGCTGGAGCACAAAACACTCTTCAGAATGGGAGCCGCTCGATGGCCAACTGGTAGTCGAGGTACAATTTGATCACTTCACCGGCGGGCGCTTTCGCCATGGAACGAAGTTCTTGCGGTGGCGTCCGGAAAAAGCTCCTCGGGACTGTACGATGAAGCAAGTGGAGCGCGAAGATCGTTCCGCGCTTGGTCTGCTTTGATCGCGGTGGAATCAATCAAGAGTTGTATTTCTCTTGTCAATTTCTGAAATAATTACTCGAAATGATGATTGAAATTGACCCACGAGAGCGTTCCTCGAATCCCGCTCCATACCGCGTCTTTCTGCTTTCACCAGCCAATGCCGCTGGCATTCGCGCAAGAATGATTTTGAGTGAAAAGGCCGAATTCGATCGCGCAAAACGGCTGCGCTCCGAAGGGCTGCCGCTAGGCGAGATTTTTAGCTTTATCAGCGGCCTTTATTTTCGCGGAAAATTAGCTTACGCCCAGATATTCGCAAAACCTCCCAGCGGTGTCCCCGGAGCGCTGGTGATTACCGCCGGCCGCGGCTTGTTGCCTCCGGAAACAATCGTAACTCTGGCTGAATTGCGCGATATCGCGGAAGTTCCGGTCGAGCCCGAAGACGCTCGCTATCGCGCGCCGCTCGAATGCGATGCCCGGAAATTGCGCGAACGCGCCGGCGCTTCTTGTGACATCGTGCTCCTCGGCAGCATCGCGACGCCCAAATACGTAGAGCCGCTTGCCGGGATCTTTGGCCATCGCCTGGTTTTTCCTTCTGAATTTGTCGGGCGTGGTGACATGAGTCGCGGTGGCCTGATGCTCCGCTGCGCTAGGGAGCGCAAAGAACTTAGATACGAAGCCATATCCAGCGCAGTTCTGTATGGCCCGCGTCCTCCCAAGCTTCCCAAGCTCAGCGTCGTTGGTAACGATTAATTCCGGTTATTTCGAGCCGCCTCGCGCTGCGGAGGCAAATGCTTTCGAGTGAAACTGCAGCATCTCCGGAAGATGCTCCGCAAAATAAACCCAGCTATGGCCACCCGGATAAAGGTGAAATTCGTGAGGGATGTGTCGTGATGTAAGCACTTTATCCAGTGCCTGTGCGCCGGCGTCGAAGCCGTAGTCATCCTCAGCCCCGCAATCGAAATAAACCCGCAAGCCAGCGAGATTGGCGGCGCGGGCGATTGTAATTGGGTCGTGTTGTTTCCAGAAGACGGGATCGATGGGCGCCCCGAAAACGTTGCCGAGAATTCGTACCCTGGCCATCTGCCGCGCATCGCTGGAACGAACAACCGGCAGCTTCTCGATCAACGCTGCGCTGTGCGCTCCCACGGACGCAAACATTTGCGGATGGCGAAACGCGAGATGCAGCGCGCCATACCCTCCCATGGAAATTCCCGCAACACCGCGTGAAGCTCGTCCCGGCTGCGTACGATAACGCTGTTCGACGAGCGGCATAAATTCCCGCATAAAGAAATCTTCATAACGATTGCGGCCGTCATGTGAATTCACGTAGAAGCTGGCATCGCCCGCCGGCGTCACGATCAGAACTTCACCCAGTTGATGCCGGTCCCACAAGTCCTCGACGAGATTGAAACCTCCCGAATGAATCAGCATTTGCTCGGTGTCGCCCAAGCCATGCAGCAGGTAAAGCACCGGATAGTGGCGTTTTTTTTCTGCTTCGTAAGTGGGCGGCAAAAGCACGCAATAAGGAACAGAATGCCCGAGGATTTTACTTGCCGCAGTTAGGCAATCGGCGTGGCCAGTCGCGGGCATAGGATGGGCGGAAACAGGAGAAACAAGAAAAAGTAGACTCAGCGCCAGAATCGCGCTGGGCGCGGCTTTACTCATATCGCAGAGCCTCGACAGGATTCAAACGCGCCGCCTGCGTTGCGGGATAAAGCCCCGCGCCAAGGCTCACGACCACGGCGAACGTGATCGCGCCAAGCACCAGCCACCAGGGCACCGAGAAAACATGCGCGGGCGGCAAATTCTGCCGCTGCAAATACAGATTTGTACCCCACGTGACTCCGTGCCCGATCAGCCACCCAAAACCGACCCCCAGGAAACCGCCGAGCAGTCCCATGACCCCCGCTTCCACAAAAAACAATTGTTTCACATCGCGATCTGCCGCACCGAGCGCTTTAAGAATTCCGATTTCGCGGCGGCGTTCGAGAATAGCCATCACCAGAGTATTGACGATCCCCAGCGTGGCCACCGCAAGGGCTAAGCTCCCAAAAATTCCCAGCAGAAGATCGAAGATCGTAAAAAATAACCGCAAATTGCGCGAAGCGTCCAGCAACGAGAAAGCCCCGAAGCCCATGTTCTTTACCGCTGTTTCGATACCTTCCACTTGCGACGGGCTCTTCGCCCGCAACGTCAGGCTCGCGTACGTGATTTTGCCGTTTGTGGGATGCAGCGCTTCTCTCAAATCATTTACTTGTGCTGCCCGCAGCGTAGTCGCAACTCCTAAAGGAATCAGCAGCCGGCCGCTGCCAAATCCTCCAAAACCGGCGGCTGGCTCGGTTTCCACCACGCCGACGATTCGCAATTGTTTTTCTCGTGGCACGATCGAAAATCCCTCGCTGGCGCCGCCCGTACTGTCCGCGCTTCCCGGATCGCTTTTTTCAGCCTGCGAGCCGAGTGCCTGGCGCTCCATGTAACGGACGAAAAGCTCCTTGCCAATCAGCGTGAATGGCTGCGCCGAAAGTTCTTTTGCGAATTCGATTTGCAGGATAGCTTCCTCGGCATTGGCGCCAGAAAAAAATTGACCCTGGATGCCCTCGAATGCGCCATTCCCCCGAGCCGAGGCCGGTATTCCCGCAACAATGGTGGAGTAAGGGCTGCCCGCATAACGCACTTCCGTGGGGAAGCGAATTTGCGGGTAGACCTCAACTACGTTCGGCAAATGCTCCATTTCTTTCCGGGCGTCTTCGTCCAGTAGGCGTGCTTCCTGCGCTGGCTTTTTCTCCACGGTGCGGCCAAATCCTCGGAAATTCGCCCGCGAGGTCACCAGCACGGTATCGAATAACCCTGAATTTGACAGGCGTTTCGAAGCCAACTCCTGCAGACCAACGCCCAGAGAGAGCATCGCGACCAGCGATGCCACTCCGACAGCAACTCCAAGTGTCGTCAATGAATTGCGCAGCGCAGCTTCCCGCAAATTCCTCAAAGCCAGTTCGCTGAGGTCGCGGGCTTTCATCGGTTCGCTCCATCGCTGATCAATTTGCCATCCGCAATCGCCGCAATCCGGCTCGCGAAGCGCTCCGCCAGCGGCCGTTCGTGCGTCACCATGACGATCGTCATGCCCAGCCCGCGCTGGATCTCACGCAACAGCAGCATGATGGATTCACCCGTGGCGCTATCGAGATTCCCTGTCGGTTCGTCTGCCAGCAAAATCGCTGGCCGGTTCACCAGCGCTCGCGCCAGAGCCGCACGCTGTTGCTCGCCGCCAGAAAGTTCGCTCGGGCGATGGCGCAACCGCTTGTCCAAGCCCACGCGCTCGAGCGCCTCGCGAACCCGCCGTGCTCGCTCGCGCACTTCCACTTCCGCCAGGCGCAATGGCAGCTCGATATTTTCTTCCAGCGTCATTCGCGGCAGCAGGTTAAAAGATTGAAACACCATTCCCACCGTTCGGCCGCGATATCGCGCCAATTCCAGCGGGCTCAACTCCGAAAGATTGCGCCCTTTCGCGAAAATCGCCCCCGAAGTCGGCCGGTCCAGGCCTGCCATCAAGTTTAGAAGTGTGGATTTTCCTGAGCCGGAGCTTCCCAGCAGCGCAACGAATTCTCCCGCATGTATCTCGAGTGTGAGGTCTTCCAGCGCGGAAATGCGCGCAGCACCCATCTGATAATGGCGCGAAACGTGTTCCGCGCGAAGCACACTTTCATTCCCTGGCATCATTGGACCTTGATGTTACTACGCACCGAGCACATTTGAAGTTACACGGACTGGAAGCAACGCGTAATTTTGCTTTCAGCTTAAACAAGGGCAGTGCCATAAGCGGCCGCACATTGTTTCACTCGGGGCGCAGGAAATCCTCGACTCGAAAAAGCTTCCGCTGTACGCTGCGCGGCATGACCATTGATTGGATTAGGAAGTATTGCCGCTCGCTCTCGGGCGCCACGGAACAAATCCAATGGGAGCACGATCTTGTTTTCAAAGTAGGCGGGAAGATGTTTGCGGTCATGCCCCTCGAACCCGGCGCCCTAAGTTTGTCCTTTAAGTGCACGCCAGAGCATTTTGCGGATTTGACGGAACGGCCCGACGTTAGACCGGCTGCGTATTTAGCTCGGGCCCACTGGATCTCACTCGAGACGGAGAACGCTTTACCTCGGCTTGAAGTTGAAAAACTAATTCTTGAATCCTACCAGCTGGTGACCGCCAGACTCTCCAAGAAGGCTCAGGCGCTGCTGTCCATTCCAAAGAAAACTAAAGTTCGAAAACGCGCGCGCAAAAGCTAACTGAACGCTGAGAACCTTCTCTTGGCGGCCGAGGCAGAAAATTCATGTCGCAATTGCGCGGCTTGCTGGGAGCAGCTACTTTTCGACCGGCAAGGCCAGATCCCGCCTACTGAATTGCGGCTGCTTCGAAATTTGCTACCGTGCCGTCTCTTACGCTGTAGCTAATCTGCATGGGCTTGCAGCACACTTCGCAATCTTCAATGTACGTCTGGCCGCGCACAGACACGTCCAGCACCATCGAAATCTGCTCATCGCAGTACGGACACTTAAAGTAATGCTCCATCCGTAGTACGTTACATCAAGCAAATCTCCACAGCCAGGAGTCTGTAGGCAATCCTCTGGACGCAACATTCGCTACCACCGCCCGCCGGGCTTCCACCGGGACTGTCCTCTTCACGCTGTTTATGTTGTTCGTTCCTAACGGCATACAATTTCATTGACTTTAGTTAACTAGTAGGTTATAATAACGCTGGAGTAATGGAGATGAGCGTTACCCAACTGCGAGCACACAATTCGACTAAGTCCTTTAGAATCCACTCTTACGAAAAATACTTCCCCAACCCCTTAAGAATCACACTATTCCAAAATAAAGGACTTAAAGTCTTTTAGAATCATACTGATATAAAAAGGGGGGGGTACCCCCCACCCCAAACACCGCATCTGACCGCCGCTTGCGTACTCCGAAGGAAGTGCTAGAATTCACTCCAACCTATGGCCAAGACGCTATACGAAAAAATTTGGGATGCCCACGTGGTTGCCGAGTTTCCCGGTGAGCCTGCGCTGCTGTACATTGACCGTCATCTCATTCACGAAGGCACTTCTCCGCAAGCCTTCGCTGGTCTGAACGCTGCCGGCCGCAAAGTGCGCCGCCCGGATCTGACCTTCGCGGTGATGGACCATTCCGTCCCGACGACCGACCGCACGCTTCCCATCCTCGATAAAGACGCTACCGCGCAGTTCGTTGCTCTGGAGCAGAATTGCCGCGAGACCGGCGTGCGCCTTTTTGACATGAACAGCGCCAATCAAGGCATCGTGCACATCATCGGCCCGGAGCTGGGAATCACGCAGCCCGGGCAAACCATTGTCTGCGGCGATAGCCATACCTCGACGCATGGAGCCTTCGGCACCCTAGCCTTTGGGATCGGCACAAGTGAAGTCGAGCACGTGTTGGCCACCCAGTGTCTGGTGCAATCGCGCTCGAAAACGCTTCATGTTGTTGTCAACGGAAAGCGTCCCCACGGCGTTGTCGCCAAAGATCTGATCCTGGCGATCATCGGGAAGATGGGGATAAGCGGCGGCACCGGCCACGTCATCGAGTATGGCGGACAAGCTATCCGCGAGCTGTCGATGGACGGCCGCATGACGATCTGTAACATGACGATTGAAGGCGGTGCACGCGCCGGAATGGTCGCGCCCGACGAAACTACGTTTGCGTATCTCGATGGCCGTCCGTTTATCCCACGCGGAAAAGCTTTCGCGGAAGCGATCGAACGCTGGCGGCAGCTGGCTTCGGATCCCGGAGCGAAATTCGATATGACCATCGAGCTCGATGCCAAGGAAATCGCCCCGCAAGTAACCTGGGGAACGAATCCAGGGATGGTAACGTCGGTGACCGCTCGGGTTCCCGATCCCCGCTCCTTCGCTGCCGCGGACGATCAGAAAGCCACCGAGCGCGCGCTGCAATATATGGGGCTGCGCGCCGGAACTCCCATCGTGGATATTGCCCTCGATCGCGTGTTCATCGGCTCATGCACGAATTCGCGCCTGGACGATCTGCGCGCTGCCGCGCAAATCGTCGCCGGCAAACACGTGGCGCGCAACATCAAGCAAGCCCTGGTGGTGCCCGGCTCGCGCGTGGTTAAGGCGCAAGCGGAAAAAGAAGGCCTCGACCGCATCTTCCGCGACGCTGGCTTTGAATGGCGCGATGCGGGTTGCAGCATGTGCATCGGAATGAATGCCGACGTCTTGCCGCCGCACGAGCGCTGCGCCAGCACTTCCAATCGCAATTTCGAGGGGCGCCAGGGAAAAGACGGACGCACCCACTTGGTCAGCCCCATCATGGCCGCCGCGGCCGCCATCGCCGGTCATTTTGTGGACGTGCGCGATCTCGTCCTAACTTCAGCCGAGTAAGCGGGAGATTGAATCGACATGCAGCCGTTTTCAAAACACACTGGAATCGTCGCGCCGCTGGACCGCGTAAACGTAGATACCGATCAAATGGTCCCCAAGCAGTTCTTGAAAGCTCTCACGCGTAAGGGGTTCGGCCGAATTCTTTTTTACGATTGGCGTTATTTGCCGGGTGAACGGCCCAACCCGGATTTCGTTCTGAATTTCCCCCGCTACCGCGGAGCTTCGGTGCTGCTGGCGCGCGCCAATTTCGGCTGCGGCTCCAGCCGCGAGCATGCCCCGTGGGGAATTCTTGATTACGGGTTCCGCGTAATCATCGCGCCCAGCTACGCCGATATTTTCTACAATAATTGCTTCAAGAACGGAATTCTTCCGGCGACGCTTCCCGAAGACCAGGTTGAAGAATTATTTCAAAACACTGAGATGGAAGAAGGCTACTCGCTCACGGCGGATTTGCCGAATCAAGCGATCACCGATGCCCGCGGCCTGCGCTGGCCTTTCGAAATGGATCCTTTCCGCAAGGAAATTCTTCTGCAAGGTCTGGACGATATCGGCGTCACGCTAAAACAAAATGCCGCCATCAGCGACTACGAAAAACGCGTCGGTCCCTCCGCAACAATGTTCGAGCCCGTGGATGTGAAGATTTCCACTCCGGTTCAATAGCGCTTCACGGCCAGAGTGAAATTAAAATGCAGAGCGTTCGTCCGCATAAGCCCGGCGAAAGTCGACTACGCCGATTCCGTCACCGGTCCCGGAGAATCCGGCGCGGCTTGCGAAGGGCCTTTCAATTCCGCGAATAAAATTCCCAGCATTACGAGACCGGCTCCGCCAAGAGCTCGCGTTCCGAGTCTTTCATGCAAAACAAGAAACGAAGTCAGCGCCGCAAAAACCGGTTCCAGGCTGAACAAGATTGCTGTGTGGCTTGGCGAAGTATATTTCTGCGCCCACACCTGTACCGAAAATGCGACGGCAGTCGCAAGCACTGCGGTAATCAGAATCGCCAGCAGTAATTCCCTGCTGCTGTCCCACCGCAATCTTTCCCGCCCGGTTGCAGCCAGAATCGGCAGCATCGCCAAATTTAGCAATGCCGTCATGGCCACCTGCAGAAAACTCAGCGCGCCAACCGAGTGGTCTTTCGCGTAACGGCCAACAAGAATAATGTGCACCGCAAATAACGCCGCAGCAACCAGCGTAAGAAGATCGCCGCCATTAAATCCGGCATTCCAGCCGTTGCTCGCTCCAATATGCGCACCGCTGTGAAAGGCGGCCTGTCCGGCGCTCGGTACGGTAATGAAATAGAGTCCCGCTGCTGCGCCGATCGCGCCAATCCAAATCCAACGATTCACTCGGCGTTTCCAAAACAGCGCCATCAAAACCGGAACTAGGACCACACTCGATCCCGTGATAAATCCTGACTTCGAAGGCGTGGTCCAAACCAATCCAAGCGTCTGAAACGCATATCCACCAAACATGAATATTCCGATCTTCATCCCCGCCCACAATTCCGACAGTTTAATATCGCTAAATGCTCTCCAATGAATCGCAGCCATTACGAGCGCAGCCACGCTAAATCGCGCGGCCATAAACGCAAATGGCGAAGCGTGCGTAAGCGCACCTTTCACGACCACGAAAGTCGCGCCCCAAAGCAGCGAGCAAAGCGCCAGCGCCAAATCCGCTTTAAGTCTCTGTCTCATATTCCATGAGTGCGATAAAAACTTCACTCCCAATTGCGAAGCTGTTGAAGGCGTTAGAGCACGCAATTCCAGAGAAAGTGTAGAAGCTGAGGAGCGTGAACACAACTCCAGCGCGGAGCTCGCAGCGGAAACCGGAACATAGCGAAGCAAGTGTACTGCTGCAATATGCCGTTTACTTTGCTTGATAGACGGTTCGGCCGCCGACGATGGTGCGCAACACTGTGGTCTTAACGATGTCCGAGGGCTTTGCTTGGGTTACATCTGCCGAGAGTACGATCATATCCGCGTATTGGCCGGGATTAATTTGGCCTTTCTTGCGTTCCTCGAATTCCCCGTAGGCCGAACCCGCGGTGTAAGCGCGGATGCAATTGTCCATGGAGATTTTTTCCTGCGGCTGCCAGCCGCCTGGTGGGCCGCCGTCGGGGAGTTCGCGCGTGACGCAAGCATAAAGTCCGCGGAATGGATTGAGGGGCTCGACGGGATAATCGGTACCAAAGGCCAGGCGCACGCCACGTTTCAAAAATGTGGCCCAGGCATAAGCGCCTTTGGCACGCTCGGGGCCGATGCGTTGCTCGGCCCAGCGCATATCCGTGGTTTCGTGCGCGGGCTGCATCGACGCAATTGCGCCAAGCTCGGCGAAGCGCGCAAAATCTTCGGGAGCTACCACTTGGGCGTGCTCGATGCGACCGCGGCGATCGCGCGGTCCGTTTGCAGCGCGCGCTGCCGCGAACGCGTCGATCGAAACGCGATTCGCGCGATCACCGATAGCGTGAAAATTCAGCTGGAAGCCGGCACGATCGCGCTCGACCGCCATTTGTTTTAATTTTTGTGGATCGAGCGTCAAGATGCCGCTCGTCGCCGGGTCGTCGGAATACGGCGCAAGCATTGCGGCAGTGCGCGACCCGAGCGCGCCATCCGTCACCATTTTGAGCGCACCGGTTTTTAACCAGGGATCTGTGGTTCCACCCGCGCGACGCATCGCTTCCAAGCGTTCGAGAGGAGCGATAAATGGCAGCCACTCGGTGATTCGCGCGGTGAGCTTGCCTTCGCGCTGCAATTGCTGGTAAACGAGGAAGTCCTGCCAATCGGAATTATCCTGCAGCGAGGTGACGCCGGACTGCGCGGCATCCGCGAGAGCGAGCTCGATGCCACGACGCCGCTCTTTCGCGGAAAGTGCCGGAATTCTGGACCGAACCAGGCCCATTGCTGCGCCTTCTTTGAGCATTCCGGTGGGTTCGCCGGATGCGTCGCGCTCGATTTCACCGCCCGAAGGATTGGGAGTTTGCTTCGTGATTCCTGCGAGCTCGAGAGCGCGCGAATTCGCAACCGCCACGTGGCCCGACACGTGACTGAAAATCATGGGACGGTCTTTTGCGACGGCATCGAGCTGCTGGCGCGTTGGAAACTTTTTTTCGGGCCAAAGAGTGTGATCCCAACCTTGGCCGACAATCCAATCAGCGGGTTTCGTTTGCGCGACCCGCGTGCGAATTCGCTCCTGCATTTCCGCGATGGAACGCGCTCCATTTAATTGCACTTCCAGCTTGCCTTGTCCCGCGCTGCCCAAATGCACGTGGGCGTCGTTGAAACCGGGCATGACGAAAAGGCCATGCAAATCGATAACTTCTGTTTTTGGGCCTTTCTGTTTCTGCAGGTCCGCATCGGTACCGACGGCGATGATCTGTGAGCCGCGAATTGCGACGGCCTGGGCGCGCGGGTGTTCCTCGCTTCCGGTATAAATATTTCCATGCAGAAGGAGAAGCGTTGCGGACTCAGCAGCATTTCGGGAATTTTGTGCAAAGGCCTTATCGCTTCGCGAGAAGAATGCGCCTCCCAGTAGCGCCGCCGTTGCAATGAAAAATGTTCCAAGCGAAACGCCGGCCGGGAACGAGGTTATTTTCATTGCGCGCCCCCTGGTGCGATTCCGGCCACTCCGAGCACCGTCAGAAGAACGCGTTTCAGCCCGGTGATGCGGTCTGTGGGGTCATACCATTCCTTGAGCGAATGCGCGCCACCGGAAGCGCCGCCTGCTCCGATGGAAATCGCCTCGATGCCGACAGAGAGCGGGATGTTCGCATCCGTTGACGAGCGCTCGAGGCGCGAATGATTTCCGAGGAAGGCATCGGCATCGCGCACGGCAGTCAGAAGATTGGAGCTCGCAGGCAACTCACCGCCGGGCCGTATTCCAAGAATTCGGATTGTCATTTCGAGTTGTGAATCACGTCCCTTGAAGTTTCCGCGCTCGTGCGTTGCGGCCATTTCTTCCTCGACTCCCGCTTTCAGCGATTCGCGCAGGTGCGCTTCCAGCCGCCTAAGCTCCTCTTCCTGTTCAGAGCGGAGGTCCACGCGAATACTGGCGCGAAAAGGGATCGAGTTCACCGACGTGCCGCCTTCGATTTCGCCGACATTAAATGTAGTGCGCGGGGACTCCGGGACGCGAATTTTGAGAAAGCGGGTGATGCCGCGCGCCAGGGCGTTGATTGGATTCGGAAGGCCGAAATCGGACCAGCTATGTCCACCCGGGCCATTCACCACGAATTCCATGCGGCGCGAGGCGAGGGCCATGGTCGTGACGTAATCGGTTCCGGAGCCGTCGAGAGCGATGACGTACTTGAGCTTATTCTTGTAGTCGTCCACGAGCGCGCGCATGCCGCGCAAGTTTCCTTCGCCTTCTTCGCCTACGTTGGCGACGAATAGAATCGTTCCCGCAGGCTTGAGTTTGGCTTCGCGAAACGCGCGCGCTATGGCCAGCAATGTGACAAGCCCCGTGCCGTTATCGGAGATTCCCGGCGCGAGCATGCGATTCCCTTCCTTGTGAACATGGACGTCGGTTCCGGCCGGAAAAACGGTATCGAGATGCGCGGATAAAACTACAAGATCGCTGTCCCGCGAACCCGATCCCGGTAACTCACCGATAACATTTCCGGCGTGATCGGTGTGAACGGGCAAGCCGAAAGATTCCAGAAGCTTTTGCACATAAACGGCGCGCTCGGATTCATGGAAAGGAGGCGCGGGGATAGCGGTGATGCGAGCCTGTTCGGAGTTGACCCAATCCGTATTTTCGGCGAGCCATTCGAGGGCGCGCGCCGCGCGCGGATGCTTCGCGAGCTCGGTAGCGGGGCTGACTTGCCCTGAGCGGGGCAACCGGATGGTGAGCGGGGACATCACCAAGAGAATACAATACAAGAGTCGAGGAATCACGGAGTTGATAGCGGCCGTTGCGCGATTATGCTCTGGTGTCTAGTCGTCAAAATAATTCCTAAACTGCAGCCGGGCGACAGTGTCCAATAAAGGCAATTTCGAATCAACGAAAAAGCGTTCCTGCAACCGTGAAGCTAAATCTTGAATTCATCGGCGGCCGGGGGCCGGCAGAGCGCGAGTATCTCAGCTTCGGCCAGGGTGTGAGAGGATTGTTTGGCGGCGCCATGAATGCGCGCTATAAGTTCGTCGGATGCAGGAATTTTCCTTTTTTCCAGCCAGTAAATCACGTTTGATTTGCCGCTCATCGGTCCAATCTCAATTTCCTGCTCGAGTCCAAAAAGGCGCGAGGGGACCCCACTGTACACAGCGTCGACAAGAGCGGCATCATTTTTTTTGGATGCTTTGATGAGGGCGGCGGCGTGAACCCCGGTGGCGGTGCGGAACGCATCGCGGCCCACGACCGGATAATTTGGCGGGATCGTGGTGTGCGTAGCGGCGGCAACAGTGTCGCAATATTCCTTGAGGCGCGACAAATCACGGTCAATGACGCCGAGCAGGCGAAGATTCACAAGCATGAGCTCCATGGGAGTGTTGCCCACGCGCTCGCCGAGCGAATTGGCGGCGGCGTGGACCTGGTCGACGCCAGCCGCGATAGCCGCGAGCGAATTGGCGATGGCCAGGCCGCGATCGCAGTGGCCGTGCCAATCGATGCGGATCTTCGAGCCGGCGGGCTTGACGATTTCTTCGCGCGCGAATTTCACGAGGTTGTAAGCACCTTGCGGCGTGGCATGGCCGACGGTGTCACAAAGCACAATCGCGCCCGCTCCTGCGCGGATTGCAGTGGTGTAAAGCTTTTTCACCGTTTCGGCGTCGGTGCGAATCGTGTCTTCCGTGACGTACATGCAGGGCAGGCCGTGCGAAACCGCGAAGCGGACCGCTTTTTCGGTGGTGCGCTCCAGATGGTCGATGCTCCAATCTTCCACCAGGCGGCGGATGGGGCTCGATCCCAGGAATGTAGCGGCCTCGATGGCAACTCCTACGCGCTGCGAAATTTCCGCAATGGGCCGAATGTCGTTTTCATGAGTTCGCGCGGCGCAGTTGGGCCGGATCTTCATTTTGGCGCGCACAATTTCACGCGCTAAGGCCTCGGCATCGGCGGCTGCTCGCTCCCCGGCGCCCGGCAAGCCGATATTTACGCTGTCTATTCCGAGCGCTTCCATCAAGTGGAGGATTGCGATCTTTTCCTGGATGGCGGGATTGTGAACTGAGGGGCTTTGCAGACCATCGCGCAGCGTCTCATCGTCAAGCATGACGCGGGTGCCCGGGGGCAGCGCGGGGCCGCCGGCTATATTCCAATCGTAAATCAGATCGCCAATCTGCATAAGGAGCGCAAATGCGCTTTTCGTTTTTAAGCTCTGGGCTGCTAGCGCAATTCTAAAAACGATTTGTGTAACTGTGCGGAAGTTCGGATAGATCCGGTTTGTACAATATCTTGCAAAATTCGCAGCGATAAATTTCAGTTTTCTGGCCGATCATTGCCTCGATGTCCTTGGGGTAATCGTACCAACGCTTCAGGTGGCCGCCGCAGAGCTTGCCTTTCTCATCCTTTTCGTTGCAGGCGCGTTGTTTGGGCTTGCGGGTTTTAATTTTGGGCGTGGTATCTTGCGGTATCGCCGCAGGTGTTCCTACCGCTGTAGGTGTAGTTGCCACTGCAGACGCGGGTGGGGCCGCAGGTGACGGCACAGTGGCAGGTGCTGCCGGTGGGGCTAATGGTTCTGACTCTTCCGCCATAAGGCTCCTTTACATCAGAAAAACTGAATCCGCGAAATGCGTTCCACAAAGCAAAAACGGCTTGTGCGGCATCGTCCCGATTCTACCCGCTTCCAGGGACAGGCGTCCACGCCTGACCCTTGTTGGCGCTCCTACGCTTTCCATGCGAACGGTCAGGTTAGGTCCATGCTTCATCCAAGAACTGCGGGCGTCGTCAGCTTTTGTAAACCCCAGTGGGGATTAATTCGAAGGCTTACTCTCAGCGGGATATTCCACACCCACCATAACGAGACCTTGCGGCGGAGCAGTGGGACCGGACTGGGAGCGATCGAGCAGGTCATAAAGCCGCAAGATTCCAGCCGGCTGCAGCCTGCCACGGCCTACTTCAAGCAACGTGCCCACCATCTTGCGCACCATAAAGCGCAAGAAGGAGCGCCCGCGAACTTCAAACACCAGCTCATCTCCGCCACTAGTTCGGGCAACCTCCGAGCTAAAAATTTCGCGGACCGTGGTGCGCTCGCGGTCGTCCTCCTCCGAACCCGTCGAAGCGGCGAACGACGCAAAATCGTGCGTCCCGACGAATAGATGCGCCGCTTCGCGCATAGCTGCCTCATTGAGCGGATATGGATATGCGAGCACATATCTCCATTCCGACGGGGGCACGACCGGGGCACGATAAATTCGATAACGATACGTTTTGGCCAGCGCATACCAACGCGAATGAAAATCGGACGTCACTTCCGCAGCGGCGACGACACGAATCTCGGGGGTCAGCAAGGCATTGCAGGCGCGCTGGAACTGTGTCGCGGTCATTTGTGATTGGGTTTTGAAATGCGCTACCTGGCCGAGCGCGTGCACACCAGCGTCGGTGCGTCCCGCGCCGTGTAGAGTCAGACGCTCCTGGGTGAGCTTGCACAGCACATCCGTGAGTGCGCCTTGAATGGTGGCTTGGCCGCGCTGCATCTGCCAGCCATGAAAATGCGTGCCGTCGTAGGCAAGGGTCAATTTGATGTTGCGCATAATTTAGCGGGGGTGCGCATTATCTAGCAGAATCATCAGGCGGGATACCGCGGAGTGCAAGCAAGCTACGGGAGGTTGCGTTGGAAGCGGCTGCCGGGCCGTGTGACTGCGCTGCCAGAACGGCACAGAGGGCAATCGTAAGCCTCGAAGCTTTCGATCTTGAGGTCCAACAACGCCTCAGCGCGCACGGGAAACTCAATACGGCCGCCACTGCGGTCAATCAGCGCCCCGACAGCGATGACCCTCCCTCCGCACTCTTCAATGACGCGTATGGTTTCAAATGTCGAGCCGCCCGTGGTCCAGACATCTTCCACCACGAGCACATGTTCGTCGGGCTCAACTTGAAAACCACGGCGCAGCGCCATCGTACCAAGTGAGTCTCGCTCGACGAATATCGCCCGAGGGCCCGCAGTTTTCGAGCCAGGGCCAGCAGAGGCGGAAGCCGGTCCGGCACTCGAGAGCGCGCGAGCCACCTCTTGCCCTAGAATCATGCCACCCAGGGCCGGTGACGCCACGCAATCCACACGCAAGTCGTGAAATTCCGCAGACAGCGCGCGACTGAGCAATTCCGCATAACGCGGATATTGCAGAACAAGCGCGCACTGAACGTAGGTTCCGCTATGAAGTCCTGAAGAAAGTTCAAAATGGCCCTGGCGGATAGCGCCAACAGAGGTCAGCAATCGCGAGATTTCTTCTTGGCGCACGAATTTTTTCCACGGCTCCGCCGCTTTGCGCCAGAGTCTGCCACCGTCAGCGCAGGACTGACGTAGCGTGCGTAGCGTAGCGAGAGCCTCATCCGTTGTCAAGCAACCTGCCCCCTGCTAAACTCACAAACCCGCTGGCTTAGCGCTGCCTCCGGCGGATAGGCCGCGAGTCCCGGGGCGCACAAAACGAGAACAAAGTCGATTGTAAGCAATAACCGATTCTCTAAAAAAGACCGAATTTTGAAACAAAACCGGCATATTGAACGTTTTAACAGGTAGCCATTTATAACGGCACTTGGTTTCAATGAATTTTGGGGGGAGAGAAATATGTCGCAGAGGCTTTTCCGCTCGACCGCAGTTATCGCTTTGGGCGTTTCGATGATCCTGGCTCCGGTGGCCCCGGCTTTAGCCCAGCCGCAAGAAACTGCCAGACCTCAACCGGCGGCGCCACAGCAGCAGCCGGGGACGCCACAGCAGCAGCCCGGAACGCCGCAGCAGCCGCGCGATAATTCGGCAGGCCCTCCGCCAGCTTCGCTACACCTCGGGCTGCATGATTTTTCCAAAGGCCCCCGTACCTTCCCGTTCCTTTTCAACGCGTATCGCCCGATCAAAATCGAAAAAATCAGCTTTGACAACGGACCGAGAATGGAACAATTGATTCACAATGGAAAACTCGAACTGAGCCTGCAGGACGCGATCGAGCTGGGACTCGAGAACAATCTTGATATCACGGTGCAGCGGTACAACCCGTGGATCGCGGATACCGACATCTTGCGAAGCAGAGGCGGTAGCGTCGGACGCGGAGGCGGTTCGCCTAACTCCACATTTGCTGAAGGAAATATCCCGCCACAAAATTTTGATCCCGCCATCGTTTCAAATTTTCTAATCGATGACCGCAAAATTCCGGTGAACAATCCGTTCACGTCGGGCACTGGCGTTTCCACTCTTTCAGCCCTGACCATACATACCTCGCAATTTAATACGCAATATCAACAGGGCTTTGTGACCGGTACGGGACTTGGAATCGGCTTCAACAATACGCGGAACTCGACCACTTCACCGGCGGCAATTTTCAACCCCTCCGTGCAATCCGGGTTAAGCGCCACTCTATCGCAACAATTGCTGAATGGTTTTGGGCCGCTGGTGAATACCCGATTTATTCGCATCGCTAAAATTAACCGCAAGATCGCAGATTTTTCGTTTTCGCAGCAGGCCATCACCACTATCAACCAAGTGGAGAACAATTATTGGGAGCTGGTGTTCGCGAGGGAAAACGTCAAAGTGCGGCAGGAAGCCGTGGCCGTAGCTGAAAAACTTTATTCCGACAACAAACGCCAAGTGGAAATCGGGACTATGGCTCCAATCGATGTTGTGCGAGCCGAAGCGGAAGTGGCCACCGGGCGGCAGAATTTGATTGTCGCGCAGACTGTGCAGCTGCAACAGCAGACCCTGCTGCTGAGCGCGATTACCAAGAATCCGCTCGATCCCGCCGTGGCGAGTGTCGAGATTGTTCCCACTGATTCCGCCGTTCAGCCGCCGCCGATGGACATCGCGCCCTTGCCCGATGCGGTGCGCGAGGCGCTCGACCGGCGGCCGGACATCCAAATTCAGCTGCAGGATCTGAAGGCCCGCGATATCAACGTGCGCGTGACGAAAAATGCGTTGTTGCCGATCGCCACGCTATTCGGCACGTACAACTCCCAGGGCCTGGGCGGTAACTCCAAAATTCTCAGTGTGCCAACGACTACCGCGGGAAGGCAGATCGTGGATAAGAACGGCAATCCGGTTACTGTGGTGACCCAGCCGGGAAGCCCCGCGATTCCCATATTTCTGCCATCGAGCGTCAGCACGCAGACCGGGTTTGTCCCTGGCGGCTTTGCCGATGCACTGAGCAACGTTTTCCACAACCGGTTCCCGGACTACAGCGTGCAGCTCTCGCTGAGCGTGCCGCTGCGCAACCGCGTGGCGCAGGCCGATAGCGCGCGTGCGCTGCTTGAAGAGCGCCAGTCCGAAGCACGCCTGCACCAACTGCAAAATAACGTGGTGATTGATGTGCGCAATACGCAGATCGCCCTGGAGCAAGATCGCGCGCGCGTTGACGCGGCTAGTAAAGCGCGAGTTCTGCAGGAACAAACGCTCGATGCCGAGCAGAAGAAATATCATCTCGGCGCGTCCACGCCTTTTTTCGTGATTCAGGCGCAACGCGACCTCAGCAATGCCCGGAGCGCGGAGCTGCGGGCTCTTGTGGATCTCGTCAAAGCCAAGCTTGATTACGAGCGGGCTCTCGGACGCACTCTCGATATCAACCACGTCAGCATCGCTGATGCCAAGTCTGGCAATCCGGCTGTTGCCTACACCAGAATCCCTGGCACGATTGGTGGCGAAGGGGTTGGCGCCCCGAAGTCCTACTAGCGTACCGCGACGACGTGGGGTGCCCGCGACGTCGTGGAATGAATTTGTAAAATCTGGATTTACCCGGGACACAAAGACAAGAACGACGCAAAGGCTTTGCTGAAGGATGCTCCCGATTCGGGATCACGTTTTTTCTTGGGTTGGGCCTGAAGGGTGGGGCCAAAGAACGTGCCGCCCGCCAACAGCGCTTCGATGGCCAGGACCAGGTCGCGGCTGGCCTGCGATTTTTGCACGAAACCTTGGGTACCGGCGGCGCGAACGTCGCTGATGAGACGTTCCGATTCGTGCATGGTAAAAATCAGAACTCGAGAAGTGAGCCCTAGTTTTACGATTTGCGCCGCAGCCTCTAGCCCGCTCATCCCCGGCATCGTAATGTCCAAAATAATTACATCGGGGCTGTGGGCAATTACGGATTTAATCGCCTCTTTGCCGTCACTGGCTTCCCCACAAATGTCCCATTCAGGGCGCGATTTCGCGAGGATGGAACGCACGCCGTGGCGCACTACTTCGTGATCGTCGACGATCAAAATCTTAGGGGCCATTTCCGACAATCTTTCCGCCGGGCCGGGGGGCTTTCGCAACACCAAAAACACGAATCGCGACTAGGTAACTGCTCTTACGCTATTGCGCCCGAGCTTACATAAAATCCGCCGCAGTGCACAGTAGCTTTCACAGTGGTTCCCTGCTCGGCTGAAATCAATTCCAGCTTTCCACCCAACTGGCGCATGCGCTCGTTCATGCCGCGCAGGCCCACTCCGAGAGTACCAACGGCGTCCCGAGTCGATTCCAAGATCTGAGTGGGTACCCCTTTTCCGTTGTCGCCTATTTCCACCGAGAGCTCACCGTTCTGCATCTTCACGACTACGTGGGCTCTTGTAGCGCCAGAATGCCTGTGGACGTTCGTCAATCCTTCCTGAAGAACGCGGAATACCGCTAACTCCAGATCTCGAGAAAGGCGGCCAAAATCCTCTGAAATCTCAAAAGTGGCTTGAACACCGCTGCGTTTGGCAAAGCCCGCGAGGTACCAGGGAATTGCAGTTTTCAGCCCCATTTCCTCGAGCATGGGCGGGTACAGGAGGTATGATATCGTTCTAACTTCCTTTATCGTTTGCTCGACTAATTCCAGGCATTCCGCAACACGCTTCGTGCTGGTTTGTATTTGTCCCTCTGGCGTGGTATTCGCCTGGATGAAATCCAAGCCCATCTTCAGCGCCGCGAGGTATTGGCCCACGCTATCGTGAAGTTCCCTGCCGAGCCGGCGGCGTTCTTCGTCTTGCAGGCGGAGAAGGCGCCCGGAAAGTTCGCGCAGAGAGTGCTCGGACTTGCGCAATTTTCGCTCCGCTTCTGCGTGCTCCGTGACTTCCTTTTCCAGTTGGATTTTTGCGTTGTGGACTGCTTTAAAAGCTTGTTCTTTTTGCTGCAAGAGAGCGATGTTGCGAAGGCGCTCCACTTCCGTATCGAGCGCAGAGTAACCCTTTCGCCAGCCTTTAAGCCTTGCTGTCTTGCTGAAGACCGATGAAGGCGAGCAGTCGGCTCGCACGACCAACCTGGGGGAGGGCGGCATGGCCGTCCACGCGGTGAAACCTTTAAGCTGTTCCTCAGTAGTGGACTTCACCTTTGAATTACCTTTCGGCTACCCCATTAGCGGCAAAGGAATGGTCGCTTGGGCCGACAGTGATGGACTGTTAGGAATTAAATTTCAACTGCTTCGTGGAAATGGCCAGGATGCTCTCGATGACTGGCTGATCAATCGCCAGCGAATGGAATGCCAGCCAGAAGCCGAAGTAATTAAATAGCCGCTCCTTCCACGCGTTCAGGCCTTAACCGCAAACAAGCTTACTGGACAGTTTTCTTCGTGAATTATCCACTGGGCACTCAATTTGAAAAGGGTATTTTGGCAGGGATATTACGAACGCCCTGAGGGGGTTGGAAGCGAAGCTCGTTCTAGGAGCTGCTCTTTCCTATAAACCAGGGAACTGATGTCATACGTGGCCAATTCAAACCCATGACCATGGGTGATGGCGTCGGTAGGGCAGGCTTCCACGCAGTAACCGCAAAAGATGCAGCGCGAGTAATCAATGTTGTAAACGCTCGCGTAGCGTTCCCCGGCCGAAATGCGCTGGGCATCGGTATTTTCCGCGGCCTCAATATAAATGCAATTTGCCGGGCACGCCGCGGCACAGAGAAAGCAACCGACGCATTTCTCCAGCCCATTTTCATCGCGCTGCAAAACGTGTATGCCGCGATATCGCGGCTGAAAATGCACGGGCTCGAACGGATAATTCTCCGTGGTGGTCGGGCGAAACATGTTCCGGAACGTAACGCTAAAACCTTTCACCAGAGTAAGAAAGGTCTCCCCGGCCTCCTTGAGAATAGATGGCATCGGGTATCAGTTTAACAGAGCGTCAGCGCTGAACAAAATCAGGGGTGTTGCTTTTGGGAAAGTGCGGCAGCGATTTGGCGGCCATGGAAGCGGCCATTTTCAATGAATATTTCGCTTGTGAAATTGCCGCCGATGACCACACCCGCGAGAAAGATTCCTGGCACGTTGCTTTCGAGTGTCTGCGGGTTGATGGCCGGCTTGTTGGTTTGGGGATCGAGAGCAATGCCCAGCTGGCGGAGAAAGGGGAAGTCGGGGTGATAACCGGTGAGCGCAAAAACCTGTTTCGCCGGTAAAGAGCGCTCCGCGCCACCATTCTGGACCCAGACCTGACCTGGCTCGACGCGAGTTACATGGGCATTGAAAAGGGCATGGATTTCGCCCGCTTTGACGCGATTCTCGATATCTGGCCGCACCCAATATTTGATCGTCGCGCCGAGTTGTTCGCGCCGATGGACGAGCGTGACACGGGCGCCGGCGCGATACAAATCGAGCGCTGCTTCGGCTGCGGAATTCTTGCCGCCAATGACGACTACATCTTCTTTCCAGAATGGATGCGGCTCGGTGTAGTAGTGAGAAACATGCGGAAGATCCTCGCCGGAAATGTTGAGCCGGTTGGGAAGGTCATAATATCCCGTGGCAATAGCGATTTTCCTGGCCGCGTAACTGGCCGCAGGCGCGAGATCGGGACGCGTGAACACCGTAAAATTGCCGTCGCTGCCTTCCACGCGCTCAACATGTTCGTAAAGACGTACCTCGAGTGCGAAGTGTTCAACTGTCTTGCGGTAATACTTGAGTGCTTCGGCACGGGTAGGCTTTTCCGCGGTGCAGGTGAGCGGAAGGTCGCCGATCTCCAGCAGCTCGGGCGTAGTGAAAAAGACCATGTTCGCCGGGTAGTGATAGAGGGAGTTACAGATACAGCCCTTATCGATCACGAGAGGACGCAGGCCAGCTCTCTTGGCTTCGATAGCGGTGGCGAGGCCGGTGGGTCCGGCACCAATGCAGATTAAATCGTATAGGACAGGCACGAATTTAGTTTGCCTTGAGGAGAGGAGGAATGCAACTCACCAAGCCGCGGGCGAGAGTTTCGAAATCCCTTTGTCCAATGATGGTTTTTTCGCGGGAATATTGAAAAATGCGTCGGCCATGCCCAGAGGCTCGAAGATATGCAGCGGCAGAACTCTTCGAGCGATTCCCCCGCGTGATTTTGCTCCTACTTTGGATGTTGATAGTAGAAAGAAACGCTTTGCCATGAATCAAGTATTTCCGGTAGATTTTGATTGATTTGCCTGTATCACAGCAATGAACTCCGTTGCAACGTCCACCACGAATCCGCATCTAATTTACGATGAAACTGAGAATTAAAAACTTTATGATGAAACTCACAATTAAAAAAAATGCCGGTTTACCCTTGGCTTTCGCGCTGGCCATGGCCGGGGCATGTCTGCTGGCCCAAGCACAGCAAGCAAGTGAGACGCCCCGTCCGCAAAGCCCACAGATTACGAACCCCGTAAAAGACTCCTCGGCAAAAGATATGCCGGACAAGGATCTGACCGATTCTGTTTCACCAAAGATCATACCGATGTTCGCTCAAGTCACTCCCACGCTCTTTCGCGGGGCGCAACCGAAGAAAGAGGGATTCACCGAATTGGCGAAAATGGGCATAAACATCGTAGTGGACCTGCGCGGGGATCGTGACAGCGAGCGCGAAATCGTGAACGGCCTTGGAATGGAATATGTTCCACTGCACTGGCAGTGCTCCTTCCCGCGGGATCGCACGATGGCAAAATTCCTGACGCTGCTCCGCGAGAATCCCGGGAAGAAAGTTTTTGTTCACTGCCGCGTTGGTGATGACCGCACCGGCATGATGATCGCCGCCTATCGCATGGCCGAAGAGGGCTGGACTCCCGAGCGCGCACTCGATGAAATGAAGATTTTCAATTTTAATTTTGCGCATCGGCGCCTCATCTGCCCCGGCCTATCCCATTACGAGGAGCACTTCATGGAACGATTCCAGACAAAACCCGGGTTTGAGAGCCTTCGTTCCAAAGAACACCCCCCGGTACCGGAGCAGCCACCAAGTTCGGAGCCGCCTCAACCGAGCGTACCGTCTCAGCCGCCTTCGCCTGGTCAGCCTCCTTCGCCGCAAGCGTCCGGGCGGGCATTGTAGATTTTTTGTAGATTCAGAACCTCAATGTGACCTTCAGCCCTCGGTCGCAATCTAAATGCTGCCGTGCCGAGTCGATCGACATTTCGAGGTGGTGCACTGGGCATAACCCCAATCTGCCTCCTTCTAGCGCTCGCTCCCCTACTGCAAGCCACGATCGCTCGCGAGCAGCAAAATTCTTCGGTAAAGAAAGATAGTAAAGATACTAAGGACGCGTCCGTCAAAGTACAGATGCGCAATGTGCGCTATCACTTTACGGACCAGGTAAGCGTCTCCATCAGCGTGCTGAATGGTGAACTGATTCCCATAGGCGAGAATGAATTTCCAATATTTGACGACCGCAACTCATTCCGGCTGGGCGTCAGCAGCGGCGAAATTGCGATTAGCGCGGGATCGCTCGGGAATATTTTGAATTCTTACGTTTTCAGCGCGCCCGAGGCGCCCTTAAAAGACGTTTCCATCACCATCGACAAGGGTAAGCTCAAAGTGAAAGGAAAGCTTCGCAAGGGCGATATCCCATTCGAAACGGACGGAACGCTGGCGCCTACAGCCGATGGGAAGATTCGATTGCACAGCGAGAAAATCAAAGCGCTGCATTTGCCGGCCAAGGGCTTGATGGATTTATTTGGAATTGAAATGGGCACGTTCATCAAGGCCGGAAAGATTGCGGGTGTGAGCACAGAAAAAGACGATTTGATTCTCGATCCGCAGTACATCCTTCCGCCGCCGCATATCGAAGGAGCGATCACCGCCGTTCGCCTGGAAGGAGACAACATCGTCCAAGTTTTCGGCAATTCGCCAAAAAAATCGGGCGAGCAGCCGACGGCCGGGAATTATATGAAGTATCGCGGCAACCGGTTACGTTTTGGAAAATTGACCATGACCGATGCGGACATGGACTTAATCGACATGGATCCCAAGGATCCCTTCGACTTTTATTTGGATCATTACAAAGAGCAGTTAGTCGCGGGATACACGAAGATAACCCCAACGTTCGGCTTGCGCGTATACATGCGCGACTTCGACAAGCTCACCCGCCGCAACCCCGGCTTACGCACTCCCAATCAGAATCCACGAGCAAAATAAATACGCTGGTATAAGTCAGGTGCGGCGAGCGGAGCTGGCGGCCAGGCGGCGGGCGCGGACGCGCAGGACTTTGCGCTGGTTAGCTTCAAGAATTTCAAATTGCAGCCCATCGTGCTCGACGCGCTCGCCAGCGGCGGGAACATGCCCAGCCGCCAAATTAAGCAGGCCAGCCACGGTAGCGGGCAATTCATCGGACGATGCCGCGAACTCGATATCGAAAATTTCTCGCAGCTTGGCAAGCGAAACGCTTCCGCGCAGAACCATGCTGCCGTCGTTCTCGCGGATGATCGCGGGGGCGGGGCGATAGTCATCCTTGCCCAACTCACTGCCGGGCTCGCCACCGCTGGGGCCGACGATTTCTTCGACCAGGTCTTCCAATGTCGCGAGGCCCGAGACCGAGCCATACTCATCCACTACGATAACCATTTGCAGATTTTTGTGACGTATTTCACGGAGCAGCTCCGAGCCGAGCTTGGTTTCGGGAACGAATAAGGCTGGCCGCGCCAACTCGCGAACGAGTCTATTCGTAGCCTCGCGCTCGGGAATCTGTAGAATGTCGCGAGCGTCGACGGTGCCGATAATTTCTTCGAGCGAACCTTCGATAACCGGCAGCCGCGAGAATCTGGTTTCAACGAGCACGCGCCGCAACTGCTCGACCGAGGCGGAGGCTTCGACGGCCACGATGTCGGGTCGCGCGGTCATGACTTCGCGGACGCTTTTGTCGCTGAACTCGACGACTTGTTCGATGAGGTCGGCCTCATCGGGCTGGAGAATGCCTTCTTCCTCCGCGGCTTCGACTAACGCTTCAATGCCTTCGTTATCGTTGCGACGGCCCTGCGCGCCCACCGGCTCATCTTCGGAAATGCGGGCTACGGTCATGGCCAGTTCGAGCACGGCGCACAAAGGCCAAACCAGCCAGGCGGAAGCGCGAAGAACAGGAATCAAGCGCCGGAGCCATCGGCCAGTGGTACGGGTCAGCAGAAAGCCGGGAACGAAATGCATGCCCACGGCAACTTCAATCCCGAGAAAAACGAAAAGCTCAATCAGGCCTTCCCACGTTCCAGAAACAAAATAAATTACCCCGCGGGCGGTCTCGAGAACCACTAGAGCGAGCCATACATCCGCTAGAATATTAAACGTGAGTGCCGCCCGTTTTCTCGGTAAACGCAGAAGCGGTTCGATTTCCGACTCGAAAATGTCGAGGTGGTGCCGCAGCCGCCCGGTCGAGACGCGGCCAATATTGCGGTACATGTGGTCCAGATACGAAAAGATGGGAAGGCCCAAGGCGAGCGAAGCGGTGGCGATCGAGAAAATCCAGATGCTTTTATTCATCGGCGCATTATTCGAGGACCAGCTTGCGGCGTAACCTGCGCTCGAGACGATTCATTTCGCCGCGGTCCGTTTCGTGATCATAGCCGAGCAAGTGCAATACACCATGCAGAATCAGAATTCGCAACTCCACCGGCAAAGGGCGGCCCGCGCTCCGAGCATTACGGCGAGCCATCTCCGGCGCGATGGCTATATCACCAAGGTAAGCGGCGCCGGATTCCCGGTGCGGGCAAGATTTTCGGCCGGGCAGGAGGCTTTTTCGGCGCCTGGCGTATCCATTCGAGGGGAATGACAAGACATCGGTGGGGCCGGCTTTTCTGCGATAGGTAGCATTCATCTGCGCAATGGCTGTGTCGCTGATGAGGCAAACGGAAACGTCATGCGAGAAGCGCAGAGCGTCTTTCACTCGCGAAAGAAATTCTTCGAGCGGCCCGACGGCCACGGGAACGCGGCGCTGGCGGTTAAGAACCATAAGGGAAATCGTCGGCCTACTTGCCCGGCTCCGGCCGCCCGTTGCCGGCAGAAGCGCCCGCGGGTCGCGATCCCTGCGCAGAGTCAAACTCCTCATAAGCCTTGATGATTTGCTGCACCAGATTATGCCGCACCACATCACGCTCATTGAAGTGGACGAATGCGATGCCGCCGATTTTGCCGCAGACGTCCACGGCTTCGACAAGGCCGGAGCGGCGGCCGGCGGGCAGATCGATTTGGGTGATATCGCCGGTGATCACAGCTTTGGAATTGAAGCCCAGGCGCGTGAGAAACATCTTCATTTGCTCGCTGGTGGTGTTCTGAGCTTCGTCCAGAATCACGAAGGAATCGTTGAGGGTGCGCCCGCGCATGAACGCGAGAGGAGCCACTTCAATGATGCCCTTCTCGAGAAAGCGCTCGAGCTTATCCGCATCCAGCATGTCGTAGAGCGCGTCATAAAGCGGGCGCATATACGGGTCGATTTTTTCCTGAAGCGTGCCGGGAAGAAAGCCGAGACGCTCGCCGGCTTCAACCGCGGGCCGCGCAAGAATAATGCGGTTCACCTGCTTGGTTAAAAGCGAAGAGACGGCCATGGCCACGGCCAGATAAGTTTTTCCGGTTCCGCCAGGACCGATTGCAAAAACCATGTCGTGGCGCTCGATATCTTCCATGTAACGGCGTTGATTGGCGCTCTTGGGATTGACGTTCTTTTTGCCAAAGACGCGCGTTCGCGATGGCTCAAACCCCGCGCTAGCGGGAACGGTAGGATCATCGGAGGCAACGCGAATTAGGGATTTGACTTCGCTGGCGTCCAGAGCGCGCCCCGCCCGAATCAGGTGATTGTATTCGTCGAGCAGCCTTATGGCTCGATCGACATGCGTGGACTCGCCCACGACCGCCAGGCGATCATCATGCAATTCGACGGTCACGCGAAAAGCCGATTCCAGAAGCTTGAGATTTTCATCCAGGGTGCCAAACAATGGCTCAATGGCGCCCTCAATTTGAACTGTTCGTCGCATCGAATTCATGGGCGCCGTTTCGTGGGACCGCCCGGGAATGGCAACCTCGTCGATAAAAATCACGACTGCACCAACGAGCCTATCCCAGCGCTTAGTGAGAAGCAAGCGAGCTCTCCTGGTGCCGGATGCAACGATGTCCAGTCACTCCAAGGAGATCTGCGTGTAAGGCGGGAGGCCGCCTACTGCTTCGGCGATGGAAATTGGACTTTGGGAGCTTGGCGCGCGCCTTCCTGAGCCTGGAAATAAGCGTCATTTTTCTTGAAGCCGGCCATGCTCGCGATGAGGCTGTTGGGAAATACGCCGATGTAATTGTTGTAGTCCAGAATCGTATCGTTATAGCGCTTGCGTTCGACAGCGATGCGATTTTCGGTGCCGGCAAGCTCGTCCTGCAGGCGCAGGAAGTTTTCGTTGGACTTGAGCTGCGGGTAATTTTCAACCACCACGAGCAGTCGTCCAATGGCGCTATCGAGCTGGTTGTTGGCGGCAATTTTTTCCGTGGGGTTCCGTGCTGCCAGCAATTGCGAACGAGCCCGCGCGATCTCGCCGAAAACAGTTTGCTCCTGGGCAGCGAAGCCTTTTACGGTTTCGACGAGATTGGGGATGAGGTCGGCGCGACGCTGCAATACGATATCCACTTGAGACCAGGCCGCCTGCACGGCGTTAGACTTTAAGACCATTTCGTTTCGACGACTGACGTACATTCCGCCAAACATGGCGAGCAGAAGCGCCAGCACCACCAGCACAACCAACATAGTCTTCATCAATTACTCCTTTTCGCGTTGTCCGTATCCCGGTATGGCTAAAATAGGCCAGGCTTTGCTTTTCCACTATTAAAGTTGGGAGAATCGCCGGTCAATCTCTTCGACCACCTGCGTCACTGCTCCTAGATACGCATGGAACACCCGCTCAAGTTCCGCATACGACGGTTCGCGCGCGCCTTCGCGCAATCGCAACACCTCGATAACGCCCGCCGCGTCAAACCCCAGCTTCGCCGCCAAGCTTTCGACGGCCGCTCGACGCGACGTGGGAGCCGTTCCGCCCAGGGCTATTACCGCGTGGCGGAACAGCACGATGAACGACGAGACCGACTCCGTCAGCAATCGGTGCAGCGTTTTCTCATTCTTCGCAGCGGTAAGAAATGACTGGCGCAACCGAATGACGTTGTTGCGCAGTTCGCGCTCGATCTGATAGCGATGGAGATTGAGCGGCACAATAAAGTCCTTAAAACTATCCTCGCCAAACAGCACTCGGTGGCTTCGTTGAATATCCAGAAATTCGATGGCAAAGACGTCGGCAGAGCGATGCAATTCCTCGAGCGCGAATACCATCGGCGCGGGATGCCCCTTCTTTTCCCACCACCGCGAGGTGTGGGCAAGCTTCTGCAGTTCGGCGCCGTCTAAGCGCTCCAGCACGCACAGTATATTCAAGTCCGAATGGCGAGGCTGAAATTCGCCCGTGGCCGCTGAACCATACAGAACAACTGTTTTCAGGTTCGCGCCCGCAGCGAGCTTCAGACCCTCGACGAGTTCCGCCAAATCTTTTTCCATGCAGTTCGCTCCTCGAGCTCCTCGATCTTACCAGCTTCCTCCGGCGCCTCCGCCTCCCGATGATCCGCCGCCAAACCCTCCAAAACCGCCCCCGCCTCCCC
>JRHI01000859.1_pt1 | contig 30034 bp, 27 predicted proteins | sample 215371 | NCBI WGS metagenome assembly JRHI01 (sample SAMN02929681, study PRJNA255918) | sediment metagenome | biome: cave system; feature: Ice Cave; material: Sediment; isolation source: sediment from deep within a dark volcanic ice cave with no known source of... ...
CATGTGCATTCGCACACTTCGCCGCTAGGCTCCTAGCCACAGGCTAAATCAGGGCCTCCTCAAGCTTAATGGTGTCGAACACGTGGTGCGTTTTTGGCTATTTTCGGTCCGGCGTGCTAGTGGTTACGGGCGGGGGGGGCTTCGCTTAGGGCGTGCCAGATTTCGCGTAGGAATGAAGCGGCGTCCATGACGAGTCCGATCGTTTGCGTCGAGCCGCGGTCGGTGAGCTTGGTCACACTGGCCGGATTGATATCCGCGCAGATTACCTTGCAACTCGATGGCAAGAGATTGCCCACCGCAATCGAGTGCAGCAGGGTGCAGACCATGAGTGCCATACCGATTTCCGGCACGTGACGTCGCATCGCGCGCTGTGCCTCGACGATATCCGTGATGACATCGGGCAACGGTCCGTCGTCACGAATGGAGCCCGCCAGGACGACCGGAATCTTACGGCGGTACGCCTCGTACATGATACCGCTCGTTAGCATACCACTCGCGATCGCCGGCGCAATACCGCCGATGGCACGAATGCGGTTGACGGTGCGAAGGTGATGGACGTGACCTTCTTCGACCGGAAAGGCATCATCGAGATCGACTCCGAGCGACGTTCCAAAAAATTGCGATTCGATATCGTGGACCGCAAGCGCGTTGCCGGCGAAGAGCGCGTCGATGAAGCCGTCGCGAATCAGACGCTCGAGATACTTGCCGGCGCCCGTGTGCACGATTGCGGGACCTCCGACCAGCAGTACGCGCTTGCCGGCCGCTCGGGTCGCGATGAGTTCTCTTGCGATTTCCGCGATGAGCGATTCCTTGGGTTTCTCGCTCGAAACGGCGCTCGACATGAATTCGAAGACTTGTTTGCGCCGCGGCCGTTGCAACGCTTTCACGCGGACGCCTGCGTGTCCGACGACGACGGCATCGCCCGCACGCACGTCCGAAGGCGCGATGGTCGTTGCGGACTCCGCGCCGAGAACGATCGCGCAATCCATCTCCGGTAACGCCACCGGGAGCCATTGGGCGCCAAGACGCACCTCGGTTTCTAGGTTCGTCGTGGCGTAGAAGTCTTCGGGGAGCACGCCGTCCCGCGGGGCGGGCTCGGTGACGGCATCGGTATCGTCCGCGACAACGGCGCCGATATCGCGCAGTTTATCGAGCAGATCGTCCAGGTGCACCTCGGTATCGGCTTCGATTCGAAGCCGCGCGGTACTTGGGTCGGTCGCCGTTTTGCCGACGGCGAAGTTATCGATCGTATAGCGCGCGAATTCATTATCCATGATGATTTCGAGCACGCGGCCGAAAACGCCGGAATCGAGAATATGACCCCGCAGTTCGATTTCGCGTACGCAAGGCCGGACTTCGGTCGAATCTGCCATTGAGTTTGACGTTCGTCCCGACGCCGCTCGGCAACCTTCGCGACATCACGCTGCGTGCGCTCGACGTACTCCGTGAATGCGACCTCCTGGTCGCCGAAGATACGCGCGTCGCGCGCCGCTTACTCTCGGCGCTCGAGCTTCCCGGAAAACCGATCTGGAGCTACCGCGAGCAGAATGCCGCCGGAGCGACCCCCGGTATCATCGAGCGCGCCAAAACCGAGCGCGTCGCCGTAATCTCCGACGCGGGCATGCCGGGCATTTCGGACCCTGGCCGCGCACTCATCGTAGCTGCACGCACGGCCGATATCGCTATCGACGTACTCCCAGGGCCGTCGGCATTCGTGTGCGGTATCGTCCTCTCCGGTTTGGATTCGAGTCGCTTCAGTTTCGAAGGATTCGTGCCGCGCACGACAGTCGCGCGAGAACGCGCACTGCGGGCTTCGATCGAAAGCGGCCGGACCTCGGTTTGGTACGATTCACCGAATCGCATTATCGAGACAATCAAAGCGCTCGCGTCAATCGCCCCCGATATTTCCACCTTTGTAGGACGTGAGCTTACGAAGCGTTTCGAACAACAAATCTCGGGCGTACCGGGGGACATTCTTGCCGCGCTCACGCGTCCGGTGCGTGGCGAGATCGTGTTGGTGCTGGGTGCTTACAAAACAGACTCACGTACATATTCCGTCCGAGATATCGTCGAAGCCATCGATATCGAGCTACGCGCAGGAATGACTCCGGCGGCGACTGCGAAAGCGCTGGCCCAACGCGGCCTCGGCGATCGCGCGATGCTATATCGGTTGGCGAGCGAACGGCGAATCGCCATACCGATCAGGTAGTCGCGGCACGTATTCGCCTATTTTGGGCCCGCAACCCGATACGAATTCCACAATTATGGATTGAGGAAAGTTAAGTACAACCGAAATCGACCATCAAGCCTGTGTCGACTGAATTACTAAACGCGACCGTTTCGACGCCGTGGCGGCGAGGCCCACTATCGCCGCGAGAGCCAACCACGTTGGAAGCTTCCAGAAGATCATTTCCGTTACGCTCCTACCGTCGTAATAGCTGCCGCCGGCACGCATGTATGCCGCTTCCGGCTCCTCAGCGAGTGCGCGCAGTTCGATTGCAGGGAGAACCGGACTGGTGTACCCATGGTGCCGATCGTAGAGCCCCACGACCACGGGTGTCTCCGCGATGCTCTCCCATGGAATTGCGAGACACACGAGCGCGACTATCGCTACAACCTGCCGCCGTGTAGTGCAGAGTGTTGCCAACATCAGGGCGAGCGGCACGGCCGCGGCCATTTGGTGGATGTGAACGAAAACTCCGCCCAGCAACGCACAGGCGGGCGGTACGAGCACGATATAGGCATCGTCCCGACGTGCGCACGCGATCTCACGCGCGATGATGATGCCAACAACGACGATCACGACGTAGAACGACTCTCCCAAAAGGACCGCGATGCGTTCGCCGACGCCGAACGCATATAGCAACGAAGTTAAACTGTATTGAGCACCGAAGCCGGCAACTTCCGAACGCGCGTGAGCCGGTAATACGGACGTAACGTATTCGAGGCACGTCGGAAGCCCCACCGCAGCGATCGACACCGCCGAAAGAGTGCAGGCGAGCAATGCGAGTCGTGCGCGCATTTGTGGCAGGAGGGCGAAGAGAGCAAGAGCCGCCGGCAGCGCAACGTGGGGCTCGATCATTGCCACACCAACGAGGGCCGTTGCAAGCCACAGGCGCCCTGCCCGAGCAGCGAGCGCGCTAGCGCAAAGTGAAAAGACAAGGACGGGAACCACCTGTCCGATAACAAGCGAAGCGTAACCATCCGACGCAAGAAGCGCCGCTGCAACGAAAACAGACCGAAGTCCGGTGAGCCGCACCACGAGAATCACGGTTACTGCGAGCAGTGCGATGTTCGCGACGAACCAGACGATGCTAGCGAGCGGAAACGGCATAAAGGCTAGCACTGCGAAGGCGGCCAGCGCGTACGGCGGCAGCGGCGCCGGCAGAACGAAATTCGCAACCATGTGCAGGTTGAAATTCGCAAGCGCAGCCTGCTCGCAGTCCATCAGCGGACGAGCGAGATAAGGGTCCGCTCCCGCGCGCACCACCCAACCACCGCAATAGAAAGCCCGGAAATCGGTGGGATTGGCTATCGGGCCGTCTGTTGACTGAGCGATCAAATGCGGGCCGAGCACGACGACCGCGGCACCCAATCCAAGAAGTCCGGCAAAAAGCGCCAACGGCAGCCACCATCGTATCGCCAGTACGTTCCCTGCCATGTTCATACGGAATATTTCGGCAGCAATGCGTCCGATACGCAAGGCTCGCCCTCCCCGATTCGGATTGCTCAGACGCGTTTTAAGGGCGAACCTAGCACGCCAACGCCGCAGGCTCGCGACGTTCGTGACGCAGAAGAGCATGATGATGTCCGAGCGCGCCTTCTTCGTCACCACGCCGATCTATTACATCAGCGGCAACCCGCATATGGGTCACGCCTATACGTCCATTGCGGCGGACGTCTTGAATCGTTTCCACCGCACGCGCGGAGCCTCGTTCTTCCTCACCGGGACCGACGAGCACGGTCAGAAGGTAGCCCAGGCCGCCGCCGCCGCGGGGCTCGACCCGCAAGCGTGGACCGATCGCCTCATTCCGAAATGGAAAGAGCTCTTGGCGCGCTTCGACGTTCGCTACGACGATTTCATTCGAACCACGGAGCCGCGGCATAAGAGCCAAGTCGTCGAGGTGTTCGAACGCCTCAAGGCTTCGGGCGATGTTTATCTCGGCAAGTACGAGGGCTGGTATTGTACCAATGACGAGACGTTCTGGCTCGAATCCAAGCTGATCGACGGCCGCTGTCCGAATGCCGAATGCGGCCGCGAAGTCCAATGGCTCTCCGAAGACAACTGGTTTTTCGCGCTCTCAAAATACCAGGCAAGGCTGCTCGCGTATTTCCGGGAAAATCCCAACTTCGTACGGCCCGAGCGTGCGTACAACGAGATGGTCGCGACGCTCGAAGGCGGTCTCGAAGATCTCTGCATCTCGCGCGTGAATCTCGACTGGGGCGTGCCGTTACCCGGCGGCGGGGTCATGTACGTTTGGCTCGACGCGTTGCTCAACTACATTACGGCGCTCGATTACGCAAGTGACGGCGAGCGCTTCCGCACCTACTGGCCGGCGAACGTGCAACTGGTCGGCAAAGAGATCGCGCGCTTCCATACGATCATCTGGCCCGCAGTGTTGTGGGCGTTGGGATTGCCCGCGCCGGGGCTCGTCTTCGCGCACGGCTGGATGACGCTCCAAGGCGAAAAGATGTCGAAAAGCCGCGGCAACGTCATCGATCCCTTCGAAATGGCCGATCGCTTCGGCCCCGATTCGGTCCGTTATTTTCTCTTACGCGAGGCGCCCTTCGGAAGCGATTTTTCCTTCAGCGTCGAGAAAGTGCGTCTACGCCGCAACGGCGATCTCGGCAACGATCTGGGAAATCTCCTTCGCCGCAGTCTTGCGATGCTCGTGAAATACCGCTCGGGCCGCGTACCGGAACCCGGGCTCGGTGCAACGGGCGCCGCTTTCATCGCGCTGCCGACGCGCGTCGGCGAAGCGCTCCAAATCCTCGGTTTCCGCGACGCCCTCGAAGCGATCTGGGAACTCGTCGCGGCGCTCAATCGCGTCATCGATGAAAAACGCCCGTGGGATTTGCACAAGGGCAAAGCCGACGCCGCGCTCGACGACGTTCTCTACGAACTCTGCGAGGGCTTGCGTTGGCTCGCCATTCTGCTTTGGCCGTTCATGCCGGCAAAGGCGACCGAAATCTGGCAGCAGCTCGGCTTCGAAGGCGAACCTCTGGTCCCATGGGACGCGGAACTCGTGTGGGGGCGCCTCGCAGCGCATACGCTCGTAAAACCGGCGGAGTTCCCACTCTTTCCGCGCCTCGATGCGGACGTCGTCGAGCCGGCCCAGATTTAACCGGAGTCGCTAAAGCGCAAGTTCGGAAAATACGGGCGGAGCGCTTTTCCCAGCGTTCCCGGCGGCATGTAGTCGAGCGCAGGCGGCGGCAGCGGCGTACGGTGTAAGAGTCCGAGATCTTCGCGGGCGAACGGATCGGCGCGGGGTGCAAAGTGGATCGGCCACGGCACGCTTCCGGTTTCGTACGTGCCGTCGGGATACGTGAACTCGTACGACACGAAGTAATAATCCAACCCGCCGGAGCGCCACGCTTTGATTGGAAAATAGTAGCCTTCGCCGCGCCGTAAGTCGCCGAATTGTCCCTGCATCTGAATCCGGTAATGCTTGGGTGCCGCGGGTGGTTCGCGCGGCGTGCTCCGCAACGGATTCACCTGCGCGCGCGCCTGCGCGATCGTCTTCGCAAGGTCGCCTTCGATCTGCGCGAGGCGCTGATCCGAGAGAGCGTGCGACGTCGGCGGGGTGCGTTGCGCATCGCGTCCGCGCGCGTGTTCGATCGAAGCGAGCTGCCGCGCCGCAGCGGGCTGGGGCGGTGACGTCCGATCCGGGGCCGCGCTCTGCCGCCCGCGCTTCGATCTCGCCGCTTGCTTCGGCGCCTGCGGAGCGCTCTTGGCGAGCTCGTGACGGAGCAAAGCGGGTGCCTGATAAACGGGTTTTGCGATGTTGATCTGGGCCGGAGGCCGCGGCTGCTGTGCGGCCTGCGGCCGGCGTGCGAGGTGTGGCTGGGTGGCGCGGACGCCGGGCCGGGGTGCCGCTCGCTGTGGAGACACGGGAACCGGGCGCGCGCGTTTCTCCAGATGCAAGGCCGACGAAATCGTGACGACTTCGTCTTGCGGACGGCGAACGCGCTGGGGCACGGGAATCCGCGCCAAGAGGTGGCGGGTGCCGTCGTACGCTACGAGCGCAAGCAAACCGAGCAGCACGTGCACGATTACCGACGCGACGAGCGCGATGCGGAGCCCGCGGTTGCCGTCGTGCGGCGCATCCGAGGTCGTGATCATGCTACCATCCTGCTGCTATGTTCGACACGCACGCCCACGTCCACGTTGCGGCCTTCGACGACGACCGCGAAACCATGCTGGCGCGCGCGCGCGACGCCGGCATCTCACGCATCCTGACCATCGGCACCGATCTCGAAGATAGCGCTCGCGCGCAAGCGACGGCGGTGCGATTCGGACTGGACTACGCGATCGGCATCCATCCGCACGAATCGATCGATGCACCCGGCGACATCCGAACCTCTTTGGACAACCTTCTCGCGGCGTGCGAACGCGCGCCGCGCGCAATCGGTGAGATGGGCTTGGATTACTATTACGATCACAGTCCGCGCGACGTGCAGCGCGCGGTGCTCGTCACGCAACTCCGCTACGCCGTCGAACGCGACATCCCGGCGGTCTTCCATCAACGCGATGCCTTCGATGATTTCGTAGCGATCTTACGCGAATACTCCAGCGTCGGGTTGCGCGGCGTGGTGCACTGTTTCACGGGCGATGCCACACAAGCGCAGCTCCTGGTCGACGAATTCGGTTTACGCCTCGGCATTGGCGGCGTGATTACATTCAAGACGGCGCAGAACGTACGCGACGCCGTGCTCGCGGTCGGCCTCGACGCGCTCGTTCTCGAGACCGATTGTCCTTATCTCGCGCCCATTCCGTACCGCGGCAAACGCAATGAGCCCGCGTTCATCAGGGCAACCGCCGAGTTCGTCGCAGGGCTGTTTGCGCTACCGCTCGGCGACGTTATCGCGCGCACGGGAGCGACGGCCGAAGCGCTGTTCGGCGCGTAAGGCATGCCGGACTTCCAATTCTTTTCGAACGACGCGTTAAGTCCGCGACGTAGCGCTTCGTCGGTCGTTTGTAAACCCCAATCCAGCATCGGATTCGCGCTGTAGGTCGCGTTCGCGGAACCGACCCACGCGCGATCGCCGGCGACGCATAATTTCTCGTCCCCACGAACGATTCGAACGTCGACGCCGGCCGACTCGAGGCGTGTAAGGGCAGCGTGTTCGAAACCCTTCGCATCCTGCGCGAGCGCCCGTGCGTTGACCGCAAGCCGTACGTGCGTGCCGCTCTTCGCACGCGCATAAAGTGCGGCTGAAACGGGCGTGTAACCGAACGTTTCCGATTCCACGTCGATACGGTCTCCCGTCGCGCACGCGATGACCTTCGCTTCGAGGACGAGCGCCTGCGATTTTTCGAGCGCAAGCCGATCGTTCGAGAGCGGTGCTCCGCGTAACGCGCCGGCGACCGCGGCAACATCGCGGGGATCCTCGAGCGCGACGATCGTGTCGTTGCCGCGTTCGGGCCAATTCCGATCGTCGAGGTAGGCGTCTCCGTCGATGACCGCGGCCTTAAGGTGCTCGGGTGACTCATCCGGGTCGGTGAGTCGGACCGCGACGCCGTGCCGGCGAAGCTCTCCGGCCACGGCGGCGTTCGTCGAGTCGGCCTCCCCCGGCAAGTTTTTTCCGAAATAGGGTTTTCCGTCGAGGGTCACTGCAACGTCTGCGCCGCGGTCGCCGGCACGTTCGAGGGCCCGAACGACGTCGCTGCCCGCATGCAAAACGTAGGCCGATACGGCGATGGCGGACGCACTCCCGAGCGCCGCAACGAACCGCTCGTGCGTGCAAAGCGCGACGCTCGCCCCTTTTGCGACGGCGTCGGTAGTTGCGACGTTCGCGAACGCGATGCCCGCGCTCGTGACCGCCCGGCCGGGTCGGGCTGGGAGGGGAGGAAAGGGACGTACGATCTTCACCGGGACGACTCGCCTTTTCGCGCGCACGTGCGATCCTCGCGAGCGAGGGCCGGTACAGCGCGTCTGCCGATGGTTATCACGCGCTCGAACGCCACGGACTAGGGCCTTCGGGCAACGCGGAGCAAGCCGAGCATGAACCTACGTGCCCTCTCAGGAAACACCGCCCGGCTACCCTATGGAAAAATCTGTCTACGTCCGCGAGATGTTCGCCTCGATTGCCCCCCGGTACGATGTGACGAATCGCCTTCTCACCGGCGGCGTGGACGAAAGCTGGCGCCGACGCGCCGTGCGTGAACTCGCGCCGCCGCGCCATGGCAACGTCCTCGACATGTGTTGCGGCACGGGCGACCTTTCGTTTCACCTGGCCCGCACGGACCCGACGCTCCGCATCGTCGGCGTCGATTTCTGCGAACCGATGCTCGACCGCGCTCGCAAGCGCACGTCTCGCGAGAGAAAAGGTGCGGACATCCGCTTCCAGACGGCCGATGTCATGGCGCTTCCGTTCGAAGCAGGCACGTTCGACGGGGCCATCATGGGCTTTTCGATGCGCAACGTCGTCGATATCCCGGCAACCTTGCACGAAGCACGTCGCGTGCTCAAGTCCGGCGCCAGGTTCGTGAACCTGGATGTCTCAAAAGCGCCAAACCCGCTCTTTAAGCGCATTTTTGATTTCTATTTCTACGGAATCGTCCCGCTCGTGGGGGGTCTCGTCGGCGGTTCGAAGAGTGCCTACCGTTACTTGCCGAACTCGCTCACGAACTATCCCGGCGCAGCGGAACTCGCAACGCGCTTTACGGCTTCCGGTTTCACGAACGTTCGCTACGCCCGCCTTGCCGGCGGAGCAATCGCCGTGCACGTGGGCACCGCATGATCGACCGCTCCAAGTCCTTCGCTACGCAGCCGTCCGATCGCGATCTGTACGAACTCATCGAGGAGTTTTTTCGCAACTCGTTCTCGACGGAGAACCTCATCATTACCGAAGCCGTCCGCCGGATGCTCTCCGCGGGTGGCAAACGCCTGCGGCCCCGCTTCGCCCTGCTCGCCGCCGAAGCGAACGGCGCTGACGCCCGCGACCATCTGCCGCTCGCGGCCTACATGGAGCTGATCCATGTCGGCACGCTGATCCATGACGATGTGGTCGATCGGGCCCAAACGCGCCGCGGTGTGAACGCGACTGCGATCGATTTCGGCAATCGTGTGAGCGTTCTCGCGGGCGACTACCTCTTCGCTTGGATTTTCAAGAATGTGACCGCGAGCTATCCGCACCCGATTCCGAATATCCTGGCCTCGACGCTCGCGGACATCACGGACGGCGAGGTCTTGCAGCACCGTGCGGTCGGGAACCTGGAACTGCCGCTCGCCGACTACACGGAAATCGCGATCAAGAAGACCGCGACGCTCTTCGCGGCGTCGGCCGAGTGCGGCGCCATCACATCGGGGGCGACCGCTCTCCGCGTGAAAGCGCTGCGCGATTACGGTCTGTATTTTGGCATCGCCTTTCAGATGCTCGACGATCTCCTCGATTTCACCGCAACCGAGGCCGAACTTGGCAAGCCCGTCGGGAACGACCTACGGGAGCATAAAATGACAATTCCGCTAATTCTGGCTTTGCAGAACGGCAATGCGGACTTTCGCGAGGCCGTCGGACGTTTTTATGGAAAGCCCGAGGGCGACGGATCCGCCGCGCGGCAAGCGATCGCCGAACTCGTAAGGGGCGTCGAACGCGCGGGGGGCCTCCGGCAAACCCGGGATGCGATCGCCGGCTACGTCGAGCGCGCCAAGATGTCGCTTGCGCCGCTTGGAAACGCGCCCGCTCGCGCCGAACTCAACGCTCTCGCAGACACCCTTGCCGGGGATGGCGCTGCCCGCACGCGGTAACATATCCCCGGTACGCGGAAAGGTGCAGGACTATGTTTGGAAATCCCATGGAAATTGCGCTCCTCGCCGGCGCGGCGGTCCTTCTGTTCGGCGGTAATAAGATTCGCGATGTGGCGCGCGGCCTTGGCGCGGCCAAAAAGGAGTTTACGCTGGGCCAGGCAGAGGCCGATGTCGCGCACGAACGCGCGCGCGCCGAAGCCCGCGCCATGGCCGAAGCAAACGCCGCCGCGGGCCCCTCGATAACGATGCCGCAAGCGGTAAATGGGGGCGCCACGGGCGCACCATCGGTTCCCTCGGAACCTGCGGCACCGCACAACTAAGCATCCCGCGCACGCGTGCTCGCCGAACGTCCCCCGGAGCTCGAGAAAAAGCCGCCGGAGTGGGATCAGAAGGAGATGCCGTTAACGGAGCACCTGCGCGAGCTCCGTTCGCGTCTGGTCGTCTCGCTCATCACCGTCGGCGTCCTGGCCGTGGGCCTGTTCTGGCCGGCGCAATACGTTATCACGTGGCTGAAGAACGAGTACCTCGGCAAGTCGATCCAGTTGCACGCCTTTTCGCCGACCGACGTCATCTTCACCGAATTCAAATTCTCACTCTACGGCGCGATCGTTCTCGGCCTGCCGGTGCTCGTCTATCAGACGTGGATGTTCATCGTGCCGGCTTTTCATCCGCGCACGCGCAAAATCGTGTATGCCTACACGGCACCGTCGCTGTTTCTTGCAGCCGCCGGCATCGCATTCTGTCACTTCTTCATCATCCATCGCGTGTTGACGGCGCTGCTCGGCATCACGACGCAAGTTGCGCAAGAGACGTTCGGTATCGAACCGACGCTAAACATCATTCTTCTGACTTTCCTTGCATTCGCGCTCGTCTTTCAGACGCCGATGATCATGGTCGCGCTCGCGCGCATCGGGCTCGTCAACGTGCCGATGCTGCGTAAATATCGACGCTATGCCGGCATGGGGATTCTGTTGCTCGGCGGACTCGCAGCACCGGACGCGTCGCCCGTGACGATGCTCTTGATCGCGGGACCGATGTACGTTCTGTACGAAGCGAGTATTTGGATCATCGTGTTGCTCGAGAAATCGTGGCGGCACGAGGCGAGCGGCGTCTAAAATCGGTATGGGGACTTCGACTACAGCTCCGGCCACGGGGCGACCGCGCTCGCCTCTCGAAAACGCGGTCCGCGACGTGCTCGGGCAACTATCTGATTTCTGGTTCGGTATGTCGCTGSTCGGCGTGTGGGGCTTTCTCACGCTCATCGGCGTAGTCGTCGACCAGGGCAAAGACGCGAGTTTTTATCTCACCAATTACGCGCCGCCGCTCGCACGACTCGTGCTCCGTCTTCATCTCGACAATATCTATCATTCGCCCGCGTACCTCGGCATCGTCGGCTTCATTCTCGCCTGCATGGGACTCGCGACCTTCTGGCGCGTGATTCCAACGCGCCTTCCGCCGTTACGCAGCGTGAAGATCGATGCGATTCCACTCAATGCGAGCGTGATGGTAAGTGGCGACCAGGCGACGGTTCGCGAGCGCGTCGAATCCTTCTTCGCCGCGCGGGGTTGGCAGGTCCGCAAGCGGGAGCTCGGCGGCGTCGAATGGACGTTCGCCGATAAACACAATTGGGCGCGCCGCGGCGTGCTCGTCGCGCATGTCGGTTTCGTCATCATTGCAATCGGAACGACGCTGTATTGGGCGTTCGGTTACAGCGGACAAACCGCGATCGTCGCGGGTTCGAGCGTCACGATTCCCGAGAGTGGCGCGATTTTCAAGCTCGACCGTTTCCGGTATCGGATCGACCCAATCCAGACCCGAAGCGGAATCGTGTATCAGCCGATCGATTACGTTTCAGACGTGCACGTAACAGGAAAAAGCGGCAGATCGCACCTCGAACAGGTTCGCGTCAATCACCCGCTGGATGTCGACGGCGTTTCGTACTATCAGGCATCTTATGGATTCGCCGTGAAGTTCAACGTCACCAAAGACGGCAAGACGTTGCCGGGTTCGCCGCCGGGTCCGCTCAAGGAAGGCGAGGGCTTCGCGCTCGGGCAGTCGGAGCGTTCTTTGCAGTATACGAGATTCGTGGGAACGATCGGACCGGGGAATACGATCGGCGCGGACCCGCGGCCGAATAATCCGGGCGTTTTACTGAGCGTATTCGACGGCTCGCAGAACATCGGCGGCGTACTCGTGCCGCTCGAACGCGGCATCGATCTCGGCAACGGTTACCGCGTGCAGGCCGGCCGCTACGTCCTCTACAGCGGCATCCAATACCGGCACGACCCCGGGATCCCGTTTGTCGGCGTCGGTGCGTTCGTGTTGCTGGGCGGACTTTGTATTTCGTTTTATTTCTTGCCGGCTCGGCTCTACGTTCGGATCGACGGCAGCGAACGCGCATGGAACGTCGGCATCGCTGCGACCACCGTCAAAGGCTACGATATTTACGAGGAACAGTTTGCGGCGCTCGTGTGGGATCTCGAACGCGTCGAACCGCCGGCATCGCATCCGCTAGCCGTCGCCGAATCGTTCGCATAGCGTGCGCGGACGCCGCACCACGCAGCATCGGGGGAAAACCGCATGAATACCGACCAGCTTCTCATCCTCGTTTCGATATCCGCGTACATCACGAGCACGCTTGCGCTCTTTACGTACTTTTTGTCGCGCGAGAACGTCGCGAAACGGATCGGGATTCCGTTTGCCTTCGTCGGGTGCGGGGTGCAGTTCTTCGAGCTCGCGTATCGTTATCAGACGAGCCACATCTGGCCGCTGACGAATCTCTACGGCTCGCTTTCGCTTTTTTCGGCGATGAGCGTTGCGATCTTTATCGGCTTTGCGATAAAGTACGATTTGTGGTTCATCGGTGGGTTCGTGCAGGCATTTGCCGCCGGGTTTCTTGCGTACGCGCTGACCTGGAACGAAGGGTATCTACCGGCGGTGCCCGCCTTGCAGTCGTATTGGATCAAGATCCACGTGCCGCTCGTCGTCTCTTCCTATGCAGCATTTCTGGTCGCGATGGTGATGTCGGTCCTCTATCTCATCAAATACTACGGTGAGAAGTCGCTCGAACGCGACGCCGGTCGTCCTCTGAATCTGCGCGCAGCAACTGCGGGCGGCGCGCCGAGCGGAGCGTTACAGATGCAAGCGTACGCGCCGCCCGTTTCGCAGCGGATGGTCGGGGGCGATTTTCCGATACTCGCAAGCGCCGCTGCGGGCGGAAGTCCTCTGGCGCTCTGGCTTTCCACGCTCCCACCGCTCGCGAAGCTCGACATCATGACGTACCGAATCGTCTCGATCGGGTTGCCGTTGCTCACCGTAGGGATCATCACGGGCGCCTGGTGGGCGAAAGAAGCGTGGGGCGCTTATTGGCAGTGGGATCCCAAAGAGACGGCGGCGCTCGTGTCGTGGACGGTATACGCGCTATACATGCATCTCCACACCCGCAACAGCTGGCGCGGTTTGCGCTCGGCTTGGATGTCCGTGCTTGGCTTCATTACGATTATCTTCTGTTATCTCGGCGTCAATATTTGGATTTCGGGGTTGCATAGCTACAAGATGTAAGTGACCTTAATAGTTCATTGTGCCGTACCACGAGGACGGCTTACCACGTCGAACGACTTTCGCACCCCGCTATCAACTAAACGCTCAGACCAGGGGGTTTTTACGAGAACCACCAGGGTGTGTTGGCCGACGCTAAGCGTCGATGCTTTGACGCCGGCTTCGAATCCTGTCCGCAACAGCGTCTTCTCGTAGCCGCATAAGACGTCTGGCCGGTCGACCGCGCGAGCAGTGATAGATCTGCTATCGTCCAGACGGATAACAATCTGATCTACCGGTGTCGCGCGGCGAAGATCGATTGCTGCGCCACGAATGTCGATAGACTGAGATCTCGTTACGGTAGTGACCCAGGCTTCGACTTCCTCTGTCGGCGCAACTTTAGTGGAGGGACCGTAAAATCGGCCGTGTATAGACGGGAACGCAAACGCGCTTGCTACGAGGTCAAAGCCGAGAATCAACACGAGCAATCTCTTACCTAACGCATTCGCGAGCCGCCTTGGCAAGGCACGCGGGGCGATGTTCGCGGCAACAAGCCAAATTGCTGATATAAGAGGGAGCCAGTATCGTCCCTGGAGGGGGATGTAGCCACCAACGTACATCTCGAATCCGCACAGCACAACGAATAGACACAAATAGGCGTTTACGAGTACGTTCGAAGTCGCCATTTTCGCAGCGCTGAGTAGCGAGCGACGCCGCGCTACGAATAGCACCTTTTTAGCAACTTGGAGCATGCGCGCAATGAATAGGATCGAAACGCCGAGCGTGAGCGCGGGCAGCAATATCATCAATCCAGCCGTGACACTTTCGTTCACCACGATTAGAGACTGCGTTCGATATGCCGTGTATGTTAGCCAGAATGATTGGAGTCCATCGCTATAAAAAAACATGTTCGTAATCGCCAGCTGAAATCCGGATAAAAGCAGATGAAGGACCGCGTCCGGGCCGTAGTGTTGAGCCAGCATAAAAGGACTGACACCACGGCAAACGCCCCCGCCACCCGGAGCCGGACGTAACATAGGTTCTGTAAGCACATATGCGACTAACGGCGGAATCATGATCCAGCCGACCGCACGCGCCGCCGCGAACGGATAACGTCGAAACGGAATGCGAACCGCAAGCATAACCGCGACGGGTACAAAAACGGCAGCAAAATAGTGATGTTTCGTCGCCATCAGTGCGCCCAATAATATACCCACCGCCGCTAGCGACTTTTCGTTCAGCGACGCGCGGCGAAGGCGTAAAGCGATAAACACGATAGGCGCAATCAGTGCGCAGACGAGATCGTCCGGTTGTACCGAGCCAAACATCCATGCAGTCATTGGGAAAAACGCTACACATGCTAATATGAGCAGCGATCTGTTCCGGCCGATCGCAAGTTCTCGTAAGGACAGCCACGTAAAGATCAGGGTGGGAATCAGCAAGAAGACGGACAAGAAGCGAGCGAATATGAACTGGCCGACGACGGAGCCGTGTGTTACCGCATCACCCACGCCAATTGCGACGGCCACCAGCGCGTAATATCCAACGGGATACAGTCTGCTGATAAACGGCACCGTTCGTAGCGACCCTCTCCGAAAGACCGCGCGATCGACTTTCGGGGCGCCGGCATCGATTCGACGGAAATACTCTGCGCTGCCGTAAGTCGGATCAGCGTGAACATGGTTATCAAGTCGCTCTTGGCGGGCATGCGTCGTCTTCATGAGGTATTCCACGCTTGGGTGCGTGTCGAGACCAACATAGTTTTCCGACGGTCGCATCGTGCGGCCAGCAGTATAGAGTGTCAGCGCGTAGTCGTAATGGCTGTCCTCATCGGGAGATAGGAAGATCGGAAGAAACATTGCCCAGCCCGCCGCGAACGCGACGCTTACCGCAATTATAATCGCGACGAGGGTCGCCGTGTAACGTGGCGCTCCAGCTTTCGTTTTCATCTGCGTTTTAAGGAACATTTTGCGGACTAGCCCCGCTCAATTCGACTAGTTTCGCAATCGATAGACGGTTCGCGAGATCACCAGATTCGATAGCTGTTCTGCGGACAGCACGCCACCGCGGCAATACTTGATCGTAGGAAAAAGCTACAATCGTGAGGACGATCAAGAATATAGAAGCGATATCGAGTTCGAACGTGGCATCGCGTAACGTCGCCGCGAACGGCATAGCTACGAAATAGACATCTGCGGGCCCCATAACGAGTGCGTACGGAATTCCCCAGAGCATATACCACGGGCCGGCGAGCGGGCCGATCTGATCGAAGAGCCAGCTTACGCCGATGTAGCCCTTTCGAAGCAGCACCGTAACGAAAGTCAACACGACGATTGCCGGTGTCATGAATATCCAAGCCGGAGACCAATTTGTCTTTGCTTTTGCAGCAGCGAACTTCGAAAGATCGAAGACGTAGGCGTGGCCAGGCACAAAATATGAAACCATCAGTACGATCGAAACGGCCGCGATCCAGAGAGCGATCCGGCGTCTCGGCTCGGGAATCGGAGCGAGCATCAGACCGCCGAGAACCGCAAAAGGCAATTTCGTCAATCCACCGCAGACGATGAAGAGCACCGCTAGTGCCCAATTAGAGCGCCGTGCGAAAAAGAGCGCGAGCACCAAGTAAAGCAGGCCTTGAATATCTGCGTGTGGATTCGCGACGACGTAGAGCCATAACGCGGGATTGATCGCTAGCGCAACGATAATCTCGCGCCGGAAGTTGCACTTCGCAAGTACGACGAGGAAGGCAATGACGAACCCGATATTGGTAATGCGGAGCGCCTCAATCTTCTGATATATCGTCGCCCCAAACGAGGTTTGCAACGTATCAACGAACACCCAAAGCGGTCCGTAGATGACCCCGGTGAGCGGCACGTGTGCGGCAACCGGCGCGTAGATAGTGCCATCGAGTGCGTGAGTGGCCGCCGAATAGGAACCGAACTTTAGCAAACCGGTCGCCACATACTCGTAAGGATCCGTGGTCGACATCGCCGGCGATGCAAGCGAAAAGATCGCCAGCACCGCTGCCACCGCGACGAATACGTGATTCCGAACGAGCGTACCGTTCCGCAACGCGAGAACGACAACACCGAGAGCGAACGCCTCGAAGCCTCCGATGGCTAGACACGAGCTCGAATAGAACGCGTTACCGTATCCGTTGTCGGCCCGGCCGTCGAATACTGGGAGCGGCAGATCTCTCATCCAAAAGAAGCGATCGAATCCTCTGGTCGCCAGCGCTTGCGACGAGAGCAGCGATAACTGAGCGCCGTAGAGTACCGGCAAGGCGACCAGAGCAGCACGCGTCAAGAAAACGGATGGGAGCATCCGTTTGAAAGTTTCCGAAAAGCGGCTACCGGACTCTCTGGCGAGACGTTCCCAAACGATGAAGAGACACGCTAGTAGGGAGACATTCGTCACAGTGGGGATATCGGACGCCCGCCCCTCGCGCTTTATGCACTCCAGCGGACAACTAGGGCAGTCCATCGCAACGAATGGGTCGGCACGACGGGTCCTTGGTCTCAATGCCGAGCCTCACGCCTACTGCCGCAACCTCTCTCGAGAGGCTCAGTTTTACGGACGGATATGCTGCCTTAGGGAGTAATTTCGTCGAGCTGCGGAATCCGACACCCTTACCAAATCCGTATTTAATCGCTATCAACCATGATGTGGCTTCGCTAGTCGGGATCGCCGCATCGGAAGGAAGTCGCCCGGAGTTTCTTCGCCTCGCGGCCGGCAACGCGTCGTTCGGCTCCGTGGCGCCGTTCGCTGCCGTTTATGCCGGCCACCAATTCGGGCACTTCGTTCCGCAACTCGGTGATGGGCGGGCGATCACCCTCGGTGAGATTACCGCGCCCGGCGGCAACATCTTCGAATGGCAAATCAAAGGCGCGGGGACGACTGCATATTCACGCTTCGGCGACGGGCGCGCGGTCCTGCGCTCGACGATCCGCGAATATCTGTGCAGCGAAGCGATGGCCGGCCTCGGTATACCGACGACGCGCGCGCTCGCTATTGCCGGCAGCGACGAACCGGTGTTCCGCGAGAAGCCTGAGACGGCGGCGGTCCTCACGCGCATCGCGCCGTCGCATCTCCGCTTCGGAACCTTCGAGTATTTCCACTATCGCGGCGATTCTGCGGCGGTAAAGACGCTCGCCGACTATGCGATATCGCGCTTCTTTACCAACATCGCAGCGATCGACGACGACAGCGAACGATACGCCACGTTCCTGCGCACGATCGTGGAGAGCACCGCGACGCTCATCGCGCGCTGGCAAGCCGTCGGCTTCTCACACGGCGTCATGAATACCGATAACATGTCGATTCTCGGGCTGACGCTCGACTACGGCCCTTTCGGGTTTCTCGATGCGTACGAGCCGGGATTCATCTGCAATCACACCGATGCCGGCGGCCGCTACGCCTTCGATCGTCAACCCGAAGTCGGACTATGGAACGCTCATGCGCTCGCAGCGGCACTTTCGTCACTCGTTACAAAGAGCGACGCCGAAGCCGCTCTGCTCGCATATCAACCAAAGTTTCGCGACGAATTCCTGAGCCTGCTTCGCGCCAAATTCGGATTATCGACCAAGCACGCTGACGACCCGACACTCTTCGCAGACGCTTTCACCGCCCTCGAACATGATCGCATCGATCATACGATCTTTTTCCGCAGTCTCGCCTCGCTAACGAAGGCACCGACGCATACCGACGACCAGATCGCTTCCCCGTTCGAAAATCGCGCGCAATGGTACGCTTGGCAGCGCCGCTTTCGCGAGCGTCTGCAGCTCGAGCCGCAAGACGACGCAGAACGGAGCGTTGCGATGCGGGCCGCGAATCCGAAATATATCCTGCGGAATTATCTCGCGCAACGGGCCATCGAGGCCGCAGAGCACAAGGATTATTCGGAAATCGCGGCGTTATCCGAAGTGCTTCGCACGCCGTACGCCGAGCATCCGCTACGCGAAGCCGACGCCGGACCACCGCCCGACTGGGCGCGTACGATCAGCGTCAGTTGTTCCTCTTAGATTCAAGAGCCGGGCGGAATTAGCGGCAGCAAGAATCCGGCCTTCTTAAATGCGGAAACAACGGTCTTTGCCGGTACGATCGTGCGTAGACTTCCATGGTTCAGAGGCACGAAGTCGAACCCGCTGTAGAGGTTACGAGCAATATCATCGAGAGGGTCGGTGACGACGGCGACACACCCCCATTGCTCTGCAAGCATCACGACACGCAGCAGGGCGTGGCGCACGAGCATTTTCGCAACTCCCCTTCCCTTGAATTCGTTATCAACGCCGAGTTGAGCGAGCAGAGCGCCGGGGACTGCGCTGAGGTTTCCCACTCGCGTGCCCTTCCTAAACGGATCCGGCAGTTCTTCACCTCGGAATTCGTGCGGAAGAATCGCGTAGTATCCAACGATACGGCTGGGGAGTCCGTCGCCATCGATAGCCACCATAGTTTGACCGATCTTGCGATCTTGCCGCTGACGCGCAACTTTCTTTAGAAATCGTCAATGCTCGCAACGCCGCAGGCAAAGCCGCTCGATCGTGTTCGTCGAGCGGCTCGAAACGTAGTCGCATAGATGTTACCCGATGATTTGATGCCGATCGTCGAGCAAATTGCGGATGAAGCGATCAGAGGGGACCGGGGGTTCGAGCACAAGCTTTTGAAAGAGCGAGCGGCTAGCCTCAGTCAGTACCGTAACTTGCTCACGTTCAATAATTTCTCGCGCCCGATCGATTGCCGGCGACAAAACAAACCCGGTCACATCCGAACCGCTCATTGCAGCGGCGGTCTCGACCAAGAATTTGTCCTCGGGAGTGACTCTAAATGTGAGGTTTTCGGTTTTCGCGCCCCGCGCTGTTGTCGCCATTCACTCTCCTCTTTGCTGCACTGACATTGTATATACACCACCAGCTGATGTCAGCGCCGCGCAAATCCTTCCGAGCCCCGAACGGGCCAGACACCTATGAGGCGACGAGGGGACCGCGAAATGACTGCGAACCGCCGCCCCAAACTGCAGCTACCGCCGCACTATTCGCCGGCTGCCGCGCCGGATGTCGCCGGCCGCGCCGCACGGCTCGATCCCCGCGAGCGGAGCACGTACGGCAAGACCCCAAGCGGCCCAATCGCGCACACCGTAATCGCGAGCGGGTACCCCGGGCCCGCAAGCGTCGCGAGCGTCGCGACGACCGCGCCGAGCGCCGCGCCCGAACTGAACGCCAAATTATAAGCACCCATCGCCGCACCCCGCGTACGACTCGAGCTGTGTTCGAACAGCAATCCGAGGCCAACGGGCACGACCGCCGCCCACGCTGCCCCAAGGCACATCCCGGCCACGATGACCGCGCCAAGCGAATGCGCCGAAGCCGCAAGCAAGCAACCTGCTGCCTGGAGTGCCGCGGTCGGAATCGCAACGACTCGCGCGCCGAACCGGTCCACGAGACGCCCGGCCGGATAGCGCAGCGCGAAGGCGGTGAGGGCGGTTGCCGTGAAGATCGCGGCCCCATTTACGATCCCCCGCTCGTGGAACGTCAAGATCGCAAGCGACCCGTTCACGCCACCTTGCAGCGTGCACGCTGCCAAGAACGCGACCGCCGGGAACCAGCGCGGATGCATGACGATCGGCGCACGCTTCGCGCCGCGCGTCCGGACATCGTAGCGTTTCGGCAACGCGAACAGGCACGCCGCCCCGCACACCGCCAACAGACACGCCCAAGCATACTGTTCGCGCCCTAGCCCGTGCTGCCAAAGAAAGACGCTGGTCGCGGGCGCAATAGCGAACGTCAGATTCCCGATCATCCCGAGCGTCGCGACGCCCGAAACGGCCCGCTCTTTGGACGCAAGTTCGCCCGCGTACGCGAACTCCGCCGTCATGTACGCTACAAGTGCAATGCTGCGAACGCCAAGCAGCAGTCCGCCGAGCAACGGCCCGTGCGCGAACGCTAGCCCGAGCAGCGACAAAATCCCAAGAACAGCCGCGCCCCGAATCATCGGAAGGCGTCCTATCCGATCGGCAAGCGCCCCGATCGGTAGGCTCACGAAGAGGGCGGCAAACATGCCGGAGCCCATGGCGACGGCGACTTCCGGCGTCGTGGTGCCATCCGCAACGAGGGCGAGCGGCATCGTGCCGATGGGGAGATTGAGCGCGAGTTCGAAGAAGAGCGCCGACACAACGAGTACGGCGTAGGCCATCCGCTTATCGTATCACGGCGCGCCAACGACGGTGCCCGCAATACGGGCCACCGTGATACCAAAACGGTTGCGTTCGAAGGCCGCAATTTGTTACTTTGCAAACGGCGGATCCGCGTGCCCGATCCCCGCCTCGCCCAGCGATGCGTGGCGTACATAGCCTCACGTCGCGATGCGAGCGAAAACGTTACTCGGGTCCCATCTCACGGACCACAAGGAACGGACCAATGGCAGTACACGAAGCGCAAGCGTATATGGAACCCGGAACGCCGGAAGAGCAAACGCGTAGGGAGTTCCTCGCGAACGCGACGATTGCCGTCCGCGGCATCATCGGGCTCGTGCTCACCGTCCCGCTCGTCGGCTCCTTGATTCCAGAGTCGCTGCTGTCAGCGGAGAAATTGGCCCATGGCGTTTGGGCAAACCTTCCGAAAAACGATATCGGCGCGCTTCGGGCTAAGCCCGGCGAACCGGTCAAAATCAGCTTCGATTTTAAACACGCGGACGGCTACTTACCGCCGGCTAGCGATCCGCAGTCCGTTTGGGGCCTCAGACTCACGCCCGAACAGGAAAAGAACTTCAAAGAAAAGCGTCCGGACCTGTACGAAAGTTCCAGCGGCGCCATCATCTACGACGCGATAGCGCTGAGCTTCGTTTATGTTCAGCCCCACCTGCCCGCATCTGGGCTGCCGCTACGAATGGGAGAGCGAACAAAGACGTTTCTTCTGCCCCTGTGACGGATCACAGTTCGGTCCCGAGGGCGCGAAACTCGCGGGCCCCGCCCCGCGTGGCCTCGATCCGCTTCCCTTTCGCGAGAAAAACGGTCAGGCCCAGGTTACCTGGATCCAATACAAATCCGGGCAACCCGACCGTATCATCATTGGGTACAGCTAAGGCCCGAATTGCCATAGCAAAACGGGCGGGGATGGCGCGGCGCCGAGGCCTCGTACGGGTATGCTTAGGGGTGATACCAAAACGGTTGCGCTCCTAGGGACCATTTGCTACGTTCGCAGATGGTGGAGTCGGCGCGTGCCGGTTTTTCCCTCGCGTCGCGTGCGAGCGAACTTACTCCGATGGCGCCGGCCGGCGCGAAGGAAAGGCCCAGTGGCAGTACACGAAGCGCAAGCTTATAAGGAACCTGGAACGACGGAAGAGCAGACGCGTAGGGAGTTCTTAGCGAACGCCACGCTCGCCGTCGGCGGCATCATCGGCCTCGTGCTCACTATCCCGCTCGTCGGTTCCTTGATTCCCGAATCGCTGTTGTCGCCGGAGAAATCCGCCGGCGGCGTTTGGGCGAATCTTCCGAAAAACGATATCGGCAAGCTGACGAACAAACCCGGCGAACCCGTCAAAATCACCTTCGATTTCAAATATGCTGACGGCTACTTACCGCCGGCCGAAGATACGCAATTCGTCTGGGGCCTCAAGCTCACGCCGGAGCAGGAAAAGAGCTTCAAGGAAAAGCGCCCGGACTTATACGACCGTCCCGGCGGCGCCGTCAAGTACGACGCGATCACCATGAGCTTCGTCATGTTCAGCTCCATCTGTCCGCATCTCGGCTGCCGCTACGAATGGACGAGCGAACAAAAACGCTTTATCTGCCCGTGCCATGGGTCGCAGTTCGGTGCCGAAGGCGCGAAACTCGCCGGCCCCGCGCCGCGCGGCCTCGATCCGCTTCCGTTTCGCGAGAAGAACGGCCAGGCGCAGGTCACGTGGATTCAATACAAATCCGGGCAACCCGACCGTCTCATCGTTGCGTACAGCTAAGCACACTTTGCCGGAGCACATGCAGAAGTGACCGTTTTAACTTGGATCGAGCAGCGCACCGGGCTCGTGAGTCAGACCGTAGACTTCCTTACCGAAGACGTTCCGGGGGGCGCGAGTTACTGGTACGCGTTCGGCAGCGCCACGATATTCGCAATGATCTTACAGATCGTCACCGGTATTTTCTTAACGTTCTATTACGCGCCCTCGACGACGTCCGCTTGGGAATCGACGAACTACATTTATCACAACGTGCCCTTCGGCTCGTTTGTGATCAGCCTCCACTTCTGGGGCGCGACGGCCATGATCGCGCTCCTCTTCATGCACATGCTGCAAGTGCTGCTCTGGGGCGCCTACAAGGCCCCGCGCGAGCTTTCATGGGTCGTCGGCATCTTATTGCTCGTGATCACGCTCGTTCTCGGCCTCACAGGTTACTTGTTGCCGTGGGACATGAACGCGTACTTCGCATCGCAGGTGGCGATTAATATCGCAGCATCGGTGCCGGTCGTCGGCAATGCGACGCAGCAGTTTCTCACGGGCGGTCCTGGCATTGGAACCCTTACGATCAACCGTTTCTTCGGTCTCCACGTTTGGCTGATGCCGGCTGCGCTGATCCTGCTCACCGCCGCACACCTGACGATTTTCCGCCATAACGGCTCCGCGGGTCCGCCGGTCGACCGGGATCTGCGCAAACTCTCGCAGGGCCGCTTCTGGCCGAACCAGATGTTCATGGACGCCGCGGCGTCCCTCGCCGTATTCGCAATTATTGTATTGCTTTCAATTCTTTCACCGGCGCCGCTCGACGCGAAGGCCGACCCGACGCAAAAATTCATCGCGTATCCCGCCTGGTATTTCCTGGCGCTCTACGGCTTGTTGCGCATCGCAGGCACCTTGCCGCCGAACATCACGCCGATCGCAAATCTGCTCGCGACAGTCCTCATCCCCGGTGGTCTTGTGACCCTCCTTATCGTGCTGCCGTTCATCGACCGCAATCCGAGCCGTCTTTTGAGCCGCCGTCCGTGGGTTCTCGGCCTGACGGCCGTCTCGATCGTGTTCGCGGTCGGGCTCTCGATCTACAGCCAACTCGCAATCCAGCAAGAGCAAGCCGCATCCGGTGAAGGCGGCGCATCGGCATCGGCTGCCGTGGCAACCAATACGCTTGGCACCGGAACCTCGGCGGGCGCCGCGTCGACCGTGGCCGGCACATCGACCGGCACGGGGGGAACGCGGGGCGCAGCCGGGGGTACGAGCGGAACGCACGTCGCAGCGGGCGGCGCAGGTGCCGCTAAGGGTCAGACCGTGTACGCGGCAAATTGCGCGGCTTGCCATCAGGMCAACGGTCAAGGCCAGGCCGGTGTCTTCCCGCCGCTTGCGGGCAGCGAGTACGTGACCGGCGACACGAAGCGAMKCGGCCATATCGTGCTCTACGGCTTGGGTGGCAAGATTCAAGTGAAGGGCTCGAGTTACAACGGTCAGATGCCGGCATGGAAAAGCCAACTCTCCAATACCGACATCGCAAACGTCCTGACGTATATCCGAAGCACCTGGGGCAATAAAGCGGCCGCATATCCGCAAGCGCAACTGGCCGGCATCAAGAAATAACCGAAGCTCGTTTCAATTCAACCGCCTCCGCGACGCCGCCCATATCAGCGCTACCCCTCCGCGGATACAAACCGCCCTGCACTCCGCCGGCGTTTGACTCTTCTCGCGTCTACCCGACGAAGAGCTCGACGATGCCCCGCCATTGCCGCTTAGAGGACGGATGCAGCTCCCTCGGCAAGCGGGTCCTCATGCTATCGGATCGCTTGCGGCACCCTGGCTTTAATCGTTCCGTGCCTCGCGGCTTGCTCGAAGTCCGCCGGGCAGGCGACGAGCGCATCACCTTCGCCGTTCGCGCAGACCTCCACGGAATCGCCCGCTTCGCCCGGCGTCCGGGGCGGCACGCCGGCGATCTCCGTCTCGTTCACCGATGTCACCGGCAATTTGCATTCCGCAGCCATAGCCGCCCTTGGGGAACTGGGCGTCCTCGATAGCACGACGGGTGCCTTCAACCCCGATCGGCCGGCAAAACGACGCGATTTCGTGCGTTGGCTTTTCAAGACCAATAACGCGGTGTTCGCGGACTCACCGTCGCACCGGATACATCCGGCCAGAGCGACGAGAAGCCGGCATTTGCGGATTTGCCGTCCAGCGACCCCGATTTTTTCTACGTGCAGGGCATGAACGACGCTGGGATTGCCGTCGGCTTCCCGGACGGGACGTTCAAAGGCGACGAGCCCATCACACGTCAGCAGGCACTGGCGGTCAAGTCACTGCTGGATCACGCGGGCTCGGTTCCCAGTATAGTGGGAAAAATATTCTGTACTTACGCAACTTTTTACCGCCCTGGAAAGACCGGGACGACGTATCGATCACGTACATCGGCGCGGTCGGTCAGGATCGCTATGACGAAGGTGACACGAAAGTCGACAACGTCGGACGTTCGTTCGGTGCCATCTCCGTTTTCCGTCCGCGCTCGCCGGTTACGCGCGGTGAGGCGGCCGAGATGCTCGGACGCATCGGGGGACATAGCGGAGCGATGGAGGGCGAGGATCGTATGCGGACGGTAGCAGATACGCTGCATCCGTCGCCGGCCGCGTCACCCTAACACGCCGCGAGGGCAGTGCGGCAGAAAAATCGGCTAGCGACGGACGAACGCGACAATTCCGTCGCGTACCTCGACTTCGCGCCACGCCGGTTCGAGCAGCAGCGCCTGTGCGAGCGGCGTATCGAGCGGCACGACGACGACATCGATGCGTCGCCGTTGCAAGACGTCTCGCCAATTCCCGCGCAAATCTTGTAACGCGAGATGGTCGTTCCAGACATCCGGCGGATACGCGTCGCCGTGGCCGTCGATCAACAAACGCACCGGAAGGCCTCGCCAGTGCAAGTATGCAGCCCATAGGTACGGAGCGTACGCGTTCCCATGCAGCCCGCGCGCGGCGACGATACGCGTCGCGGCACGCCAGGGCCCCGCAACGTCGGCAGGCGCCCGAAACACCGTAAGTCCGTGCAATAGCGCGTAGAGTAACAGCGGCGCGAGTCCGAATACCGCAGCGCCTGGGAGCCGCATGCTAAATGTGCCGAGTCGCGTGCGCTCTTCGAGCGTCCGTGCCAGCGCGGGGGCCCACGCCACGACGAGAAACGTCGCGTAGCGCGTATGCAGGAGCGTGAGCGCAAAGAACATCGCCGCGATCGCAAGTTCGCCTGCGTCGCGACGCTTCGCTACCGTACCGAAACACATGAAAATGAGAATGCCGGGAAGCACCGCCGCGACGGATCCGAAGCCGTCGAATGCCAGCGGTTTCCACGCATCGAGATGCTGGCGAACCGGATTCGCTCCGACCGTGAGCGCGATCGCGTACGACCACAAGCGGATGCCGTACGGGGTCACGAACGTCGCCGCGAACGTTACGGCCGCGACCGCAATTCCCCGCCGTACGCGTTCGTCGACACCGCGCGCCGCGACGCCCGAAACGAGCGCGTATGCGAGCGCGACAACGGGCGCGATGATGACGCTTGCGTGAACGTTCGCCCAGAGCAGCGTTGTCGGAAGCGTCCACAGCGTTTTCCGCGCGCCCGCGAGCACGATCAATTCGATCGCAAATGCGTCGATTGCGAACGTTTCGGGCCGCACCCCAAGACCCACAAAACGAGCGCCGAGTACGAGAAAAGCCGCGACGCCGGCGGCGACATCGCCGATGCCGAACGCGCGGATCGCCGCGTACGTCAAGAGCGGCGTCGCCGCCGCGGCGAGTCCGCAGAAGAGTGCGAACGCACCGAAAGCGTTATGCGAAACCGCCCACGCTAGCGCGGCTTCGTAGAGCCATTCCTGCGAAATTAGCGGCCCCGAAGCAAGCGCGTACGAAACCGAGCTCGGAAAGTGGCCGCTAAGAATCTCCAGACCGTCGGGAATTTGCCAGAAGATATTGCGGAAGTACGGATTGACGACGGCAAACACGAATGAAAGGAGGGCGCTCGCAACTGCCAAGATCGCGCCGGGACCGATGCGCGGAAAGCGCGCGCTCGCGCGGACGCTCAGCGCACCGAGCGACGTAGCGGCACCCCGACGCTCGTGATATGCCGCTCGGAGATTCGTGCCGTGCCACCAACGGCAGCTACGATTACGAAGTAGGATGCGATAACGTTCATGCTCCCGGCATATTTACGTGCTTCGCCCTTAGGAACGAATTCGCATTACGGCTTCGTACAAAAATGCATACATTTCCTTCCAACGTAAAAACGACCGCGGGAAACCGCAGTCGTTTTCATTTCCCGTCTCGCCTGGGATTACACGCCGGGCTGGTCTTTCCGATTGTGCTTATCGAAGTAGATGTTGTCGGAGCTGCGATTGAGTTCACGATTGAGTTTTGCTTCTTCGGCAGGCGTCAGGTGTCCGCCGTTCGCCCGAAGATCGGCGCGGCGTTGTGCGTTGATGCTATCGAGACGATGGTCGACCCGGCGGTATTCACCTCGCGTTAACTGTCCGCTCGCGACGCCTTGATTGAGGCGTTGTTCCTGGCGGTGCACGCGGTTGTAGGTTTCGCCGGCTTGGGCTGCGGCGGGCAACGTTGCGGCAGCGAGTGCGACAACGGCACCTGCCGTCGTAAGAGTCTTCACGAAGAGAGCCTTCATAGTGAGCGGTCCTTTCAAGATTCGCTTAGGGAATGAAAAACAGTGCGCTGCAATCCTAGCGCGCCGCTCCCCGTCCCGTATGCATTTCGTCTCGATTCTAAGAGGGGCTTAAGCCGGTTCTTATGTGGCTCTCATGTGGATGAAACGTATGGCAGTCAGCCCTCGCGCGAGCGCAAGGGTGTGAGCAACTCCGCGCGCGTGAATGCCGTTAGCTACTCCGCCAGCATAGCGCCGCGAACTACTCGCGAGCGTAAGCGTCGCGAACTACTCCGCGAGCGTAAGCGCCGAAAACTAATCCGCGAGCGCAGGCGCATTAACTGCTCCGCGAGCATGGGCGCCGCTAGCCACTCCGCGGCTGCGAGCGCTGCTAAGCCTTACGCTCGTGCAAGATGAAGGTATTGCCCTCGGAGTCTTCGGCGAAGGCCATGTTGCACGTGTGCATCTCCATCACGTCGCCTTCGATCTTGACGCCCTTCGCGCGGAACTGGGCGACCGCGGCTTTTGCATCGGGAACCGCGAACATAATCCCGCTACCTGGGGACCACGAACCGTCGTCCATCTTTCAGAGTCCAAACGTCGCTCCGTCGCCGAGTTCGAACTCGGCGCCTTGCTCCATCTCGATCGTCGTCTTGAGGCCCATCGTATCGCGCCAAAACGCGATCGCGCGTGCCGGCTCCTTCACGAAATACGTGTGTACGTCGATACCGGAAATTGCTATGTCGCCCATAATCTCCGAAGCTCCTTATTTCGTGCGTTGCCGGACTGTCGCTGGATCCGAAACCGACTCTGCGTCCGTGCGCGAATTACTTCGCGATGCAGGGTGCTCCATCGTAAAGAAACAGCACGTCTTTGTTCGAAGTGGCGAGTTGCGTACGGGTCCGCCCGTAGGTCGGATCGGGAGACGGGCGCTTCTTCGCCGTGACGACGAAAGCCCGCGCGGTCGCGCAGATGATGTGGCGCGGGTCGGCTCGGCCGTTTGTCGCACGTTCGTTCGAACCGTCGAGCGTTTCGATCGGCGGATGCGTGTAGAAGACGAGGGCGTTACCCCCGGAGACGCTTTGTATCGCAACCGTATCGCCCGGGCGCCGCTCGCGCTCGATGACCGCCGCGAGCGGCGGGATCGGCTTGAAGCGTTCGACGAGCGGCTCCCCGAGCACGCCGATGATGAGCACCACCAATACCCCGGCGGCCGCTAGCGCAAACGGTGCGAGCCAAGCCGTACGTCGCGCGAAGAGTAAACCGAAACACGCCAAGGAACCGAAGAGCATGACGAAGCCCAGCGCGAGAAAGTCGCTGCGGATCTGTTGCAGGTCGGACGTCAACTTGTTGTCGTGCGAGAACGCCCAAATGGCGAACGCAATGCCGCAAATCGTCAGCGGCACGAGCGCCGTCCACGCGAGCGCCGCGCGCCGGTCGCGACGATCGACTGCGCGGTCGAACCAGACCGCAACGAGCACCGCGCACGCGGGGAGCTCGAGCGCGACGTAATTCGGCAGCTTCGTTTTTGCAAAGCTAAAAAAGATGAACGGCACGATCGCCCAAACCAGCGCCAGACGCGCCAGGCTGCCGTTCTGGGACTCCCGTGCCTCGCGCCACGCTTCGAGCGCGGCTGGTACGAGAAACGCAAACCAAGGGAAAAATCCAAGGATGAGCACCGGCACGTAGTACCAGATCGGACCGCTCTGGTTCTCGATCGTGCCAAGGTAGCGTCCGACGGTATAGTGCAGCACGAGCTCGCCGAACGCAACCGGACCCGCCGCACGGTAGAGCAGCGCCGCCCAGGGCAGAAGAATCAGCGCGAACAGCCCGACTCCGAGCAGCGTGCGCGCGAGCGACGGAACGATGAGGCGGCGGCCCGCCGCCCGGTTCCAAAGCGCCCACGGCACGACGACGAGCAGCGTCATCACGAGCGCCACCGGTCCCTTCGCAAGCGTCCCGAGAGCTAGGGCCGCCCAGCCTCCGTACCACCAGCGCGCGCCGCCCGTCCGCAGCGCGCCGAACCACGAGAGGATCGCGAGCGCCACCGTCAGGTCGAGCAGGGCATCCATGATCGCGAGACGCCCGAGTACGGCTTGCATGAGCGCGGTCGACAAGATCGTGACCGCGAGCACGGCGGCGCGCGCGCTTGCCACGCGTGCGACCACGTAGCCCAGGGCCGCAGACATCGCGATCGTCGCGAGCGCCGAGGGCAGCCGTAACGTCAATTCCGAGACCCCCCACACCTTGCCGAAGAGGGCCGCAATCCAGAAATACAACGGCGGCTGAACGTACCACGGGGCACCGTTGAGGTGCATCACCACCCAGTCGTGCGTGATCAGGATTTCCCGCGCGACCTCACCGTAGGCGGTTTCGCTGTTATCCCAAAGCGTACCGACGCCAAGCCCGGGGAGAGTTGCGAACGCCGCCACCAGCGCCCCGATAAGCGCTGCACGCCACGACGCCAAAACCACGACCCGAAGGTTGGAGGGTCGCGAGAAAAGTCCCGCGTTCCGGTGGCGAAAGCCCGCTAGGTGTATCCGATAGCGCTCGACCTGCGCGAAAAACTCGTCGTCGTCGTCGGTGCGGGCCGCATCGCCGATCGCAAGGTCCGCGGCCTGCTCGCGGCCGGGGCGCGTGTGCGCGTCGTCGCCCCGCAAGTGACGGAGGGCCTGCGCTCCGCAGCCGAGGCCGGCGCACTCGAGCTGCGCGAACGTCCCTTCGAACCACACGACCTCGACGGCGCGCTGCTGGCCTACACGGCGACGGGCGTGCCGGCCGTCGATGCTGCGGTCGTCGCCGCAGCGCACGCGCGCAAGACGCTCGTCGACGATACGACGGGCGCCGCGCCGAGCGATTTTTCCACGCCGCTCGCGCACCGCGTCGGCGCGCTCACGTTTGCCGTCGATACCGGCGGCAGCGCGCCGTCG
>JRHI01000860.1_pt1 | contig 30009 bp, 27 predicted proteins | sample 215371 | NCBI WGS metagenome assembly JRHI01 (sample SAMN02929681, study PRJNA255918) | sediment metagenome | biome: cave system; feature: Ice Cave; material: Sediment; isolation source: sediment from deep within a dark volcanic ice cave with no known source of... ...
ATCCCGCCACGCCGCCCCCGCCCCTACGGGAACGAACGGCTCCCTGTGCGCCAGAGCTTCATCCGCGTTAGGTTGATGCCTATGGGCGCGATACATCTGGCCCCTACGACGACATGTTCCTGTAATGTCTATTTTCTTGTCGCTCTTTACTGAGAGGTAATACCAAAGTGGATAACAAGCCACATTACGTGAAAGTATTTGCTACACATCATCCATTCCTCTTTGCCCTAACTTTTTTTGTCGTCAGTTTTTGTCTGAACAGCGGGTTGGTAATAATTGGGCACCATGTGGTGGCTACAGTATACGTTGGAATTCTTGCCGCCATTCTGCAATCGCTCCTTGCTCTAGGTGTACTTATATGGCTCGGCTGGCTGCAAGACGCTGGGTTCAATAGTCCATCTCACTGGCGTAGTCTTCACCTACTGTGGTTGCCTGCCTTATTGGCAGTATTCTATCTTCTATCAGCCTTTACCATTCCGGTATCCAATGCAACAGTGGTGGTATTTGCAGCCATTTTTGCACTGCTGACAGGTTTAAATGAAGAAGCCTGTTTCCGTGGCGTAACTTTGCAGGCACTCTCACCCTATGGACCTCTTAGAAGCGCTATCCTCTCAGGCCTCTTCTTCGGCCTAGCTCATTTCAACAACCTCCTTACCCATCTGCCCATCTCGATTATCCTCGGTCAGGTCATTGGAGGGTTTTTGCTAGGTATTGGTTTTGCAGCCTGCCGATTACGTACAAAGACAATCTGGCCTCTTATTATCTTCCATGCTCTCTACGATCTGCCAGCAAACGTGTCACTGCTTGACAAGAGTATCGCCAGCGTCTACTCCACACTCTACAGCCTTTCACCAATGGCGATTATCTTTGGCCTCATTGGTCCTGGCCTTCTTCTTGCCTGCTACGGCCTCTTCCTCCTACGCCCCCGCAGACTCACCTCAACCATCTGAAAACACAATCATAGCTGTAAATGGAGACCATTCCATTCTGGGGGCAAACTGCCTGCTTGTTATATAAGTACCATCTGGCTTTCCTTCCTCAAACGATACCCATATACTCTGCTGAGAGATGATTTCAACATAGGAAGAGCATGAGCAGCCCAGATCAGAGAGTACAGGTGTATCAACTTCGCATCTGGATACGCCACATCAGTCCCCAGATTTGGCGTCGCCTACTCGTGCGCAGCGACAGCACGATTGCCCAGCTTCATGACGCCCTGCAAATTGTGTTCGGCTGGTCGGATGAGCATTTGCACCAATTCCTCATTCGTGGGAAACCGTATGGGATTGGCAGATCCGGAGGGATGAGCTTTGACGACAACGCGCACCAGGTTCAGTTGCGGGACTTCCACTTTCGCCTGAAGGAAACGTGGGTCTACGAATATGACCTGACCGACTGGTGGCAACATGAGATTCGTCTGGAGCAGGTTCTCCCTCTTGACCCAGCGAAGCGTTATCCCCTCTGCGACGCAGGGAAACGACGCGGGCCAATCGAGGACTGCGGCGGCCCTCGGGCATTTATGGAGTTGCAAGATGAGTATCCTCTGTGGAAAGTCCTGCCGCAGTTTGCACAGTTTCTCCTTGACCATCGTGACGATCTGGATGATTACCAAGGTGAACTCCGACGCCTGGCCTACTGGGTTGTCCGCGAGGACTTTGATCGGCGAGCAGTTAACCGCCGCCTAGCTGAATATGGTGCTGGCCAGACAGGAGAGAAAGGAAGCTCTGATGCGTATCCGCGTACAAGTGCTCATTGAATCAGACCAGGAGGCGACTCCTCCCCACGTCGAGGAAGTGGCCTGCTTCGAGCGAGATCAACTCTCGCCAGAAACACTTGGGTTACGACTGGATGAAGCCAAACAGATGAGGCTGGCGTCCAGCAGGTGATGACGGCGCAGCAAATTGAGGACTATGTGGAACAGCAGCGTCAGTGTCCCCACTGTGGGCAACTACTTGCTTACAAAGGGCACCACCAGATCGGTGTGCGCACCCTTTTTGGCAAACTCACCCTCTCCAGTCCACGCTTGTATACCTGTCCCTGCCAACCCCGACAGCCCCGCAGTTGGAGTCCGATCGCCGCCCTCTTTTCCGAGCGCAGCACCCCTGAATTGCTCTATCAGGAGGTCCGGTGGGCCTCGCTGCTGTCGTATGGCGTGACCGTCAAGCTCCTGGGAGATCTCCTGCCAATGGAGCATCAACTGAGCACCTCGACGCTCTCACGTCACGTCCATCAGGCGGCCGAGCGTCTCGAAAGCGAACTGGGCGACGAGCAACCTTCGTTTATCGAGGGATGCCCTGACCAATGGTATAAGCTGCCAGATCCTGATGCGCCCCTTGTGGTCAGCCTGGATGGCGGCTATGTTCACGCGCGCTCGAAGGAAAGCCGCAAAGATGGATCATTTGAGATGATTGTGGGTAAAAGCACCACCGGAGAAGGATCGACGACCCGGTTCGGGTTGGTTTCTGGCTACGACACCAAACCGAGACGGCGACTGTTTGAGGTATTGCAGGCTCAGGGGCTACAAATGAACCAGGCGGTCACATTTCTCACGGATGGAGGGGACACCGTTCGCGATCTGACAGAGGGTCACAGTCCCCAAGGTTCGCACATTTTAGACTGGTTCCACATTACGATGCGCCTCACTGTGCTCAATCAGATGGCGAAAGGGGTTACGGTTGAGCAGAAGGGAGAAAAGTTCGAGAAAGATCTGGAGCGAGTGAAATAGTTTCTCTGGCACAGCAATGTCTATAAAGCACTGCAATTGCTGGACTGGCTGGAACTGGATATCGACGAGGAGGCCAGTCCAGAGGCCCGGAAACTGGCCAGAACTTTGCACGAGTTTGATCATTACATCCGTACTAATCAATCATCCATCCCCAATTATGGCGATCGCTACCGCAATGGAGAGCCGATCTCTTCGGCCCTCGCCGAATCCTCAGTCAATCAGATCGTAAGCCGACGGTTTGTCAAAAAGCAACAGATGCGGTGGACCAAGCGCGGCGCTCATCTGCTGCTTCAAGTCCGAACGCGGGTGCTGGACGACATCTTGGCGACGACCTTTCAACGTTGGTATCCAGGGATGAAAATCAGCGATTCCCAACAAGAACCAGCTCTAGCAGCCAGTTAAGCATTGTTTCGGTGCCTTATTTGATTCTTCTTCAGCTCGTTCCGCCCAAATAATTGTTCTGCTCTATCTTTTGGCACGGAATCCTGTTAGAATGGGTATTATCTCAGGAATATCGGCAAGACCAGACGATCTTGAGCGTGAGAATGTAGCTTTTTTAGAGGCGTGTATTTATCGTTATCACAGGAATAAGGAAAAGCAAATGGAGCACCCAACCGAAGAGCGATCGCTACAACCTCTGGTCACCACCTTTCTTGCGGATCTGGCCCACGCCAATCATTCGCCGCATACGCGCCGCGCCTATTCGACCGATCTCGTTCAGCTGTGTGCCTTTCACCAGGGGCCGATCCAAACGATTACCGCTGACGTCTTGCGCGCGTTCTTCGAGAGATATGCCCATCTTCGACCGGCTACCAGAGCACGCAAACAGGCTGCGGTGGCTCGCTTTCTGACCTGGGCCGAGCAACAGGAGCTGCTCGAAGCGAACCCGATGTCCAAGATCGACCGGGTGAAACTTGATCCACCCTAGCCGCGGGGGGTAGAGCGCGCTCAGATCGAACGCATTCTTAAAGCCATTCCCACCGAGCATCTGCGCGACCGACTCTTCTTCCGTCTGCTCGTGGAGACCGGCCTGCGGGTGAGTGAGGGGCTTTCCCTGTATGTGGAGGACCTTGACCTCTCGCTCGATAACGAACACCTGACCGTCGTGGGGAAGGGTGGCAAGCGGCGGACGATCCTGCTCGACGATCCGCGCTTGGTGCACCAGCTGCGGGCCTACCTGAAACGCATGGGCTACAAGCACGGGCCTCTCTTCCGAGCGGAGAAGAACGGGCGGGGAGGAACGCTGTGCTACCAGTCGATGCAGGAGCGCTGGGACCATTACTGCTCGCAGGCAGGCGTCGCCTGCACGCTCCACCAGCTTCGGCACTCGCACGCCACCGAACTCATCAATGGTGGGGTCAGTTTGCCGACCATTCGCAAGCGGCTGGGGCATAAGAATCTGCAAACGACGTTACGCTGTGCTGAGCAGGCCGATGAAACGGCAGATGCAGAAGTGCGGGCGTGGCGTCGGGATCATCAACGTCTTTCGCAATAGGAACGCTCATCCAAAAAACATGGCAGACACGAAGTAACGGCGCGACGAGGAGAGGCTGCAAAGATGACTCAGTATGTAGGACAGCAATTTGGTGATTATATACTTACCGAGTATCTCGGCGGTGGTGGATTCGCTGATGTTTATTTAGGCCAGCATATCTACCTGCATACAGAGGAACATCCGGTAAGGGCAGCAGTAAAAGTGCTCAAGGGTGAGTTCACAGCAAAAGAGATCGCAGAACTCCATAAGGAAGCACAGATCATTGCTCGCTTGAGATATCCCCACATTGTACCAATTATCACCTTTAGTGTAGCAAAGATCAAAGCACGAGACATCCCATTCCTTGTGATGGCCCACGCTCCGCATGGCTCCCTGGACAAGCACCATCCACGCGGCACCAAACTTCCACTTGCAACCATTGTTTCCTACGTGAGACAGCTTGCTCAGGCTTTGCAGTTTGCACATGATCACAAAGTAGTTCATAGAGATATCAAGCCAGCAAATTTCTTATTGGGAAGAGATGAAGAGGTATTGCTCAGCGATTTTGGGATCGCTGTGATTGCCCATAGGACACGTTCCTGGGAAGAGCAAAAACTTATTGGCACTTGGTCTTACGCCGCTCCAGAGCATTTCGATGCAAAGGCGGTACCTGCCAGTGACCAGTATTCTTTGGGAGTTGTTGTATATGAGTGGCTCTGTGGCTCTCTTCCCTTTAAAGGGAACTTTGTGCAGTTAGGATATCAGCATCATTTTGTCCCACCTCCATCCTTGCGTGAGAAGATTCCTCTCTCTCCTACAATTGAAGAAGTGGTATTCAAAGCCTTGGCGAAAAAACCAGAAGACCGCTACCTCACTATTACTGACTTTGCAGATGCTCTAGAACATGCTTGGCGGTCAATACCGCTACCAGGCACTACTCTCGATATCTATCATTGTGATGGGCATCAACTACTTGATATGGCTTGGTTATCGCATACTTCTCACTTTGCTTGCCTTATTGCTTCAGAAGAAGGTCTTGCACAAGTACGTAACGTAGCCGATGGAAACGTTATTTCAACTTCTCCTATTACGTTAGGCTATATGGCTACTGCTATGAAACCGATAAAGCTAGAAGACCTCCCGCCTGGGATTGACCTTTGGAGTGTAGAGTCGGAAGAAATTCTCTATCATGACTATTTCGAAGTTTGGAGTTGGTCACCTGATGGCACTCAAATTGCTCTTCCAGCCACAAATACACTAGATGTTTGGAACATTACTACCGGGAAGATTACCGCCATTTGTCATGGTCTACCCGACAAGGAAAGATTGCAACTAAAATGTCAGTGGTCGCCTGATGGGAATTGGATCGCTCTTGCTAATCCGTATAACATTACAGTACAGGTGTATGATGCAATGAATGGAGATGTCATCTCTAGCTATCGTCCTCATTCTGACGGACTACTTTCTTTGATACACTGGTCACCCAACGGAAAATATATTGCTTCGGAGTATTTTGGCTCGGTACATGTCTGGGACCCGGCGACAGGAAATCTCATCACTACATATCGGAAGCATGATTATGGCCATCGAGCTCTTCTCAGATGCTTGGCATGGTCTCCTGATAGTACACGTATTGCCTCAGTGAGTGGTGATGGTACGACAGGTAGTATAATACATCTATGGGATGCTATTACTGGAAAACTTATTTTCATGTACAAAGGTCATTCAAAGATGGTTGAAACCATAGAATGGTCACCAGATGGGACCCGTGTAGCATCAGGGAGCGGAGATAAAACAGTTCAAGTCTGGGATGCTACTACTGGAACCAATTGTGCCACCTATTATGGTCATACAGGCGGGTTATATAAACTGGCGTGGTCTTCCAATGCTAATTACATTGCCTCTATAGCTTCGGATGATACAGGAAACAGCCAAACTGTAGAGATTTGGGATGCAAATACGCCTGATAATATCTTCACTTCGAGATTTGATTTTTCCTCAATACTAGGTTTAATCTGGTCACCAGATGGGACTAGCGTTGCTTTTCATAATTACAAGACGGCACAAGTCTGGCAAGTTGCCAATTATGTATGAAAATGAACGTCTTTTTGGTCAGCACAATAATTGATGCCAACTCTCTTATGCTCTCGCTCCGCTGTAGGAGGACGCAATATCTATAAAAAGGGGACCATTCCAAAACAGAGTCAAACTGAACGCTTGAGAGAACGAGTTCCCTGTTTCTCATTCTAACGGCAGACCTATATCAGGTGTACCAGCAGTTGTTTGCCCCCGTTTTGGAATGGTCTCCTAAATGATCTGCGAAGAAGCACATTCCTAGTGCGAAGAAAACGCGAAGAGCGTGTGAAGATAGCTAAGCTATTCTACTAGCAACAGATACGAAGAAGTTCTCCTGATAGAAACTTCTCACGGAATGAAGCACGTTTTGAGCTAATGCACTAGGTAAAGGAGACAACAACATGAAGACACACACTTGGTTTGCTTGCATTTGGAACATCGTTTCGCAGTGGCTTTCTCAGATTTCTCTTTCTCCTACCGTTCGACGTTGTACATTGTATCTCGCCGTGTGTACTCTCGCTTTCGGTCTGTGCATAGTTAGCGTAGCCGCTGTTCATTCATCAAATCTATCGGCCATACATAGCCAGATCGTATCTACTCTTCATCAAATGACCCAGGTACCCTTTGGCGGTCCGTGGCCGTAGTCATCACATACCAGCAACACGAACTTTTTAGTATAGATCAAAAGGCAAGCAACGTAAGAAGTAGCAATGGATGGCAAAGCAGCCAAGATGGATATAAGGTGAATAACGCATGAGGGGAGGACAGGCGATGAGTTGGAAAACAATGAATGCTATTCTGGGACTGGCAATTGTAGATGAAGCTTTTTGCGCGGAGTTACTGAAGAACCCTGTAGAAGCGACTAAGCAACGACAATTTATGCTGACAAAAGATGAAGAAGCAAAACTGCATACCATTGTAGCTCGTGACCTCTCCGATTTCAGTCAGCAGGTCCTTATCCTGTTTGGACAGAAGGAGTAAACCATCATGCACGAGTCATCAAAAGACATACTATCTACCAACACAACACCTCCTTGCGCGTCAACGGCTCTCTACCGTGTACATTTCTTTGGTCCATTCCGCGTCATGCGGAATGGACTGCCCATCGGAGAGCCTATCTGGCGGCGCAATAAAGCAAAGGCTCTCCTCAAGTGGTTCTTGCTCGATCCCGGTAGAATGTTTTCGGCGCGTCAACTCACCAAAAATTTCTGGCCTGACACCGATAAAGTAGCAGCGGAGCGGAATTTATACGTGGCGATTCACTATTTACGACACCTTCTCGAACCGGATCTAGCACCTCGTCACGAGTCCAAATATATACGCCGTAACAAGGATAATTTTTATTGGTTTGAACTCGATGAGAGCTGGTGGGCTGATATCTTCGATGTTCACCATCACTACCTTGCCGCTAAAGAGGCCGAACAGCGCGGTGAGATGGAAGCTACGATCACGCACTACCGCCAGATTGTCGCCTATTGCAGCAAGGAATTCTTGCACGAAGACACGTATGAAGATGCCTTCTCCTCCTATCGTCGTCACTACGAACGCATCTACACCGAAGTGCTTGAGCATTTAATGCGGCTTCATTCACACATAGGCAAACCTGGCGAAGCCCTCACGTATGCCCATCACGCCCTTCTCATCAATCCCTACAGTGAAGCTGCGGTCAAAGCTATTGTTCATGCCTACTTTCATCAAGGCAATATTGCCGGAGCAATCCATAAGTTAGACTCTTTTCAAACATTCCTCAAAGAAGACCTGGGCATAGAGCCTGGAGAAGATCTTCTCTCTTTGCGCCGCAAGATTACCGAGTTAGAATAAAGCGGTGCTGCTTTCAGGTTTCTTTACCGCCCCCCATCTCAGATGCAAAGGATCCTTTTTCCTGTTTCCTTGCGTCTTTTCACCTCCTTGTCTGCTTCTTCGAGTACACAAAGACTTCTTGATCTTACATGTTTTATGTATAGTATCATGTATATCGTGTGAAAATTGACTAAAGTAAAGCGTATATAATGAGGAATTGTCAGAGCATGCGCATGTCTTGATGAGCTTGCTGGCAACAACTTGAACGTCCTTTTCAGTAGTGTATTACTCACAAAGGAGATCCGTACACATGCCACGCAAAAAAACAATCGCATTTGGCTGCCTTCCAGTGCTGATGGGCCTCATGACCGTGCTCTTGGCCGCTTGTGGGGGAGCCACTGGCCCAGCAAACGGAAACGGAACACCCGCCTCAGCCGACAAACAGGTATTTCGTTTTCCTATTGGACCCACCGACTTTGGAACTATTGACCCTGCTCTCGTCCAAAACGCCAACGATGACTACCCAATTCTCGCCATTTTCACTGGCTTAGTCCAGTTAAACGACAAAGGGATAGCTGTTGACCAACTCGCAGCTTCTCACCAAATCTCGTCCGATGGTCTGACCTACACCTTTACCATCCGCCCCGGTTTGAAATTCAGCGATGGGACTCCTCTTACTTCACAAGATGTTGTCTATAGTATTAACCGCACCATTGTGCCTGCTACCAAGTCCCAAGTTGCCTACTACCTCTCTCTCATCAAGGACTACAATGCAGCCAACAGTGGCAAAATTCCCACTCTGATTGGGGATAGTCTGCTCGCCCCCGATCCCACTACCGTCAAAATCATCATCAGTAGGCCAGCCGCGTATTTCCTGCAAGCGTTGACCTATCCCTGTACCTATGTGGTAGAAAAGAAACTCATTGATCAGTACGGGACAGGCTGGACAGACCATCTTACTCAAGGGGGCGGCGACGGCCCCTTCAAAGTTGCCAGCTATTCTCATACCGTCGGAATGGATCTAGTGCCGAACTCGAACTACTATGACAAACATCCTCAGCTCCAACATGTCAAGATGCTCATCTCTGGTGACGTTGACACGACCTATAAGGCATACCTCGCTGGACAATACGATACCAATGTTGTTGGCCTTGTTCCTCCTGCTGAAATAGCCAGTGCCAAGACAAAACCGGGCTATCACGAGTATCCGTCACTGATTATTCGCTATGTAGCGATGAATTATCTGGCGAAACCGTTCGACAACATCAAGATCCGCCAAGCATTCGCATTAGCCATCAACAAAGACCTGATCGTGAAGACCGTCTTGCGCGGAGCAGTTACAGCAACGAACCAATACATCCCGCAAGGGATGTATGGCTATGATTCCACCTTAACCGGCCCGGATGGCACCACAAGCACCTCTGGCAACCCCACCAAGGCCGTCCAATTGCTCAAAGAGGGCTTGCAGGAAGGGGGCTATGCCAACGTTGCTGCTCTGCCATCGCTCACTTTCACCTACTTCACAGGCTCATCGACCATTGCCAGTCTTGCAACGGCGCTCATTCAGCAATGGCAGACCGTGCTCGGCGTGAACGTCAAGACCACAACAGTTGACTTCAATACCATCACTCAGTTGGAAGATAAAACGAGAAACGCAACAGGCCCGTTGCAGGTGTGGCTCGGAGGTTGGCAGGCCGACTACCCTGACCCACAGGACTGGTTGAGCATCTTCTTTACCAAGGGTGCCGATTACAATCAGCAGAACTATGGTCAGAACAATAGTAGCGATGCCACGCAGCAGCAGGCTGTGCAAGCGTCTCTCTTACAGGCCGATGTGACCAACGATACGACGGCCCGTGTGAAACTGTATAATACTGCCGAGCAACAGATTAGCAATGATGCAGGCTGGATTCCTCTCTATCAGTACACCAATCACGCCATGCTCAACCCCAAGGTGCAGAACTACACCTTCAACGCTCTAGGTATCGTCCCACCCGATGACTGGGGCAACATCTACCTAACCCAATAAATGTATGAGACATCTCGCATGTTTGCAGAACGTTGCTAGCATCTTTAAGATGCTAGCAACGTTCTGCAAACATGCGAGATGTCTCATATCAGGCTGCAAACAACAGAGCATCAAGCTCTAAGCCATCGATAGTCTCAACCTCAATTAGGCGTTCCGCAATCGCGATAAGTTTGTCCTTGCGCTCACCCAGAATAGCGCGTGCCGTCGTATATGCTCGTTCGACAAGCTGCCTGATCTCTTCATCGACTCTGCCTGCGGTCTCCTGGCTGAAAGAGGAACCACCATCCGCCTCTGCTTTCATAGCAATATTGCCAAGAGGGCTCATGCCAAATTCGCAGACCATCCGCCGGGCGAGACCCGTCACATACTCAATATCCTGGCTTGCTCCGGTGGTAATATCATCAAAGATGATTTCTTCGGCGGCACGACCACCCATCGCCCCCGCCATCTTTGCAAGCAATTCTGAACGGCGCACGAGGTAACGATCTTCAGTAGGAGTCTGAATGGTGACACCCAAAGCCATACCTCGTGCGATAGCCTGCACCTTGCACACAGGATCAGTACCGGGCAGAGAACGCATGACAATAGCGTGACCAACCTCGTGATAGGCAATAATGGCCTTCTCTGCCTCGGTAATAACGCGGCTCTTACGCTCTGGACCTGCCAGAACACGCAGAACAGCTTCATCAAGCTCATGTTTTTGAATCAGCGTTTTTTCTCGACGCGCAGCAAGCAGGGCAGCCTCATTTAGAACATTGGCGAGATCAGCACCGGAGAAACCCGCCGTTTGTCGTGCTAGTTCTCTCAGGGGAGCTTCTTTATCAATGGGCTTGCCTTTCGCGTGAACTTCGAGAATGGCAAGACGGCCACGAATATCTGGTTTATCAAGCATCACCTGGCGATCAAAACGGCCAGGGCGCAGCAAAGCAGCATCAAGAATTGTTGGACGATTGGTAGCGGCAATCACGATGATATTGGTGTTCTTATCAAAACCATCCATCTCTACAAGCAATTGATTGAGCGTCTGATCCCGTTCATCGTTACCACCCATACCATTACCGTTGCGTTGGCGACCAACTGCATCAATCTCGTCGATGAAGAGAATGCATGGAGCTTGCTCTCGCGCCTCTTTAAAGAGATCACGCACACGGGCAGCACCAACACCTACGAACATCTCTACAAATTCAGAGCCACTGACACTATAGAAGGAAACACCAGCTTCACCGGCAACAGCACGGGCGAGAAGCGTTTTGCCCGTCCCAGGTGAGCCGACGAGCAGGACACCTTTGGGTATGCGTGCTCCCATGTTCGTGAAACGATCAGGATATTTCAGAAACTCTACAATCTCCAGGAGTTCTGTTTTTGCCTCTTCGACACCGGCTACGTCTTTGAAAAGCGTAGAAGGGTGCGTCTCGTTAAAGCGCCTGGCCTTCGAACGTGTATGAGAAGCCGCCCTCTGTAGTGTCCCATTCTGCCGCATGAAGTAGATAAAACCACCTCCGGCGAGAGCTAGTACAGCCACAATGAGCAGATATTGTAGCCACTGCTTACTCTGTCCACTCTCGACAGTGACTGAGATGTTGTCATGCCGCAGTATGTCTGTGATGGGCTGCCCCTCTTCCTTCAATGCGTGATATGTTTGACCGCTCTTACTGGTGGCATACAGCTCATTGCCACTGATTGTGACTGATCGTAACTGTTGGTGGTCGGCCATATTCAGCACTATACTGATCGGTTTATCTACTACCTGACTATGACTCAAGCCACTATCAAGCACGACATAGACAATACCTGCCACAGTAAAGACAGAGAGTACCATCAAGATGAATGAAGTACGGCTTAGCTTAAAACGCGTATATTTGCCCGTTGTTTTCTGCAAGCCTTTTGTGTTCTGATCGTCATGTCGCGGTATCTTCATAAGTACTCCTGTCTCTTTTTCTTGCAATGGAGTTGTACAAAGTCTTCTACACGTACTTGTGTACTTATCTCTTCTGTTTAGCGCTGCGGAACAATAGTTCCGCAAATCGTGCCGCGATTGACTTCAATCATCGTCTCCACATACGATGATACCTGTTGCAGTTGGTTCCACATAGAGATAATGGCCTGCTCAATCTCTTCAGGTGAAAGATTCGCCGCCCACTGAATAAGTTCAGCCTCGCTACAATACATCGGTTCATTGTTCTCTGCCCTGTATATTGCATAGCGTGTTGTCATAGCTTCTGCCTTCCTGACATAGCACTACCCTATTTCTATTCACTCCATCTTCAATTGAAAGCTTACATGCCTATCCTTGGCAGACTCTTAGCAATTACTTCGCAGCTCTAAAGGAGCAATGAAAGAGAGGCTGCACTCGAAGCACAGCCTCTCTTTCATTACTCCTTTATGCATTGCACCATTCCCAGCGCGTAGTAGCGATCTGCGACCACTCCCGCAATTCGCACTCCCAGTACTCGTCATTATCATCTTTAGAGCCTCTTTCAGTGAGAGCAAATAAAGGATTGACCAGAGTAATGCACACCTGTTGCAAATCTTTGCCATCATGTGCAATCAGACCTCTGCTTCCTGCACTATCGACCTCCATACCTCGATACATCCAAGCCAACGTATCAAGAAGCTCTGCTGTCATCGCTCCTTTGTCATAAAGAGCCATCACTGTCTGCTCGAATGTTGTGTAAGCTGCTCTCATTCTCATTCTCATCTGCACTCATCTGCTCTCCGTCACGATAATGTAAAACAAGGGATGCACTGTTGGTAGTGTTCTGCCAATCGTCAATTGACGGGGTACGTCGTAGGGGCCTCATTCATGGCGCCCGTCGCCGACATGTACAATGTCTGAGGAATTGACCGCTCCCACGACGGGCGCGATCAATCTGGCCCCTACCACGGTATATATTATGACCAGATGTAATAATTAAAGAACATAATCAGGTTCTTGCCTAAACACTGCAATACTCCTGTGACGTGATTGCTCCATCCAAGTACTTGAAATTGCCAGTGCATAACATAGATAGAGTACACAGGTAAGTATAGCCCACCTTTTCTTGCCAGAAACTTTCTACGCAGGTAAGCAGTGCATAAGGATATACAGCTACACTATCATTGTGTACTCACACGCTATAAGTACCAGTAGATCTGTTCCTATTCAAGTGACGGGAATGGGGTAGGGGCCTCATTTATCGCGCCCATGCGCATCAAGCTCGCGAATGGATGGGCTTAACGAGGTGGAGACGTTCCTCTCGTAGGGCGGGGGTGGCGGGATGGGCTGGGACCCTTGCGGTCGCCCTCCCTCGTGTGAAAAACAGGCAGGACGGGCGATATGGACACGTTGGGCGACCGCAAGGGTCCCAGCCCATCCCGCCACACCGCCCCCGCCCCTACGGGCACAAACGACGGCCCTTTCGCTTGATGGGGGCCACATTCCCGTCACTTGAAGATGGTCAGAGCACTAGAGATTAACACGTCTATCGAGAATGGCCGTGCAGACAGGAGCAACGTATGCAGATAGCAAAAAAACAGCAACAAACAACTCAAGCAATGAGCATTCTAGCGCTGGCGAAAACATACTTTGCCAGCCAATTTACGCGCCATCCAAGTCGCTATATTGAAATAGTACACGTTTTGCATAAGTACCAGCTTCTTCGCGTTGCCGCCCATTTAGGATTACCACACGCACACGCAGATGAACACGTTGCGACGAGCGATAAGACGAGCGGCCTCTACGATGGATACGGTGAGTGTCTGGCCCAAGCTCTTGAAGAACTAGGTACCTGTTTCATTAAACTTGGTCAGGTAATGAGTACGCGACCTGATTTGCTTCCACCATCCTACATCACAGCACTGGCACGCTTGCAAGATCACATAACCACCGTACCGATAGAAGCGATAACGAACATCATCGAGCGCGAACTGGGAGCACCACTCACTGAGCTATTTCAGTCATTTGACACAAAACCACTCGCTACCGCATCCGTTGCTCAGGTACATCGGGCGACTTTACCTGACGGCACACTGGTCGTCGTGAAGGTACAACGACCAGGTGTCCAAAAACAAGTGGAGAGAGATATTGAAGTGATGCAGGAAGTTGCCCGCTTCACTACTCGCTATACACCCTTTGGAAGCCAGTATAGACTTCCACAGATGGTTCAAGAGATAAAGCAGTCATTGAGTCAAGAACTGGATTTTCAACAAGAAGCAGATAGCACACGCTTGATTAGTCAGAATATCAGCGAATTTCAACGGCTCGTCACCCCAAAAGTATACCCCGACTATAGCTCATCTCAGGTACTCACCTTGGAGTTTCTACATGGACGACATCTGGAACAGATTCCACCTGCAGAACTGCATAGCCTCAATACACAGGCCATAGCTCAAGAACTGCTCTCAGCCTACCTCAAACAGATGGTTGTCGATGGCATCTTCCACTGTGATCCACATCCAGGCAACATCCTCCTCACTCATGATGGGCACCTAGCCTTACTAGATTTTGGCATGGTGGGGCGCTTTGATGCCGATCAAAAAGAGCAGGTACTTCTACTACTCTTATCTTTTGCGGAGCGGCAGGGAGAACGGGTAGCCGATATATATTTGCACATGGTTGGTGTGCCAGAAACATGTGATCGTCAGGCTTTTACGCAAGAAGTTTGTATGTTAATCAGCCGCTATCATGACATGAGTAAGGGTCATTTGGAAGTGGGCAAAGTGCTACTGGGGCTAGTAGCAGTGGCACAAGCGTACCAGATGACGGTTCCGGCTCAACTCACCCTCCTGGGAAAAGCTATGCTTAACCTGGATGGTGCCTTGAGCGTTCTCGCCCCTAACCTCAATCCTGTTCAAATCATCAGGAATTATACGCAACAGATGATGCAACAGCGTGCTATAGCGCATATGTCTCTAGGGCGTGCATACACGTGGTTTCTCGATACACGGCACTTGCTCGACAATCTGCCACGTCGCACTGATGCCATTCTTGACAAGCTTGCAAACAACCAGCTCACAGTACACTTGAAGGTTGACCAGCTGAATGAAGCCGCTCAAAGAGTAGCGCGGGGCGTATCCTTCGGTATGATTGTATCCTCACTACTTATTAGTGTTGGTCTATGGTTGACATCAAAGAGGAAAAAAGAGTAACGTTCCTTGGTTTTTAAATAATTTTTAGCCCATCTATAAATAGTTATTCATTGTTTTCCCCTATTGACAAATGATATGAAATGAAGTATATTTCATTCTAGCGTCTAATGTTTATCTAAGTTTTTTTAAGTTTCGTCTAAGCAACCGACAGCACCACGGCCTGTGGAGGAGTGGCGAGTTGAAGACTGAACGGTATACTCTATCAAATAAACCAAACTCTTTCTTGCGTAATATATTCAGGCCCATAGCGTTCACAGTCCTTGGTAAAGAGTATTTTACCTTGCAGATGTGAGCGCTATGGGTCTTCTTCGTTCTATTTACGTAGAGGCATGCAAACGATAGCGGTGATAGTATTGCGAGAGTTTCACCCTTTTTAAATGGACAGCGCTGTCCTTCTACTGCACTGACAACCTTCATGTGGCAGCCGTGGTAGGGGTCTCATTCATGGCGCCTGTCGCTGGCATGGTCAACGTCGGAGGAATTGACCGCTCCCACGACGGGCGCGATAAATCTGGCCCCTACCACGGCTTGTGTCAATTGAAGGAAACGTTGTACTATTTGGACTAGAAAGGAAAGGCAACCGTGAAACCGACTCCTTTGAGTAAGATTGCAGCTCCCCCTTTACCATCAGCCGTGCTGCACCGCGAACCACTCATCACGCGACTGCGTGAGATGGTGGACGCTAAACGCCTGCCTACCAACGCCAGCACCCCACACTACAAACTGCTCTTGTTGTGTGCCCCCGCTGGCTATGGCAAAACGACTCTGCTGGCCGATTTTGCTCAGCAAACCGCTACACCATGTTGCTGGTATTTTCTGGATGCCAGCGATACGGATCGCTTCAGCTTCTTGCATACTCTGCTTGCCAGCCTGCGCTCTCGTTTTCCACACGTGGGTGCGAAGCTGGATGCACTCTTCAGCAACGATGCATCAATCGGCAATGACAGCGATGATACCCATTATTTCAACACCCTGCTCGATACACTCATGAATGCTTTGCAGACAGAGGTTGCCGAGCCGTTTGCGCTGCTGCTGTGCAACTATCAGGAAGTGAATGGGAATCCAGCCATCACCCATCTCGTCAATCAATTGGTACGACACCTCCCCTCTCAATGTCTGCTCATTCTCGAAAGTCGCGCTACTCCCACCATCGATTTTGCCTCCCTGCTGGCCCGTCATGAGGCGGTTGGCTGGGGTAGTCATGTCTTGCGTGTCAATGCCCAGGAAATCCAGGACTTGGCCCGCATTCAAGGGGTGCCTCCACTCAGCCCCACAGAAGCCGAGCAACTGGCCAGCGTATTTGAGGGCTGGATTGCAGGCATCTTGCTGGGCACCCGTCTGGGTGATACCGACCTCTTCCGTGCCAGCACCCGCACCGGTCTCCTGCAAGGGCTCCCCTCCATGCGCATTGAGCGCGAGCAGCTCTTTGCCTATCTGGTCAACGAGATTTTTAGTCGGCAGCCTGCTATCTATGCCTTTCTCAAGCAAGCAGCCATCCTTGAGCACATGACTTCTGCGTTGTGTAACGAACTGCTCAGCATCACCACCGCCACTGAGCAGTTGGAGCACCTCGCACGACAAGGCATGTTTGTGACGTGCGATGATGACGGAGCGCATCCGCTCTACATCTGCCACCCAGTGCTACGCGAACTGTTGTGTGATGAACTGCATCGCATAGCACCTGCCTGTTTTTCGGACCTACATCGACGTGCTGCGACCTTGTTTGCCGAGGCGCATGAGTATGAGCAGGCCATCTCCCATGCCTTAGCCGCAGGCGATAGCGAGAGGGCCGTACACTTCATTCTCCACGCCTATCAGCAGATGTACGGTCGTCAACAGACCGAAACGTTTTTGCGTTGGATGAACACTCTTCCTGCAGAGATACGAGAACACTATCCGCAGTTACTCCTTATTGAGGCCAGCATTCATCTCATACGCAACAACTACACCCAAGCTCTTCCTCTGCTGGAGAGAGCCTCTGCGCTCCAAACGACTGCTTCAGGAATACTCGTTGCTCCTACCGACGCAGCACATGTGCAAGCCGAACTCCTGATCTTGCGGAGTAAAGCGCTGTTTCAGGAGGGAAACTTCCAAGAGGCACAACTTTTATGTCAACACGTGCTCGACGCGACACCCCTGGACGAGGCGGCGTTGCGAGCAGAAGCTCATACCTACTTGGGGATGTGTTGCGCACTCTTAGGAAACCCCCCCGCCGGGGTTGAGCACCTGCAGAAAGCCCTCCAACTCTGGGGACGCAACACGATCCGCTTTCAGGCGGCGGATGCACACGGGGCGCTCGCCAATACCTATAATCTCATGGGACATTTTGCCCTCGCCGAGCATCATATAGCACGTGCCATTCGTTGCTGGGAGCAACTACACGATGAAAAAGGCAGAGTAAGTAATCTCATTTGGATGGGAATTAACAAACAACATCAGGGAGCATTTGCTGAAGCTGAAGAAATCCTCACTCAGGCTCTCACGAGTGTACGTAATAGATCGGGCTTAGAGCGTGCAGAATCCTATATTCTAGTAAATCTGGGAGATGTCTACCAGAATCAAGGCCGCTATGACTCCTCATTACAAACTCTTGAACAGGGTTTGGAACTGGCACGGCAGTTACACGATAACTACTTGGTGAATTGTTGTCTCTGTTACATAGCAATGACGTACCTCCTCATGGGCGACGCAATAACCGCTCTACTCCTGCTTTCAGAAATTCATCTTCCTCCACTACATGACAACAGAATTGGCTATGAACGTGCTATTCATGGTCTTACTTACAGCATTATTTTACTTCATCAGCATCGTTACGAAGAAGCATATAGCTTTCTCTGTACTCTTGAAGACGCTTTGAAGGTGGCAAATATCAAACGTGAATTGCTACGAGCCAAACTGTGCCTCGCTGCCTGTCAACTAGCACGTCACAAGCAAGCGGAGGGCATCGAATACCTGAATGAAGTTACATCCATTTTAGAGACTCAGGACTACGGGCAACTCGTTCTCATGGAGGTAGGACGCCTTCCAGAGTTACATCGGCTGGTCAAAACGCTTCCCGCGTTGGAACGGTTGCGTACCCTTCTGCACATTGAAACACCTCTACAGAAAACGAAGGGGAAAGGAGCATCAGCACCACCGCCTTCCCCTCTCGTTCATAGTCATCAATCCAAGCTCAGGATACAAGCCTTTGGCGAACCAGTGGTCTTTTTGGATGAGCAACCCATCACGCGTTGGCGCATGGCTCGCTCGATGGAACTCTTTTTCTATCTACTCGAGAGTGGGCGTCCTATGCGCAAGGAACAGATTATCACCGCTCTGTGGGCAGAGGTCGATGAACAAATTAATCAGACCTTCCACTCCACCGTTCACTATCTGCGCAAGGCCCTCAATGATGAGTATGTCGTCTCACGCAGCGGTATCTATAGCCTCGACCTGTCCTCACCGAACGAAGACAGCGTCCTGTATGATGTGGCCTTGTTTAAGCAACAATATGCCCAAGCCAAGCAATTCCTCGATCATGACGATGATGCTGCCGCCAAAGCCGCGTTTCTCTCGCTCGTCCAGTTGTATCAAGGAGATTACGTACAGCCTTTCTACAGCGACTGGTGTACGTTTCAGCGCGATGAACTGCGCCGAAACTATCTCGAGGCACGCAACTCTCTCGCACTTCTCTCCTGGCGCCAGGAAGAGTTTGACGCCAGTGCCCTCCACTGGCAACACATGTTGGCAATAGACAACTGCTTAGAGGAAGCGCATTATGGCTTAATCAAGTATTACATGCACACCGGCAAAAGAGGCTCGGCGCTCCGACAGTATCAACGCTGTGTCGAGACCCTGCAACAAGAACTGAATACCCAACCAGGGGCAGCTATCCAAAGCCTCTATCAACGCCTCAGTGGCTCTTCTAATGCCATCAAGAAAAGCAGACGAACCGCCCCACTATCAGAAGAAGTTTTGCGTAAGAGATAACTGACTTCGCAGCAGAAAAAGACAGGATAGAGTAATCTGTGGATTACTCTATCCTGTCTTTTTCTGCTGCGAAGTCGCTGCGAAGTTCTTGTCAATAGCAGCTACGTATTCTTGTATCACAGGCAATGAATATTCTCAGACGGTACCGGGCTTTTCCAAGAGAAAGGACATATACGTGAACAGTATGGGACAACGACCGTTTCGTTTTGGAGTCGTAGCCGCCCACATCCAGTCGCGTTCTGATTGGGTATCTAAAGCATGCAAAGTGGAGGCACTTGGCTACGACACACTCCTGGTGGTCGATCATCTCACAACCAGCCTTGGTCCGCTCGTTGCCCTCGCCGTGGCTGCCGAGGTAACAACAACACTACGCATAGGCACCTTTGTACTGTGCAATGATTTCCGGCACCCTACTATTCTTGCGAAAGAACTTGCAACGCTCGATGTCTTAGCGGAAGGGCGCTTTGAGTTCGGGTTAGGCTCAGGCTATATGCCATCAGATTATCAGCAGTCGGGACTACCATTCGACAGTGTCGGTCTACGCTTGAACCGTTTTGAGGAATCTATTCACCTGCTGAAAAGTATATTTAGCGAGGAAACGGTCAATTTTCAAGGGAAGTATTATACAATAACTGGCCTACAAGGATTGCCAAAGCCACTGCAAAGACCTCACCCTCCCTTTTATATTGGTGGTGGTGGTCAGCGTGTACTCTCATTTGCTGCCCGTGAAGCAGATATTGTTGGCATTGCTCATAAAAACAGCGCACATGGGCTGGACCTCGCAAATACCACTTCAGAGCCAACCGCACAGAAGATCGCCTGGGTACGTGAAGCAGCTGGGGATCGCTTTTCTCAACTAGAATTGAGCATTATGGTCTTTCAGACGATAGCCACCGACCGCCAAGAACAGGTAGCTCAGCAGGTCGGTGGACGCTTCGGCCTCTCTTCTGCTCAGGCGTTACAGTCGGTACAGTTGTTGATTGGCACGGTTGAGCAGATAGCAGAACAACTCTGGATGCGCCGCGAGAGCTATGGCATCTCATACATCGTGATTACCGAAGAGCACATCGATGCCTTTGCCCCAGTAGTGGCCCGTTTGCATGGACAATAAGCAAAGGGGAGAAGCTAGACACAAGATGTCACTTGATGTCCTTACAGTGCTAGTTAAGGAGGAACTTACTCATGCAAGAGACAACCACTCCAGAGCAGGAACAACATAAACAACAGGAAACAACGACATGCTGCATCGTCGGTGGTGGCCCAGGAGGCGCACTTCTGGCACTCATGCTCGCACGTCGTGGCATCTCTGTCACCCTACTAGAGGCACATCTAGATTTTGACCGCGAGTTCCGCGGCGATGTCATTTATCCCTCCACCCTCACCATTATGGAGGAACTGGGCCTAGTCGAGCGCGTCTTGCAAATTCACCATACCAAGCGCTCAGCAGTCATCTATGAAATGGGTGATACCTCGATGGTTATGGCTGACCTCTCTCTCCTCAAGACGAAACATCCCTATATTGCAATGATTAACCAAGCAGATTTTCTGAACCTCATCACACAGGAGGCTCAACGCTATGCTGGTTTCCGCCTACTCATGGGCACACGCATGGAGGAACTTCTCAGAGAAGACGGGGTGGTGTGTGGTGTGCGCTATCGTAACCAAGACGGTTTTGGCGAAATACGGGCAGATTTGGTCGTCGGTGCTGATGGGCGCTTCTCTCGTGTACGGAAGTTACTGGGCATGACACCTGACAAAATTGCCTCATCACTTGACGTGCTCTGGTTTCGTCTCTCTCGCAAACCCGAAGACTCTAGCGAAGGACTGTTGCGTTTCGGCAAGCAGCGCGTCGTTGCTCTGCTTGACCGTCCCGATCATTGGCAGATTGGCTATGTGATTCCTAAAGGAAAGTATCAAGAAGTACGTGCATCCTCACTGGAAAACTTTCGTCAGTCTGTCGCCGAAATTTGCCCCGTGTTTGCCGACCGCGTGGAGGAGATCAAAGAATGGCGCCAGATCTCTGTACTCTCTATCAATGCTGATTGTCTCACACGTTGGTATGCACCAGGAGTCCTTCTCATCGGTGACGCGGCTCATACGATGTCGCCTGTGGGAGGCGTTGGCATCAATTGCGCCATTCAAGACGCGGTAGTTGCAGCAAATGTCCTCACCAAAAAGCTGCACGATGGCGAGGTAGAGCTACGCGATCTGGCAGAAGTACAACGCCAGCGCGAACTCTCAACCAAATTTCTTCTGAAGTACCAGTACTTCCTTCAAAAACGACTGCTTGATGCAACTATCAACTCAAGCAAAGAGTTTTCTATTCCGCTCATCATACGCATTCTCTTCGGCATACCACTGACGCGCGATCTACTGGTACGTATGATCGTCTTTGGTCCGCGACCTGTTCATGTCAAAGAGTGAGAAGGAAGCTAGCGATGACGACTCAGCAGGGACATACACTTCATACGCTTCATAGCTACATTGCACGCATGCGAGCACGCGCCTTTGTCTGTCCACAACGCATCGTGCTGACCGATGTAATGGATGAACGAGTACTAACCGCTCTGCGCATTCTTGCAGAGCGGTCAATCATTCGGCCTGTTCTCATTGGTCAGACAGCCATGCTCCTACCACAACTTGAAGCATTGGGAATAGCACGTTCTGTTGATGTGTACGATCCAGAGCAGGATGTACGCCAGAAGAGCCTAGTAGACGTGCTACGCTCCCGCTTCGAGGCGCGGAGGAAAATTGTGCCTCCTGCTGAGACGCTCTCTATGATGGCAAAAGAGCCAATTTACTGTGGTATGTTGCTTGTGCAGGCTGGTATAGCAGATGGCCTAGTTAGCGGAGCAGCCATTCCAACCGCTACCGTGATTCGCGCTGCTCTACAGGTGATTGGCGTCGATCCCGCTCACCCTGTTGTCTCCGGCGCGTTCGCCATGCTCCTCACACAACGCCTCCCTGCTGGTCAAGAGATTCTCATCTTTAGCGATGCTGCTGTCATTCCAAATCCAGATGCGCAGCAACTAGCAGCAATCGCCATCAATACTGCTCATACCACAAAGGTACTCTTAGAGGAGGAGCCGATCATTGCGCTACTCTCTTTCTCTACCCACGGTAGTGCTGAAGACGCGACTGTACAGAAAGTGCGTGAAGCATTGCAGATTGTACGCCAACGTGTACCAGAGCTATGCATAGATGGAGAGCTACAGGCCGATGCCGCGCTGATACCCGCCATTTCAGCACGTAAAGCACCGGACAATAGCGTGCAGGGACGTGCAAATGTGCTTATATTCCCCAACCTTGATGCCAGCAATATCGCGTACAAGCTCGTAGAGCGTATAAGTGGCGCAACCGCTCTAGGTGTGATTCTGTCGGGGCTGACAAAACCGATTAACGATCTTTCACGCGGCTGCACTGCCGATGATATTATCAATATGGTAGCACTGACCGCGCTACAAGCCTCACAACAACAAACGAATACTTGCCCTTCACCCTCTGCTACTACGCTAGCCAGATAACTACACAACTATCATCTCATTCTACGCCAATCCTACGCGAAGCTAGCATGCCTTGTGTGACACAAAGTATAAAATGGCCGGAGCGGCCAGAATATGGTTTTTTGGGAAAATTCTCTAACGCGTTTTCATGGGCTTCTGTTGAAAAAAGAGAAACTCTGTTCTCAATCTCAGAAGAATTTGATAGCTGTCCCTGTAAATCCCAAAATTAAACGGCTCTTACGCAACCTTGATGACGCCAAATGTGGTATGTTGAGGAGTTGAAGTACTTCCTGTCGTCCTCAGTTCTTTGCGACACAGAAGTATGTAAAGGAAATATATGGCAGTATCGTGTTGAAGTACTTCCTGTCGCCCTCAGTTCTTTGCGACTCCGCTGCACCCTTGTGCCGTTGGCTGTTGCCTTCGTCTCGTGCTTTCGCCTCTCATTTAGGGGATGAGAAAGCACGCGTATTCGGAGAAGATCGAATTTCGCACGCCCATACATGCTCCGCTTGATCAGTTTGAGGCGAGTGATATGCCCCTCGGTTGCATACTTACTCATGACCTGGGGTACGTATTGTTGCACTCCTCACTTGCGGGTAAAACAGGACTTTTTATAGGATAGCTACAGAACAGCGAAGCAAGAAAGTAGCCCAAAAGGGCTACTTTCTTGCCCTCTCTCCACCCCAACGCTTGCACAACAAGAAGCAACACAGTACGCTATCAGTATCTCTTTTATTTGCCTTTATTTGATCAGGTGAACGCCATGCCCCAAAGCAGACGCGAGCGCCGAGAACGCACTCATGACTGGCAACAGATTCAGCAATATACCCTCTGGCCGGAGCAAAAGCTCTATGAGCGCCTGCGCCCCGTCGTGCTTTTTGGAGAGACGGCTGCCGAACGTGCGAGAGAAACTGAAGAAAGTTCGCGCACGCTTCATTATCAGGCAGACCAGTTTGATCAACACGGCATGGCAAGCCTGTTTCACAAAGAACGTTCTCTTTCTGCCGATAAAGGACGGAACCTACCGCCAGATATGCGCCAACTGATTGTCGATCTCAAAGCAGAATACTCTGGCTTCCGTCCGCATGAGATTGCCACGATCTGCTTCCTGCGCTTTGGTCGCAAGCCGTCTGACCATACCGTGAAGCGTGTTCTCGCGGATGGACCCAAGCCAAGCGTTACGATGCGACGCTATCCACCTTATGCCCAGATCGCTGATGGCTACGAACGTCGCCGTGCTATTGTCGATCTTCATGCAGAAGGGTGGTCCATCAGGCCCTTGAGTATGAATGGAACGAAAACCAGTTCTTACTCAAAGTTCGTGGTAACCTCATCAAACTCCATACGTAGAGAGAGTAGCTTCTCTTTCATCAGAAAGATGAAGCAAGGAGGAACCCATTACTCAGTTCAATGTGGATTTTTTATTGCCCCTTACACTGGCTTGAAACTGACCCATCTTTATCAGATGCATCACCAGCAACTCGTCCTCGTAGTGAAGAGCACGAGCCTACTGGCTTGCTGTCCTGTTTGTCAGACCTCTTCGCGGCAGGTTCACAGTTATTACACGCGTACCGTCGCGGACTTGTGCTGGGCGGATAGGCAAGTGCAGCTAGAACTTCATGTGCGCCGTTTCGTCTGCTCCAACACAGCTTGTTCTCGACGCACATTTGCTGAGCAATTCGGTGAGCAGATCAAGGCGTATGCTCGACGAACGAAGCGTTGCGCATCTCAGTTGCAAACCATTGGTCTCATGCTGGGAGGAAATGCTGATGCACGTTTGGCCAAGGTGCTCGGGATACCCGTCAGTTCAGATACTCTTCTCCGGTTGGTTCGAGCCACTGAAGTGCCAGAGCGATCGACTCCCGAAGTCCTTGGCGTAGACGATTTTGCCCTTCGTAAAGGGGTGAAGTACGGCACCATCTTGCTGAATTTGGAACGCCACTGCTTGGTAGACCTGCTCCCTGATCGTGAGAAAGCAACGGTTGCCGCTTGGCTCAAGAGCCATCCTGGCGTCAAAATGGTCAGTCGAGACCGTGGTGGTGCGTATGCAGAAGCAGCGCGGGAAGCGGCTCCTCACGCAATCCAGATAGCGGATCGTTTCCACCTTTCTCAGAATGTGGGAGAAACGGTCGTGCGTATCATGCGTCGAAACTATGCCAGAGTCAAAGAGATCTTCGAGAAGGTTCCTCAAGGCATTGAGCCAATCGATCAGTCACTACCCCTTCAACGGCACGAAACAGACAAACAGGTGAGCCAACAACGACGAATGGCTATCTACGAGCATGTCATCTCGCTGTATGAGCAGGGATGCAGCCAGGCTGAGATTGCCGCCCAATTACACATGAGTCGTAAGAGAGTACGAGAGTGTATGAAGAGACCGCCTTCGCCCCCTGTGTCCAAGCAACGTTCAACCAAGCTTGCTCCCTACAAAGGCTATCTTCAGCAACGATTTGCCGCGGATGGGCGTGGCAATTCTTTGCTCTTGTATCGCGAAGTGCGTGCTCGTGGCTACGATGGCTGTTGTTCGGTGATCACCAGCTATGTGACTCAACTTCGGCAACAAGCCGGGATGACAGCAGGAACGGGCGTCCATCAGAGGACACAACCTAAGGCGTCGTTAAGAAATAACTTCCGTGTGAGCTATCAGTCTGGTGAAACGAGAAGATGGGGTGGAGCTACGTAAGGTGCTCACCAGCCGCAAAGTAACGGATGGGCTAAACAACGTGATGGTGTGCAAATGCTTCCTCCTTTATTGAATAGGAAAGCGCCCCATGACCTGCTTCTACTCCTGCTGCACTTCAGAGAGCGAAAGCCAGAAGTAGACCAAATAGACCGTGTAGGTTGTGTGTCAGCGCTGGAGCATGCCGTTCTCGCATATCACCACCTCCTGCCCATCGCCTCTGCCATACCTCCTCTTGAGTTCCTCGTAGCGCGCAAACCGCTCTGGAATAGGGCGTCCTTGAGCGTCGTAGCGCTCGGTGAGGATGAAGCTCAACAAGGGAGTGCTTCCAGCATTGAGCAGGTGGATGGAGAGTATCTCGGTTCCAGGGCCAGCAATACCGCCCGGACCGCGCTCGAAACGCACTCCCTTGATCACACTTATGAGGCTATGGATGTGCCAGTGCTCTGTCTCCACCGTCCACCTATCCCCAGCAAACAATGGCGTTGCCGTCCCGAAGACTTCCAGAACACCACCTGCGACTCCGGTCACGACGGCGAGCGGTGGCGAGGCATACAGATCAGCAATCAGGGACTCCAGGTCGTTTTGGGGTGTGGAAGTGTAGGATACCTCAGCATGACCATACGGCTCAAGTTGTTGCATCAGGCCAAGCATGTTCACTTCGGCCCACACTTCCACAATCTTGCCATCGACGAGCCGGAAGATATCCATCCCAGTGATTTTTACCTGCTTGCCTGTAGGCGCAATACCGGCATACTCGCCCTGGTGTGTTCCCTGAACCGTCCAACGGGTGACCACCTTGTCATCTTCGACAATCCAGTCGTGAATGGTCTGCTGGCGATCTGGGAAGGCGTTGAACACCGTGGTCATCATGTGTTTGAATTCCTCGCGGTTTTGGCCGTGCTCTGTACCCTCGACTTTGAACCCTTCAAAATTGGGGGCCAGCAGTTCGTCCAGGGCGGCTAGATTTCTCCCATTCGTGACATGATCGTAGAAACGACGAACGAGGGCCTTGTTTGCTTCGGTTGACATAGAAGAGACTCCTTTCGGCATCTTTTGCCTGAGATGCGCATCCTGTTGCCGCCTCATTCTGTCCGCAGGTGCCTCTGGAGACAGGCAATGCGTTCGGTGAGGCGGGTGTGAAGCGCAGTCAGCACGGCCATCTGGTGTTCAATGTCTTGGAGTTTGTCTTGATAGAGTGCGAGCAGCGCCTCCTCACAAACTGGCAACGGGTGTGGGAGAGGAGAGCCCTGAGCACAGTGGAGGATCTCTTTGATCTGCTCGGTGGTCAGGCCGAGACCCAGGTACATCTAGATCGTTTGCACACGTTTGACGGCCTCCTCATCGAGGTCGCGATAGCCATTCGAGAGCCGACGAGCGCACAGCAGCCGTTTCTGTTCATAATAGCGCAAGGAGCGTATACTCACTCCTGTGCGGCGGGATACTTCACTAATACGCATGAGCACCTCTCCTTTCTTGAATGCCTGACGTAAGTATAAACTATGTCATTAATATCAGAGTCAAGGGATCTCATGCTTCATTTGCGGCTCGTAGCAGTTTACGTAGCTCAAAGCCAAGATAGGAAATAGAATAGGCTAACAGCAAAAACAGAGGTGAGGGGAACAAGTTATGCCACGATCAGAGGTGCAACAATGCGAGTGTCCTCGTTGCCAGCAGGAAACACCCCATGCTGATCAAGAGCTGCATCGGCAGATGAATCTGCTGCTGAGCCGGATGGATGAACAACAACGTCGCTGGTATGTGGCGGTGGAGTCCAACCGCATTGGTACTGGTGGAGATCGGTTGCTTGCGCAAATCACAGGACTGGACGAAAAGACGATCCTGCGTGGACGGCAAGAACTCGCCAGCTCCCTGGCTGAGCGACCGGAGCAGCGAGTCCGACTGCCCGGCGGAGGTCGGCCACGCGCCGAAAAAAAGACCCAGCGCTAGAGGGAACGCTGGCAGCCTTGGTGCGGCCAGAAACGGCAGGGGATCCCATGAGTGAGCAGAAATGGGTGCGTAGCAGTCTGCGTCATCTCAGCCAGCGCTTGGAGCAAAGGGGTCATCCTGCCAGTCCCCCAACTGTGGGTCGTCTGTTACGCAAGTTAGGCTACTCCTTGCGCGTGAATGTGAAAAAGCACGAGGCCAGCGCCGCCCACCCTGATCGCGAGCTTCAGTTTGAGGTGCTCGAAAGCCAGAAACAGGCCTTTCAAGCCGCAGGCTGGCCGATCATCAGTGTGGATACCAAAAAGAAAGAGTTGATTGGCAACTTCAAAAACGCCGGACGAGCCTGGGGTCAAGAAGCAGAGGCGGTGAATGTGCATGACTTTCCACACGATGCCCTCATGCGCACCGTTCCCTATGGGATTTATGACGTGGACAGCAATCGTGGGTCCGTCTATGTGGGTACCTCAGCCGATACCCCGGAGTTTGCCGTGACGGCCCTTGCCCGCTGGTGGGAAGATGAGGGGCAAGAGCGCTTCCCACACGCGACTGATTTGTTGATCTTGGCAGATGCCGGAGGCAGTAACGGCTATCGGACTCGCAGCTTTAAGGGCTCTTCCGCCAATAAGTTGGTCAATTGGACAGGAACAAGTGCCTTGTTTACGCATGTTACAATCGTCCATCTAGTCAAGTTATGACCGGACGTTCCCTAAGAGGTTACATGCGTGCAGTTATTAGCTTGAGTATATACCCAAGAACCTTATACATTTATATACGTATATACAAGGATAGTAGATCAATATATATCAATCTACTCCTCCAACCACTTACTTGCAATCTTCTCCTGAGAGTCTCATCAATATGATTTTACTATATTGAAGAGTCTAAAAAACAAAGTCCGAGAATACAATAAACTTAGTCTAAAAAACCAAGCGTTGCTATTGTACGTACAATAGCAGCGCTTGTCAAGTTCATGCATTGGCATAGGTATTGTTTACTAGGGTTGAAATAAAGTTTGCCATTAGAACATCCTTCGCACAATTTCAGCAGCGTTTGCCAGAGCTACAACATGATAATATACACACTATTAAGAAATGCACAAACCGCCTAATTAAGAAACGCACAGGCCGCCTATTTTTTAGTACGGATTCAGGGAAATTCCTGCTATGTATGATTATGCGCTATGCTATACTGCCTTTGCAAGAGATAATTGTTTTGGAGAGTGTATGAGAGCATTATTACAGCGTGTCAGCCGCGCCAGTGTCCTCGTCGTAGGTAAACCTGTCAGCGAGATCGGACACGGTTTTTTTATTCTGCTAGGCATTGGGAAGGACGACAGCGAGGCACAGGTGAGGACATTGACCGACAAAATCGTGCATTTGCGCGTCTTCGAAGATGAAGACGGCAAAAGGAATTATGATATCAGTGTATCTCGAAATTTCTGGTAGCAAAACGGGCCTGCGACGCAGCCACAGGCCCGTTTTGCTACCAGAAATTTCGAGATGTTTCCTATTGCAAGAACTGATTCGTATACAACGCGTTGAGGTCCAAACTCGTGACCGTTTTGCCGGAGGCATCCTGCACACCACCAGTGCTGAGTATGAATTCTGGATACCCCTGCCACGCGGCAGCGTCTTGCATACCCCAATGATGACCTGGATCAGCATAGCGTGGACTCAGGTATTGCTGACTCGCTAGTACCAACCCCTGGTCGGGGAAAGTTCCCGCTGACACACCAGTTAAGAGATCATGCGCGGCATCCTGTATATGGGTACGTGCATACTCATAGCCCTGAGCGGTTGCCTTCATAAACCTGTGCAGTAGATCCGCTTTCTGGCTGATCTCACTTGGGCTGGTGATGATATTCGGTGTGTAATAGTCAGCTATACCGTTATCAGTAATTGGAAAAGCATTGAGCTTGAAACCGTCACGTTGTGCCTGGATACCTTCCCAGCCTTGAAAAATCCAGACGAAATCAACCTTGTGTGTCTCTAGCGCCTGCATTGCATCGACGCTCAACGTCACATTCCTGAAGGTGCCTTTTCCACCATCATGCTTGATAATGGCGCCCACCACGGCGCTCTCATAAGGGGCACCAAAGCCCCCATAGACTTTTCCGTCTAGCATACTAGGGCGGGTTATGCCAGAACTTGCCAGCGTCACCAGTTCCGAGGTGTTATGCTGAATGATAGCAGCAATTGATACCACGGGTTGTTTCACCGCTGCATCTGCGACAATACTTTCCGTCGAACTGATGCCCACATCGGCCTTGCCAGTGCTCACAAGCGCATCGGGCGTGGTACTGTCAGAATAGGGCAAGAGCTTCAGATCAATGCCTTGATCCTTGTACCACCCTTTTGCCAGTGCTACATAAATACCCGTGTGATTGGTGTTGGGCGTCCAGTCCATTGCCAACGACATGGTCGTTATAGGTCCCGTCCAATGTGTCGTTGTAGTAGCTCCAGCAGTCGCTATACTTGCTGTGCTACGCTGTTGTTGGAATACAAATGCCGCCACCACAACGATGATGAGTAATACGGGGAGTCCAATACTTAACAAGAGACGTGTACGAGAGTTCATGGTTTTTCCTCCTTGGAAGTCATTTGGTGAACATCACCAAATTTGCGCGACGTGACCAGTAGGGACGGGGGCGGATGATGAGAGGGGTGGGGACCCTTGTGG
>JRHI01000861.1_pt1 | contig 29986 bp, 27 predicted proteins | sample 215371 | NCBI WGS metagenome assembly JRHI01 (sample SAMN02929681, study PRJNA255918) | sediment metagenome | biome: cave system; feature: Ice Cave; material: Sediment; isolation source: sediment from deep within a dark volcanic ice cave with no known source of... ...
TAGCTGGATACAGTCCACATCTGTGAAACGGGAACACTCATGCTGGGTTGGGAACTCCTACCTTATTTTACCAAGATTAGCTACTTAGATGGTGACGGCGAGCTACCAGGTGCCGGAAAAGAAACTCTCACCGCGCGGGAGCGGCTTTTGAGATCGGACAAATGCACTAAAAAGGGCAGGGTTACCGAGGCGATTCCAGCTGCTTTACAAAGCCTTAAGACTTCGCCGGTATGGTATAATTCCAGAAGTCGCCGAATAACCCTAAGTATTAGCAATTTCAATAACTTAAAGTGCCCGCTGCGGCGGCCTTAAAGCGATTGGTCGGGCGACTTTCCAGCTTTTTCCTTAGGCGTCAGCGAGATCGAGTTAAAAGAATAAATCCGGGCATTTTCGCGGAGCGAAATGGCCACAAAAGAGATTAATACTCCCATCGTCGATACGAAAACAAAACCCGAAAAGCCGACTTCGATCACATCGTCGAATGGAGGAGGCAACGGCGATTACAACGCCGATTCCATCAAAGTTCTCGGCGGCATGGAGGCGGTGCGAAAGCGCCCAGCCATGTATATCGGCTCGACAGGTGAGATGGGACTGCATCACCTGGTGTACGAAGTCGTGGACAACTCCGTCGATGAGGCTCTTGCCGGTTTTGCGGAGAAGATTGACGTCAGCATTCACATTGACAATTCGATCACGGTAGTCGACGACGGGCGCGGCATACCCGTGGATGACATGGAGATCGACGGAGAAAAAGTTTCCGCGGCGCAGGTAGTGATGACCAAGCTGCACGCCGGTGGGAAATTTGATTCTTCTTCCTACAAAGTTTCCGGTGGACTGCATGGCGTGGGTGTTTCCTGCGTCAACGCCTTGAGCGAAGAACTGGAGCTTGAGATCTGGCGTGATGGCGCAACCTGGGAGCAGACGTATTCCAAGGGCGAGCCCACTATCAAGCTGAAGAAGACGGGAGCGACTAAGAAGCGCGGCACCAAGGTTCACTTCCTTCCCGACAGGAGCATTTTTACCGCGACCGAATATAACTACGACACGTTGGCCCAGCGTTTGCGCGAGCTCGCGTTCCTGAACAAGGGATTGCTGATTACGCTCACAGACGAGCGCAACACGGACGCCAAGAGCGGCGAGCCCAAACACTCTGAGTTCAAATACAACGGCGGAATTGCGGAGTTCATCAAGCACCTCAATCGCGGCAAACAGGTGCTGCATGATAAGCCGATCTACATGGAAGCCGAGCGCAATAGCGTGGTGATGGAAATCGGACTGCAATACAACGACGCGTATTCGGAATCGGTTTTCAGCTTCGCGAACAATATCAATACGGTTGACGGCGGCTCGCACCTATCAGGCTTTCGCACCGCGCTGACCCGCACCATCAATTATGCAGGCCAGCAGATGGGGCTGTTCAAAGATGTAAAAGAAAACTTGACCGGCGACGACGTGCGCGAAGGGCTGGTCGCGGTGATCAGCGTGAAGCTGCCGCAACCGCAATTTGAAGGGCAGACTAAGGGCAAGCTGAATTCCGATATCGCCGGCGTGGTCACGGCATTCGTAAACGAGCGGCTGGGCGCGTTCTTCGAGCAGAATTCGACGGTAGCGCGAAAGATCATCAACAAAGCCATCGACGCGGCACGAGCCCGCGAGGCCGCGCGCAAAGCACGGGACCTGACGCGTCGCAAAGGTGCCCTCGATTCGGGCGGCCTGCCGGGGAAACTGGCGGATTGCTCGGAGCGCGATCCGAACCGCTGCGAACTATTTCTGGTCGAAGGCGAGTCGGCCGGTGGGACGGCGAAGCAGGGACGCGACCGGCGCTTTCAGGCCATTCTGCCGCTAAAAGGAAAAATTCTCAACGTCGAGAAGGCGCGCTACGACAAGATGCTGGCGCACGAAGAAATCCGCGCCATGATTACGGCGTTGGGCACCGGCATTGCCAAGGACGATTTCGATGCGACTAAGGTGCGGTACGGCAAGATCATCCTGATGACGGACGCCGACGTGGACGGAAGCCACATCCGAACGCTGCTGCTGACGTTTTTCTTTCGCCACATGCAGGATCTAATTAAACGGAACAACGTTTACATTGCGCAACCGCCGCTGTATTCGATCAAGAAGGGCAAGGCGCAGCAGTACATCAAGAACGACGACGAGTTCGATAAAGTGATGTTGAAGCGCGCAGCGGACGGGCTGGTGGTGCGCTACGGAGACGGCGCCGCGAAACTCGAAGGCAAAGAGTTATCGCGCTTTATGAGCGTGCTTAAAGAGTATCTGGCATTCTTCGACAAGGTCGATAAGCGCGTGCGCGACGAGCGAGTCACTGAGCTCTTGGCGAAACTCGACCTGGCCAAGCACAGCGACTTTGAGAGCGACAAGAAGACGCCGCCCCCCAAACTTGTGAAGCTGGAAAAGCAACTGAAGGGTCTGGCCAAAGATCGCGGGTTCAAGAGCGTAGAGCTCCAGTTCGACGATGAGCACAATCTGTGGCAAGCCACGTTCGTGAGTTCGCATGGCGTTCCACATACTATCCACTGGGAACTGGCGTCGAGCGCCGAATACCGGCAGATGATGACCAAGTTCAAACTGATCGAGGACTACATGGAGCCTCCGTTCGTGATCGAGGCTGTCGCGCGGCCTTCCTCAAGCGAGAAAGATGCGGAAGGGGAAGAGAACGAGGCTGCCGATGGGGAAGAGAAGAGCGACAAGAAAAATGTGAAGACCGCTGCCAAGCGCAAGGTCGAAGTGGAAATTGTCGAGAAAACGAACGCCCGCGATCTTTTCGAGTATGTCAAAAAAGCTGGTACGCGCGGATATGACGTGCAGCGCTACAAAGGCTTGGGCGAGATGACCGCGCCGCAGCTCTGGGAGACGACAATGGATCCCGAGCGCCGGACGCTGCTGTTAGTGCGGCTTGAAGATATTGCCGAGTGCGAGACGATTTTCACCACGCTGATGGGCGAAGACGTAGAAGCGCGGCGGAAGTTCATCGAAGAAAATGCGCTGGATGTGAAGAACCTGGATATCTAGCCACGGATCTGGCGCGGATTTTCACGGATCAACCGCTGGTAAAGCGGCTCTTGCGACGCTCTTATGTCGTCTTCGAGCGCGGAGTCGAAAGATCCCTTGAACCCTGGGGCTGCCGCGCGACTCAGTTAAGAGTTCTTGCCACGAGCCTCGCCGACGACATTCGTATGGACAAGTCTCTGTTGGGCCGCTGCTGTATATCAGCGGGCACGGTCCCTCGACTCCGCCTGGTCCGCGATGTGCGACTTGCGAATAGGACTGACCCTTCGGGGGCCTGGGAAAGCACCAAGAATGACATCATTGACGCTACAACCGGTATCTTGAGGTCCTATGAGAATAATTGTTAGGCTCGACGACGATCTTGTACGCACCGCCCAGGAGATCACTGGCCTTGTGGAGAAAAGGACGTTGCTTTGTGAAGCCATGAAAGCGCTCATTGAGCGGGAGAGCGCTCGCAGATTGGCGTCGCTGGGAGGCACAATGCCCGCATTGAAGAGTATTCCACGCCGGAGGCCGAGCAATGTTAAGGTGCGGATGAATTGATTCTCGCAGATACGTCCATTTGGAGTGACCACCTTCGCTCGGGAAACAAAGAATTGCGCAACCTTCTTAACCAGGGGCAGATCGTGATCCATCCCTTCATCATTGCGGAACTTGCCTATCCCTAAATTCGGTCAGCGCTCATCTGTTCGCAGGGGTGTATCCCAAAAAGGTAAGGAGCGCGATTTATCGCGCCCCCCTCAAGGCACAACGATTGTAATGCACGATCAGTCTACTGAATTAGCGCGCCACCATTCCCGCCAGTCGGTTCCGCTTCAGGGGCGATGACGACTGCTGCGGCTACGCGGTCGCCGGGTTCCATGTGCAGCAGGCGGACGCCTTGGGCGTTGCGGCCGGATTCGCGAATGGTATTTGAGTCCATGCGGATGATCTTGCCGTAATGGCTGATCAGCATGACCTCTGATTTCTCGTCCACCAGCGCGATGCCAACCACTTTGCCAACACGCTCGGTAGTCTTCACGTTGATCACGCCTTTGCCGCCGCGATTGGTGAGGCGGTAGTTGTCGGCGGGGGTGCGCTTGCCGAATCCGTTTTCGGTGACAGAAAGTATCAGAGTGCCTTTGACGGCGACATCCACCGCTTCCGGAGCTACTTCGCCTTCTTTCACGGGTACTGTCGCGTCGAGAATAGCCACGGTGGCTGCGCCCACAGGAGCCGCGCCCGGCTTCGGGGTTGTGGCCATGCCCACGACGTAGTCGTCCTTTTCGAGGTCGATGCCCCAAACGCCATAAGCGGCGCGGCCCATGGAGCGCACGTGATTCTCGTCAAAGCGGACAGCCATGCCTTCGTGCGAAGCCAGGAAAATAATCTGATCGCCGTTGGTGATGCGGGCGGCTACCAGTTCGTCGCCTTCCTCGATGCCGATGGCGTTGATGCCATTCGAGCGGACGTGCATGAACTCCCGCAGCTCCGATTTTTTTACCAGGCCGTTCCGCGTCGCGAAGAAAATGTACTTGCCTACTTCTTCGAGCTTGCGTACGGCGAGCATAGTCTTCACCGTCTCGCCGGCCGGTAGTCCGATGAGATTGCCGATGTGTTTGCCCTTACCGGCCGCGCTGACATCGGGGATCTCATACACCTTGAGCCAGTAGACTCGTCCTCTGTTGGTGAAGATCAGGATGTAGGCGTGAGTTGACGCGATGAAGAGATGTTCGACGAAGTCTTCATCCCGCGTCTTCATGCCGGTGCGACCCGTGCCGCCGCGACGCTGCATGCGGTAGGTGGAGATCGGCGTGCGCTTCATGTAGCCAGAGTGACTGACCGTGACCGCCGTCTGCTCATCAGCGATGAGGTCTTCAAGCACGATCTCGGCGGCTTCGTCTTCGATCCGGGTGCGGCGTTCATCCCCGTAGAGCTTCTTGATCTCCTCCAGTTCCTTGATGATCACGCCCCGCAGTTTGCGTTCGGAGCCGAGAATCGACTCGTATTCCGTAATGTGGTCCCGTACCTGCTTCAACTCGTTCGAGATTTCGTCGATGGAAAGCTTGGTCAGGCGGTGCAGCTGCAGTTCGAGGATCGCGTCGGCCTGCTTCGTGCTGAAGGGCTTTTCAGGATCGAGCTTGGGCGCGCGCCCGGTCGTATTGATTTCGATTTTCTTGCCGCCGAAGAATGCGACAAGGTTCTCCCGGGCGTCGGCACGATTAGCGCTGCCCCGAATGATGACAATTACATTGTCCAGATGATCGAGCGCAGTGAGATAGCCTTCGAGAATATGCTCGCGGTCGCGGGCCTTGGTTAGCAGGAAGGCAGTACGACGGCGGACTACGTCAACCCGGTGGTCGATGAAATGTTTGATGGCCTGGATCAGGCCCAGCTCACGCGGTTGCCCATTCACCACGGCCAGGAAAATCATGCTGAAACTTTCCTGCATGGCGGTGTGCTTGAAGAGTTGGTTAAGAACGATCTGCGGTTCGGCGCTTCGCTTCAACTCGACGACGATGCGCATACCGTCGCGATCGCTCTCGTCGCGAATGTCGGAAATGTCTTCGATATCTTTATTGTTGACCAGTTGCGCGATGCGCTCGACCAGGCGGGCCTTGTTCACCTGATACGGGATTTCGGTGATGATGATGGCCTGTTTGTCCTTGGTAACATTTTCAATGGCGGCCTTGGCGCGCATCATGAAGCGGCCACGTCCCGTGCGGTAGGCTTCGAAGATTCCGGCGCGTCCGTGAATGATGCCTGCGGTCGGGAAATCAGGGCCCAGAACGAATTTCAAAAGTTCCGCGAGCTGCGCGTTGGGATTGTTAATAAGCGTGATAGTGGCATCGACGATTTCCGTCAAATTGTGCGGCGGAATCTTCGTGGCCATCCCCACCGCGATTCCGTCAGAACCATTGATCAGCAGATTTGGAATGCGCGTAGGAAGAACGTCAGGCTCGACTTCACTGCCGTCGTAGTTGGGATGAAAGTCAACCGTGTCCTTATCGAGATCTTCCAGCAAAGCGGTTGCAACCTGCGCGAGCTTGGCTTCTGTGTAACGATCCGCTGCGGGTGGATCTCCATCGACTGAGCCAAAGTTTCCCTGCCCAAAGATCAGCGGATATCGCATGCTCCAAGGCTGAGCCAGTCGCACCAGCGCGTCATAGACGGCCAGGTTCCCGTGCGGATGATATTTGCCCATCACTTCACCGACGATCCTGGCGCACTTGCGCGTAGCTCGGTTCGGTTGAAGCCCCATCTGCTGCATCGTGTATAAAATGCGACGATGCACTGGCTTAAGTCCGTCACGCACGTCGGGCAGCGCGCGGCCAATGATCACCGACATCGAATAGTCGAGATAGGAGCGGCGCATCTCGTCTTCGATGTTGACCGGCTGAATATTCAACGCACCAGGGCCGTCGCCGCCGGGAGGAGGAGTCAGTGGGAGTTCAGGATTTTGATCGTCAGCCATGTAGTTGCTTTTAGCTTTTAGCTTCCGCCGCAGTTGTCCTTCACGAATCGAATGACAGGCATTCGTCAGCAGCTTGTAACTGGTTGTAATTACAGGATGTTATGTGCTTATCAAGCAGGGAAAATTATACCACGATTTAGGGATCTCTCGCTGACGCCGGGGAGTGCTGGTGATGACAATCATGGTGCTGCGGTGACGCCTTCAAACGGCTGCGGAAAGGCGCTATGGCCTTGTAATTACTTCATTCGGCGCGTCAGGTAGCACGAAGTGCACGGCGCGTTCTTGATTGGACTTAACGGTCTCCGGCAGGTTTAGCGTGGACAGTTCGATCTTTTTGTTCCAGTAGCCATCTGAGTAATAATCGCCGCGAGCGTAGATCGCACCGCCGGCAATTGTGTAGTCTCGCACTTGTTCAGTGTGACCATCGCGAAACACCAAGACCACTGGCGCTAGTTCGCGAGCTGTGACTTCGTGCGTAACTCGCTTGTTGGAATCAACTTTGGCAGAAACCCGCTCTTTAGACGCTGTCGGCGCCTGATACGCCAATCCGATGTCAGACCTTTTCTCGCTATTCAACCGCACATATCGGCCGCCCTGCAACTCGATCAGCAGAGGTTGAGAAGCTGTTTGTTGCTGGTCCTGAATCGCGCCTGATGGGGACAGAGCTTGCAACAGTATGTTAGGCGCCTGTGCAGCGGATGAATATCCTGGGGCAGAGGAATCGGGCGTAGAAGAATTTGGATAGGAAGAATCGGAAAACATTCCGAAGGCGGAAAGCAGCGACGAGTAAGGATTGGAAGGTTGAAACCCGCGGTGACCATCCGACTTCGGTCTCGACATCAGACTACGCATGATTGCTGCAGATCTGTCAGGACTTGCCGGAGCCACTGCTGGAGCAGGGAAAGGCGCACGGAATGGCGTCTGAGCAGCAGCCCACGGCGGGACTGCCGTAAGCATTGCGACGAGAAGTAGATTGCGCATGATTAATTTTTCAATGTGCCCGGGGGCAGTTGAAAGCTCACGCCCCGGTCGTCATTCTGCTTTTCAGTAGCCACAAGATCGAGATCGGTCAGCGGGATTTTACGCCGACGTCCCGCAGTCAGGTCAAACAACGTTTCGCCAAAAATTGCGTAGTTTGCCACTTCGGACTGATGGCCGTCCTTGAAAACGAGCACCGTGGGTAGCTGCGGCGGCTCCGGAGCGGGAGGCTCTGAGGCGCCGACTGGGCTCGACTGTGTCGAAGCAGGATCCTTCACCGCAGGAACATAGTCGCCTGCTCCACGTCCTCGACGGTCGAAGATGGTAGGACCGCCCCGGTAGTCGGATTCAGAATCGGCGTCCGGCGCGGAATCCATACCGTAGTAGTCCGGAGGAACCATATAAACTGAGCCGTAGTAGGGATAGAAGAACTGAGAGTGATGGTGATGATTGCCATCTTGAACTCGATCTTGTCGGGGCGAGGCAGAATGGAACTGCCCGCCTTCACGTGAGATAAAGCCGCGCGGGCCAAGGGATGAGACGCTGGCAGGAGTTCCGTTGATTGGGCGTCCGCCGAAACCCGGGGATGTCACTGAGGAAGGCACGCCATTGATCTGGGCATCGGCGTACCGAGCCAGAAGCGAAGGCAACAGGGCAAGAACCGAAGCCAGAATCCAGTGGCGCACGATCTCATGATACTCCAGCTTGCAAGTCATGGGCACCTCAGCGTGGGCAACTCAGCAAGTCCTCCAACACACAGTTAGATTCCTGCCGCCGCATTTCCGATGCTTCGCGGCTTGAGGATTGGGGCTCAAAGTATTTAAACCGCTGAAGGCTGCTTGCAGGGGCTGGCGGACTATAATTTCGTTTCCCGATCTCTTGTTCTTCTTGAACTTTTTCGTGAACTATGAAGTCTTTCATCCGCTTCGCGATTTTGGCGTTGGTGCTGGTGACGGTGGCGCTTGTCTCCGCTCTGACGGCGATGCGATTTGCCATCCACGGGCAGGAAATCGCGGTTCCTCAACTCGTGGGATTGGCTCCGGCGGAGGCTGAGCGAGCAGGCGCGGGGATGGGGCTGCAGATTGAGATTGAGCGGCAGTACTACAGTCCGCAGATTCCGGAGGGAAAAATCATGTCGCAACTGCCTTTGCCGGGGACAAAAGTTAGGCGCGGATGGCAGGTGCGTGTGGCGCAAAGTCTGGGACCCATGCGAATAGCGATTCCGGATGTGGCGGGACAAAGTCAACGCGCGGCGGAATTGAACATTCGGCGGCGGGGGCTGGACGTGGATTCTACAGCGGAAATCCCAATGCCGGGAGCGCTTGCGGATCAGGTGCTGGGGCAGAGTCCCCCCGCGAACGCCAGCCAGGTAGCGGCGCCAAAGATTAGCCTTCTGGTGACAGTCGCTGGTGATCCGCAAGCGTTTGTGATGCCGAACTTTGTTGGGCAGCCGTTGGGTAGCGTTAGCCGGACGCTGCAGGACTCCGGATTCAAACTCGGAAATGTGACCGTTGCCGCCTCGCCTGAAAATTCTGCGTTAACGACTACGCCAGGGATTACGCTGGTTGCTCCCGCCCCACCGCCCCCTCAGCCGACGCCCGCGAGCATCATCGTTTCACAGACACCCGCCTCAGGACAGAAGGTTGTGGCTGGTATCGCGGTGAATTTCGAAGTACGGTGAAGAGCGGCTTCAAAGTGCTGGTAAAGTGGCATTGAAGGCTCGAGACCGCCCTGATCGGCTGAAGCCGATTTGATTTTTGCGCCTCAGAGTCTTTCCAGGATTGCGGCGAAGAATCCGTCGCACTGGTGAATCCCAGGAAGAGTGCGCAGGTAGGGGCCGCGCGTGAGCGAGTCTGGCCCAGGCCACGTCAATTCGCCTTCCGCTTTAAGTTGCTCCAGCTCAGCGCCGCAGTCGCGCAAACGAAAACCACTTCCTTCACCCAAAGCGCGCTCGACCACGTTTTCGTTTTCTTCTCTTTCCAAAGAACAAGTCGAGTAGATGACGCGTCCGCCAACGGTGACTTGAGCGAGGGCGGAACAGAGTATCGCGTACTGCCGTTCATGCAGGTTTGCCAGGTCTGAGAGTTCTAGCCGCCACTTGATTTCCGGATTGCGTGACAACGTGCCGGTGCCGGAGCAAGGAACGTCGGCAAGGATCCGGTCGAAATGAGTCAGCGATGGAAGAGTGCGCGCATCGGCAACTGCTATGTTGATCTTTTGTGCGCCTCGAGATTCGGCGGAACGTTGGCTTGGACGCAACATCCGCTGAAGAAGGCGTGCGCGGTGGGGATGAAGCTCAATCGCCGTAATCGTCGCGTTGGGATTTCGATCCGCCATCGCCAAAGTCTTTCCACCTGGCGCAGAACAGCAATCAAGAATGTGCCGGCCTTGGCCCACGAGGGCTGCGACCATCTGTGAAGCTTCATCCTGAATGACAACCTGCCCGGAGCGAAAGGCGAGAGTCTTGGTGACATCACCTTGTTGCACTCGGCGTGCGGATTTCAGAAAGGCTCCGGGAGACAACTCAACGCCTTCGGCGATCAGCGCTGTTTCAGCGGCGGAGTTGCGAAGCCGGATAGTCGTGGCCGGTACCGATTGATCGTGCGAACAAATACGATGCGCTACCGCGAGCCCGTATTCATTGGCCCAGCGCTGGACTAGCCATAGCGGGTGCGCATAGGTGTGGGACAGAGCTTCGGGCGACTCCGGTGCGGCTGCTTCGGAAAGCTTATGCTCGGCGCGACCGCTGGCTGCAAGCTTTCTGAGCACCGCATTGACGAAAGGGGCGGCCGATCTCTTTCGGGATCGTTTGACCAACTCGACGCTTTCGTGGATTGCCGCTCGATCGGGAATACGATCGAGCCAGCGAAGTTGGTAAAGAGCAAGGCGCAGAGCGATGAGAACCTCGAGGTCAAGCTTGGATAGCGGTTGCGAGGAAGCGTGAGAGATCTCATCATCCAGCAAGGAACGCCAGCGGAGAACTCCCATCACCAGCTCGGTAGCTAAAGCATGATCCGGCACTGAGAGCCGTTCGTAGGCGGCGGAGTGCAGAAGGTCCGAGCCGTATGAGGACTCCCGCTCAACGCGAAACAAGATATCGAACGCGGTAGAGCGAGCGGCGGTTACGGCCGGTGTCGAACCTTGGGCCTGGGATTTCAAGATGTCAGTATGACGGAAGTGGAGTTACGGGAAAAGATCTCGCCAAAATACCGCGCCTAAATTCAGATTCCAAGCTTTTCACCTTGTTGCGGACGATAACCGTGAATGAAGTCGCGCGCGGAAGAACGTTTTTTGCCTTCGAGCTGAATCTCCAGGAGTTCGAGGGAAGTATTGTTGGAGCAGCCGACCAGGAGGCGATCGCCGTCGGAGTGAAGTTGCGCGATGGGCAACGCTTCGCTGGCGGGAGCCGCTTTCCAGATGTGCAAATTCTTGCCGCGAAACTTTGTGTAACCGCCCGGCCAGGGCTGAAAACCGCGGATCCGATTGACAAGTTCGGAGGCGGGACGAAAGAAGTCCAGCAATCCATCTTCTTTCTTCAGAATCGGCGCAAGAGTTGCCACCGAACTTTGTTGCGGTCGCGGTTGAATCGAGCCGGATTGCAAGCCGTGCAGAGTTTCGACCATCAGGTCGGCTCCGATGTGCGCGAGCCGCGGAGCGAGCGTTTCGGCAGTGTCGTCATCTGCGATTGGCATCTCACGCTGCAGAAGGATGTCGCCGGTGTCGAGCCCGGCGTCGATGCGCATTGTGGTTACGCCCGTGACCCGCTCGCCTTGCGCGATCGCCCACTGAATGGGGGCGGCGCCGCGATACTTCGGAAGAAGTGAAGCGTGCAAATTGAGGTTACCGAGCGGAGGCAGTTCGAGCATCCATTGCGGGATGATGCGACCGTAGCCCACGACGACTATAACGTCCGGTTTGAGAGTGGTCAGTTGAGCACGGAATTCGTCGTTGTTCTTGATCTTATCGGGCTGTGTGATAGGCAATCCTAATTTCAGCGCAGACTGTTTGACCGCGGATGAAACCAGTTCCAAGCCGCGTCCCTTGGGCCGGTCGGGCTGGGTTACAACGAGTTGAACCGGAAATCCGGCCTTAGCCAGCGCTTCAAGAGTGAACACAGCAAAGGGCGGCGTGCCGCAGAATACGAGACTTAGGGCATTGGGTAATTGTGTAATCGGTATTGAGCAATATAACCCCATGCTTCGAAGTGCGGCCAGGTGCCCAACTACCAAATTACACAATTACTCAATGCTCTACCATTCTCCCGCTTTCACCAGCTTGCGGATCTTCCGCTTGATCAGATCTCGTTTTAACGCGCTGATGTGACTGATGTAGAGCTTCCCATTCAGATGATCGGTTTCGTGCTGAAAGGCGCGGGCCAGTAATTCTTCTCCGGTCTTTTCAAAAAACTTCCCATGCACATCCTGGGCGCGAATCGTGACCTTGAGGGCGCGCTTCACGTTCTCGCGGAAATCCGGAATGCTCAGGCAGCCTTCGCTCTGCGTATGTTTGCCTTCGGTGTGAATGATCTCGGGGTTAACCAGGACCAGCTTAGCCTTGGGGTCTTCCTGAAATGTAACGTCCACGACCGCGATGCGGCGCGAGATGCCGATCTGCGGCGCGGCAAGGCCAACCCCGTGCGCCGCGTACATGGATTCAAACATGTCGTAAGCTAGTTTTTTCAACTCCTCATCGAACACCGTCACCCTTTCGGCGGGTTTCTCAAGAACCGGGTTACCGAACTTTACAATGGGATAGATCATTAGAGGGAGATCATCAGTAGTTTTTTAATTGCCGGCAGTAGCCCTGGAAATTTCGCAAAGTCTCGGTCATCGAATCTCCCCCGAATTTATCGAGAGCGCAGCGGGCGAGAGTCAGTGCGACCATGGATTCGGCAGCCACCCCGGCAGCGGGGACAACGCAAACGTCCGAGCGCTCATAAGCCGCCTTCACTGGCTCCCGGGTCGAGAAGTCGACCGACTGCAGGGGCCGGCGCAAAGTGGAAATGGGCTTCAGGTATCCGCGAATTCGAATCTCTTCGCCGTTCGAAACACCACCTTCGATGCCGCCGGCATTGTTTCGCGTGCGCGAGAATGCAGTGAACCCGGAATGACTGCTGTACCCGATTTCGTCGTGCACGGCCGATCCGGGAGAAAAGGCCGCCGCAACACCGCAGCCAATCTCGACCGCTTTCACCGCTTGCAGCGACATGACAGCGGCGGCCAAAAGGGCATCGAGGCGTTCATCCCACTGCGCGTAAGTTCCCAGGCCCGGCGGAACCCTGTGCGCGACCACTTCGAAAACACCGCCGAGAGAGTCGCCGGTTCTGAGGACCTTATCGACTTCCTCTTTCATGTGTTGCTCTGCTTCAGAATCGGCACAATTCAGCAGAACTTCCTCCCGCGCATAGAGTGAAATAATCTTTTCCCAGGGAACTTCGGTTTGCAGAGAAACGCTGCCAGTCGTGATGACGTGGCTGAGAACCTCAATGCCGAGATCCCGCAGGAAGAGTTTTGCCAAGGCGCCCACAGCGACGCGCGCGGCGGACTCCCGGGCCGAGGCGCGTTCCAGAACGTAGCGGGCTTCGGTAAAGTTATACTTCAGAGCTCCCGCCAGGTCGGCGTGACCGGGCCGGGGCGAAGCGACACGTTTATGCTTGGCCGGATCGCCTTCGCCGATCGGCAGCGCTTCCTGCCAATTTTTCCAATCTCTGTTTTCGAGTTGAATGGCGATAGGTGAACCGATCGTCATGCCCTGCCGCACTCCGGAAAGTATGTGGGCAGTATCGCGCTCGATCTTCATGCGCCCGCCGCGGCCGTAGCCCTGCTGCCGGCGCCAGAGTTCGCGGTCGACAAAAGGCTGATCTACCTTCACCCCCGCCGGTAAGCCGGAGAGGAAAGCGACCAAAGCTTCGCCGTGTGATTCACCAGCCGTGAAATAGCGCAGCATAAATTTTCGATTGTACCTGATGCGATGCACGGTGAGGTTTGCGGAACGTATACATATGGAACGCACTTTGCCTAAAAATGTGGTAATGGGGCTAATTTGCGTACATCACGGCCGCAGAAGGGGTTACAATGAATTTAACGTTGAGGTCCCGCCGCCCTGGGATTCGCCTTGACTCTGTCTGCGTATTAGTCTTCGCCGCCTCGCAAATTCACTCTGGCCGCAAAAAGGAGGAACTGTGTGCCCTCACGCACAGATGCAGCGAGAAAGTCCCGTATTCAGTGACAGGATTCGTTGCGTCCTGGTCCATGACCACGTCCTTTTGCGGCAAGGACTCCGGAGCTTGCTCGACAGCCAGATAGACGTTGAAGTGGTGGCCGAAGCGGGGAATGCAGTCGAAGCCCTGCAGAGGGTGTGCGAGAGTAAGCCCCAAGTAGTGATCGCCGACTCTGCGACCATGGGGCTTTCGGCCCACGAGACAGAAAATTCATTCCTCAGGGAATCCCCGCAAAGCAAAGTACTTTTTTTGAGCTCGCACAAGCAGGAGGACGTTGCTCCTACTGAAGAGCAAGGGAGCGAATCAGGCCGTACATTTCGCCAAACGTCGGCGGAAGAACTCGTGAGCATGGTTCGATATGCTGCCCGGAATGCGGACTCGTGCGTTCGCCAAACATCCCAGGAACAACACGACAACTGGCAATCGTCCGGGCCATTGACCGCCACACCAAGGCGAGTTTTAACGGTTCGGGAACGCGAAGTCTTGAAACTGCTGGCTGAGGGAAAAACCGTTCGTTCGGCTGCCACTGTTCTTGGAGTAAGCGCGAAGACCGTTGACGCCCACAAGTTTAACCTCATGCGCAAGCTGGGTATACACAACAAGGCTGAGTTGGTGATGTGGGCAATCCAGGAGAGAGTGGTAAGAATTCCAGCAAACTTCTAGTGATGGAAGGCTCTTCGCGCGCAAGGCGCTAGTCCAGCGTCTTTCCTCTCACGTTTTTAAGCCATAACTAATGTTGGAGTTGTACCGCGGCCACTAGCTCCGCCAGACTTGAAACCTCTAGATCGGGCTTGCCCTCTGCGGGCTTTACGGCACCCACGCCGGGTCGCGCAGATGGACGATTGACCCATACCGTCGCCATTCCCAAGGCCTGAGCCGGGGCTACGTCGTGATAGATGCTTTGGCCCACGTGAAGCACACGATGTACCGGAACCTTGATCCGATTCAATGCCATCTGAAAAATCTTGGATGAAGGTTTATACGCCTTAGCTTGTTGCGCTGTAATGATCTCATCGAATTCAACCTCAAGCTGTGGAAGCGTCGCCGCGAAGAGATCGTCATCCACGTTGGAAACTATAGCCAGGCGAAAGCGGCTCTTGAGCTGATGGAGCGCCGCCACAGTGTCGGGCCACGGCTGCCATCCGGCCAGGGAGTTTGCAAGCGAGCGAACTTCCTTCTCCGTGGGGATGAACCCGAGTTGGGCTCCGAATCGGCAAACGACCGATTCCAAAACTGCGCGATAGGGATGGAATTCGCCCTGCTCGCAAAGTTGCTCGAAATCGCCGTAGAGTTTCAGGAGCGCAGAATCGTCAATCTTCTTGCCGTGGGCTGAGAGGATTCGGCGAAGGGCGGGGAGAAGCCCAGCCTCCCAGTTAATCAACGTGCCATAGCAGTCAAAAGTGAGAATTTCGAAGCGGCTGAAGTCGAGCATGAGGCGATGGCTGATCTATCAAGACGAGGAAGTAAGGTTGAGAAAGAGATCAGCCCGGCAGAAGGGTGATCGCCAACGATCTCGATCAAAAGTGTTCACCTGACATCAAGTGGTTGCGTGAGTTCGAAGCTCACGTCAGATTCGGCAGGCAGAACAACTTCTTTATTTCCTGTGAATGCGGCTCCACCAGCGCCAGCGCCTCCGCCAGCCGCCATTCCAATAGCCGCACCTTTACCGCCGCCGGCCAGCGCGCCAATAATTCCTCCGAGCGCAGCCCCGCCTCCTGCCATCACAGCCGTGCGCTTGCCTTTGCCCTTGACCGAGAAACTGCGGGCAGCAGCTTGCACCGGCATATCTCTGCCATTCAAGGCGATCGACTCAAGACGAAGCTCAAGCATCGCCCCGCCTGCAAAATGGCCCAAACCCTTGGCATCGGCGACGGTGCCGGTCACGGCCGCGCCTCGCGGGATTACAACCACGTTGTCAGCGATGATGTCTTTCGCAACCGTGCCGTTGAAGGTCTGACCCGGCTGGCTCAGCTTGGAGCCGAGTGCCGATCCAAGGCTAACGGTCACGCTGGTTCCCGCAGGTACAACGACAGTTCGTTTCCTCGTTTCCCTGCGTTCGCTTGCACCGCGCCGCGCGCCGGCGTTAGACCCAGCGGGGTTGCTTGCATCGGCTGGCTGATTGGGGTCGCTGGCGGGATTTTCGGCCGCAGGTTTACTGCTGCAGCCGAGCACAGCTAGCGTTAGACAAAAACACAATGCAAGTAGTACCAAACGGGAGCGCATAGGAACCTCCACAGTGGTCAATTTACTGGAAGTTGGCTAAGTCAGCAATCGCAGTTAGGCCCAGGACGTAATCGAAGGTGTACCGCCCAATGGTCCTCGCGAGCCCTTCAACTTAGCCGGTGCCGGTACCAGCATCCGGCGAGGCTTAAGACTCTATATGTTGACGCCTCGCTCAAGGCCGGGCAGGGTTGGGTGCTGCTCTTCTGCGGCGGGGGAAGGTGCTTGTACTTCGGGGTCGTTCTCCGGCTTCGATGACGCATCGGCTGGCAAAGACTCTTTGGGTGCCAGGAATTTTTCGGTGTTCAGCAATGGACGCCCGAGAGACGGATTGTAACTGGTCCAGGGACTCTGGAGGTCGCCCTCACGCTCAAAATGCGCGCGCATGGCTTCCATCTTCGAGTCGAGATCGTCCAGGTAGTGCAGCATCAGGGCCTCGGGGAACATCGGCAGCTTGGGCGAGCCAAACTCGTACCGGCCATGATGGCTGATGATGAGGTGTTCCAACATTGTCTTGAGCGGATCAGGAAAGCCGGGAATCTCTGCGATCTTCTGGTGCAGCATCTCAAGCTCAATCACCATGTGACCAAGAAGTTGACCGCGTGTCGAATACGAAAACGAGCGATTGTAGGTCAGCTCATGAATCTTGCCGATGTCGTGCAAAAACGCACCGCTGAGCAGAACGTCACGATTGATTTGAGGATAGTTCTGGCACATCAGGTCACACGAGCGCGCAAGGGACACAACATGATCAAGCAGTCCACCGATGTACGCGTGATGCAGGGTTTTAGCAGCAGGAGCATTACGGTACGCGGCGGCGATTTCGGCGTCGGCCATAAAGGCCTGCAACAGCGATTTCAAATAAACATTCTGAAATGATGCGACAAAGTTCGACAGTGTCTGCCAGAGTTCGTCAATGTTTTTCGTTGTCTTAGGCAGGTAATCGTCAAATTCAATTTCTGCTTCGCCGAGCTTGCGCAACTTGTGGATGGTGAGTTGAAAACGGTTCTTATACTTGTTAACCAGGCCCTTAATCTTAAGAAAATCGTCCTGCTCAAAGGCGTCGAGGACCTCTTCGACGTTATCCCACATTTTGGCTTCAAGATGGCCGCTACGGTCCCCGAGTGTGAGCGCCAGGTAAGGTTCGCCACTCTTCTTGGGTTTGATCTGCTTGGACACGACGACGAAACTCGCCGTTACGATTTTGTTTTCGTAACGTACGCAGTCGCAGATGAAGAAGTCTTTCATTGGTGTAATTTACGAGTATAAGCGCAGGCAGCCATCAAACATCGATGGCGGAGAACAATGGCGGTATTCTCTACCTTTAATAAAGCGGGAGGTTGATCACAATACGCCGAGCTTCTTTTTCCTTTTGAGCTTCTTGGCGTCCGCTTCTTTCGCGACAGTGGTTTCGACCGGCTTCGTCTGATTTGGGCTGGCTCCAGCGTCCAGGTAGCCGGCCTTGATATCGATGTAGGCTTCTTCGCGGAGCTTCGTAAGGAAGGCGCGGAGCGCGGGCTGCAGCTTCTGGTAATAAAGCGCGTCCTGAATCTTAGGGGCAATGTCCTTCATTTCAGGAATGCCGGCCATCTGATGCTCCGTGACCTTCAGGATTACATAACCTTGTTTAGTGCGGATGACGTCAGACACGTCGCCGGCCTTCATGGCGAAAGTCTTATCTTCCAGTTCCTTGGCCAAAGCGCCCCGCTTGAAAGTTCCCAGATCTCCGCCTTGCGAAGCGGACGGGCCATCGGAATATTTTTTCGCGACATCATCGAAGCCGGCACCTTTGCGAATCTGATCAAGGACGTCGTCCGCCTTGACCTTGGCAGCCGCTAAAGCCGCCTCTTCGAGTGCTTGCTTAGCTGCCTTGTCGGCTGGCTGCTGGCCATTCGAGCCGTTCTCAGCCGTGGCACTACCCTCCGTCGGCACAGATTTCGCGGGCGCCGAAGGCTCCGCAGGCAGCTTGGGCGTGATCAGAATCTCGCTGAGATGGATCGCTTCCGGCTGCTGCATTTCCTCCTTATGCTCGTCATAGAACTTCTGTAATTCTTCCTTGGTCATGCTGAGGTGTGAGCCCACTTCTTCGCCAATTACCTTCTGCGTGATGATCTGATTCCGCATGTTCTGCTTGAAGTCCTCGTAAGAGATGCCCTGTGCGGTCGCAGCCTTCTCCAGCGCCTCCATTGACTCCAGCTTCATGTCCTTGCGCATCTGGTCCAGGCGCTTGATGAGATCGGTATCGCCGGTGATGCCAAGGTCTTTTCCCTTCTCGATCAGAAGTTGCTGATCGATTAAGTCGCGAAGTATGTCTTTTTCGCGGGCGCTGTAAAGCTTGTCGGCGTTAGCAGCATCCTGCTGCTTGACCTCATCTTTGAGCTGATCTTTGCTGCGCACGAATTCCGAGCGCGTGACAATCTGGTTGTTGACGCGCGCAATAATCTCTTCGACCACCTGCCCCACCGCGAGGGGAGGCAGAGACGCTAAAGCAAGGAGTACCAGGCACAGTTTCTTCATAGGGTCGTGGGCCACCACACATCCTGGGCTTACGAGCGTGGCCAAGGCTGTTCTCCTATTTTACCTCGCCTGAAGCGATTGTGGCCGACGAGCGACCGCGGATGCACGCATAGATTGAGCGTCCTAAAAGAAATCCAGGGGGACGACGCGTGAGGACAGATATCACGCTGTACGGACGAACGCCAGAGCGGTTATATCGTCGTGAACGGGCGACGTGGAAGTAAACTCGCGCGCGTCATTCAAGACAGCGGCGCAGATTTCTTCGGCGTGACGGGATTGAGTTTTCTGCAGCGATTCTTTTACTCGGTCCAGGCCAAATTCCCGGTGTTCTGTTTTTTCGTCATCGCTTTTCCCTTCGACCATACCCTGCGAAACTAACAGGAGAACCGAGCCCTTCTCCAATCCAATGGTCGGAGAGTCGCTGGTGGCATGCGAAAACAAACCCATGGGGAGGCCGGTTGATGGAAGTTCAGAAATCCCGGTATCGTCGCGCACTAGGCCCGGCGTATGCCCCGCGTTCGCGTAGCAGAGGGTGCCCAACTGTTCGTGGTAGCAGCCAATGAAAGCGGGACATGATCGAACATCTCCGGCTGCTTCCATGATTTCGCGGTTGAGCACGATGCACAGTTCGGTCATCGCCTCTGATTCATTGCTGTCGGGTTTTTCAAACAAACTGATTCCCAGATCGCGGAATATCTTCTGCGCTGCCGAGAGAATGCCCCGGTTGTCCTCGCGTCGGCCAGCCACGTCCAGCAGCCCGAACAATATCCGTTCGGGGCTGACGCGTAGAGCATCGTAAAAGTCGCCAGCAACTCGTTTTCCGTAAAAAACCGCCGCCATCTCCGCGCCCTCGATCTTGGGAAACTCGGTTCGAACCGGTTCCGCCGTGGGCACGGACTCAAACCGACGGGATGGAAATAACGGGCGCATTGGAATACGAATGCAGACCGAAACTAGCACAGGAACATGCATCCGGCAATCGATGCAGCCTAAAGGAGAGGGCGCCGCCGAGTTTCAGTCCCAAACAGGAACGATGACGGAAACAAGGATCGAAAAACTATTCGCCGTACTTGTCGCTCAGATACTTGGCGAGTTCCGTTTCGAGCTGGCCGTAATCGCAGTGGATGGTCGCGCGGAGCGCCGCTTCCGTGGAACTACCCTGGCTGAGAAGCTGCAGCAGCCGCTGAATGTCGCCCATGCCATAAGAATCGTTAATGTAGGAGACGGCCGCCAGCGATTCGGCATACGCCGCATAAGCCTCCGCCCCCGAAAAACGCATGAAACTTCCCTCGAGGATGTTGATCGGAATGTTGTGTTGCAACTTGAACAGGCGCGCTAACTGGCGTCCATCGCTGCCCAGGCTTTTCGGCTCCAGCAGTTGCGCGATTCCCTCGTGCAGCCAAGGCGGACACCGCCCACCGGACAGATAGTTAATGAAGGAGTGCGCCAGTTCGTGCTTCAGTACCCGGGCGAGTTCAGGGGTCATCGAGTTCAGACCGCTGATAGGAATACGGAGCTTGCCATCGTTGATCGCTCCCGACCAACTCGGGGCGTGAGTGACATCAAAAAAGGCCTGCTCGGTATAGAGCGTCACCAGAATGCTGTCGCGGGGAGGATTTCCTAGATCGCGCGCAAGATCGTCGTAGTCGGATTCGAGCGCAGATACAATTTGTCCGCGCAGAGCCTCGGAAGTCTGCTTGCCTTCGTAATGCAAAATAAAATGACTGCTTTCCCGCTGTGCGAACTCGGTCTCGACGTGCTCTTCGCGTTGCGCCTTAGCCAGGAACTGCTGGACCGTCGAGTCAGGTCGTAACTCTAGCGAATGTTTCCAGGTGGCTACCGCTTCCTTGGTACGATCCGAGGCGAACTGAGCGTAGCCCAGCATGGTGTATGCGTCGGGAGACTGGGGTGCCGCGCGAACGGCGCGCTGGGCATAGGGAAGCGCCTGGACGGCATTGCCGGTCCGCACCAGGAGTGCAGCATAATAAACAAGGATGGTAGAGTTCTCGGGCTGGAAACGCAGCGCACTTTCAAAATAGTGGCGAGCCTGAGCAATGTTCCCGTGCTCAAATTCGAACTTTCCCGCGATGAAGTCGGCAGTAGCGCTCAGTTCGGCATTGCTCTTGCCTTCCAAACTCGAAAGCGCGTCAGGATCGACCTTACCATCTTTAATGATCTTGCCGGGGAGATCCTGTTCGTGAGCTAAGCTGTCTGCGGGGATGAATGCGGGCAGGTCGCCGACAATCTTCGGAGTGCCGCCGGGCGAAGCAAGGTGGGCGGGCATGCCTCCCGCGTCGACATGGTCCACAAGAGATTTTGGGATCGCGTATGAGTCATCGCCCACGTCGTACTGGTAGTGACTTGCACTTTCGCTAACGTGGTCGGCGAGGATGGTTCTGCCGTTTTTTAGATGAATGGTATCAGCCCAGGCAGTCGCGCAGGTCAATGCCACCCATCCCAGGACGATAGTGACACGCGTGCGCATTCAGGCGCATTCTAACAATGGGAGATGAGCGTACCTACGTGACGAAGGTACTACGCAAAACCACGAACCTGGAGATCGTAGTGGGGATCGCGCTGGCACTCTGGTCGGCGTCGGTATCTTGCGCCGCTGCAAACTCGACGGAAAATCCAGCTGCGCGACCGGCAGAATCCCTGTTTCTCGAACTCGGGGGAGTCGGCCTTGATCCTGGCCGGGTGTACCAGGTCAGGGGTGCATCGCTGGAGCGAGCCGCGGTTCACATCACCCTGGAAGACGGCACGATTGCTTTCACCCAGGATGTGATGGGACGCGTCACCGGTGCTTTCTTCGAAGGGGATGGAGAAATTTTGCTCACGCCTCCAAACGAAGTGGAGCGCAAGTCCATGAGCGTCTTCACTGGAATGGCAATCCTTGAAGAGCGCTTTGCAACCGCCTACTTTCGCTTCAATGACGACAGCATGACAGAATTGCGGCCTGACCTGCGGGCCACAGACAACGCGCAGGAGTTCGTTGCCCGATGGGGCCAGACCGCACGCAACCTGGCGCAAGCCGATGCCATGAGGCTGCTGCTAAGTTTCAGCCGCGCGCTTCCTGTAGTGAGCGCCACCGCGTCTCCACAGAGCGTTCGAATCACGGAGTTCGGCGATCGCATGCTTCACGCTCGACTGCAGGGAAGAAAGTTAGGGGTGTTCGACGTTTACTTTGACTCGACGGCAGCGGAGCAAGTCATAGTTGGACAGGCAAAAACTGAGGAGGGCGGAGCTACCTACTACGATGTGTGGACGTCATTTGCTCTCACCGTGGCCGGGCAGGCACAGGACAAGTTGGAACAAAGTTCGGAATCCGAAAGCCCGAGGCCGCGCAAAGACTCAATTGCAGTTCGTCGCTACGACATCACCATCGATGTAAAGCCGCCGAAGCAGCTGCGTGCGGAGGCCGCGCTGCAACTCGATGTGACGCGAGGGGACGAGCGCACATTACTCTTCGAGTTGTCACGCTTCCTGCAGGTCGAGAGTGTCAAGATGAATGGTCAGCCGGTGGAATTTATTCACAATCCTGCCATCGAAGGGACTCAGCTTTCGCGCCGAGGAAATGATCTGGTGGCAGTGATTCTGCCTGAGCCCTCACACAGTGGTCAAAAGATCGAACTTTGTTTTGTTTATGGCGGAGAGGTTCTCGCCGAGGCCGGCAGCGGATTACTTTATGTGGGAGCGCGCGGAACGTGGTATCCGAATCGTGGGCCTGCGATGGCCGACTTCGATCTCAGTTTCAGCTATCCGCCCGGGTGGACGCTGGTGGCGACTGGAAAGCCGGTTACTGTTCCTCCCGCCAACGCAGCTCCGACAAACGGCGAACAGCAGGCGCGCTGGATTTCTGAGCGGCCAATCCCCGTGGCGGGATTTAATCTTGGCAAGTACAAGGTCGCTACTGTGCAGGCAGGAAACGTTACCGTGGAGACCTATGCTGCGGCGGGCGTGGAACGGAATTTTCCTCGCACCACGATGCAGGTAATCGAGAGTAATCCCGCGGATCCTGTTCCGCGGCAAAGAGTAGCGGTCGTGCCCCGCTATCCTTCTCCGGTGGAGAACCAGTTGTCCGTAGCTGAAGCCGCCGCCCGAGCTATCCAGTATTATGCTGAACGCTTTGGGCCGTTTCCCTACAGTCGCCTGGCGCTGACTCAGATGCCGGGGCGCGAAAGTCAGGGCTGGCCGGGTCTGGTGTTCTTGTCCTCCTACGCTTTTCTGAATGAAGAGGAGCGAACCCAACTTCACTTTCCGTCGTTTCGACGGGTGCTTCAACAGCAGATTCCCGCGCACGAAGCGGCCCACCAGTGGTGGGGCGATCTCATTACCTGGAGCACCTACCGCGACCAGTGGTTTTCCGAAGGCTTGGCGAATTACTCTTCATTGATGATGGTGCAGGAGAAAAATCCAGCATGGTTTCGGGAAATCATGAATGGATATCGAGACGATCTTCTGGAAAAGAATAAGAATGGCGTGTCGCCCATGGATGCCGGTCCGGTTACCCTGGGAGGGCGGTTGCTTTCTTCTCATTCTCCCGAGGGGTACGAGGCGATCAGTTACGGACGCGGGACATGGCTGTTTCACATGTTACGCACTATGTTGCTCGACGCCACCGCACAAGAACCAGGACGGAAGGTGCGGGGCGGAGGTGGGCCGGACGAGCCCTTCGTCCGTGCGCTGCGCAAACTTCGGCAACGGTACGAAGGCAGGTCGCTCAGCACGCGCGAGATGTTTGATGTTTTCGCGGAAGACTTGCCACCTGCTCTGCGCTACGAAGGGAAGAAGTCGCTCGACTGGTTCCTGGTGGGATGGGTGAACGGTACGGCTTTGCCCAGGCTCGACTTGAAAGCAGTGAAATTCACCCCCAAGGGCTCATCCACCGTAGTCAGTGGAACCATCCTCCAGAAGTATGCGCCCGAGAATCTGGTCACTTCTGTGCCCGTCTACGCTGCGCTTTCAGGCAAGAAGCTTGTGCTGTTGGGACGGGTATTTGCCGATGGGGAGGAGTCTTCCTTTCACCTGATAGCTCCCGCCGGCACGCGCAAGATTGTCCTCGACCCGAATGAAACCATTCTGACCGCCCCGAAATAGCTTGTGTTGTGCTCCATTCAGTCCTGCGTGACGCAGATACTCTTCCCAAAATGACCTGCCCGGGTGCTCGCGATTCCCGTATCCGTCGGCATACCGCTTGCCCAGGAACACATAGGCGGCACCCGGCCGCGGTAAGTGATGCGTCTCCAACCGTGTCCTCCTGAAAGCTGAACCCGAGATATGGCACGCAATATGCAGCAGGCCGCACGGCATCGGAGCGTGGCATGAAAGAATATTCAACTGCAGGGGTGGTCGTCGAGTCGGTCATCAAACAAGGCACGGAGGCAGCGACCTCGCTCCTCGGAGCTGACGCAGCGTGGCGGCGCGGAAGCGAAACGATTCTCTTCGTTGAAGACCAGGTTTTTGTAAGAGATGTCGTCGGGAAGATCCTGAAGTCCGCCCGGATACGGGGTCTTGGTAGCGAAGAGCGCGGCAGAAGCCTTACGCGCGTACGATCTGGCGCCCGATACCGTAGAACTTCTTTTGACAGATGTCATTCTGCCGCGAGAAAACGGACGAGAACTAGCGCACGAACTGCAACGACGAAATTCTCTAATTCGCGTTCTTCTGATCTCGGGTTATGCGGAACAGATGGTGAAGAGTGAAACAGAAAGCGAGTTTGGAAGATGCTTGCCCAAGCCTTTCTCCTCCCATGCACTGCTGCGAAAAGTGCGCGAGGTGCTGGACGCGCGAACTCCTGAGTTCGGACAGAGCTATCTTTCGGGAGGCGATCCGCGAGAGAGTGGCTCGCATGCGACTGCAATTCTTTCATGCGCGCATGTAGTGGCGGGTAGTGTGAACAATGTAGTGTGGAATTTCGGACAGGGACAGAACCCGCTGCAGAAGTCCTGATTCGGCGCAAACTCGCGGCATCCCGTACACTGCACAACTCGCCTCATCCTGCCCAACCGTAAGGCCACCTTCGCGGTGAATTGCCTTCATACCAAGTGCGCCGTCTGCTCCCATCCCGGTCATGATGACACCCATTGCCAGCCCGTGAAAGGTTGCAGCCACGGACTGCACGTCGATCGAGGGAGTGTGCGGATAATTCTCTGAAAGCAAGGTTAGACAGATTGCAACGCGCGAGGCGGACCTCCGCTCCAGCGTCATGTGGATCCCAGAGGGGGCGATATAGACTACGCCGGGAAGGACGATCTCGCCGTGGGTTGCCTCGCGAACCTGTACCGAGCACAACGCGTTCAGGCGCTGCGCGAAGGGCGCGGTGAACCCCGGAGGCATGTGTTGCACAATCAGAACTGGAACGGCTAAGTTCTGGGGAAAAGAGGGAGGATTTCCTCCAGCGCCTTCGGCCCTCCGGTAGAAATTCCGATGGCTACAATCCCTGGGGTGACTGACTGGGGCATGACGGGAAAGGTCCTGCTATTGTTAGCCCGAACCGGCTTAGGCGGTTTTCTTGGCGTCCGAAAGGCTGAGATGGCGAGATTGGACTGCGCCGCCCCTTTGATCTTAACTATGGGCTCGCGCTGAATATGAGAAATATCCAGGGAGGTGGGGGACAAGCATTTGGCGACGTGGTCAAATGCTCCGGCGCCCAGTGCTTTGAAGGTGATCTCCGCATCATTCACGGTGCTGGCACTGACCATTATCACCGGGCGAGGGCATTGAGCCATGATGCGGCGGAGAGTCTCCAGGCCGTCGAGTTTAGGCATTTCAATGTCGAGTGTCACCACGTCAGGGTCCAAGGATGCTATCTTTTCCAGCGCTTCAGATCCATCGCAGGCGGTTCCCGCAACTTCAAGGTCAGGGTCGGAGCCGATCATGCGAGCCAGAGCAGTCCGCATGAAGGCGCTGTCGTCGACCACCAGAACAGTGATTCGAGACCGAATTTCGGGATCCTTTGTCATGATCGGTAAATCGAGCGGACGAGAGTGTGGACCTCGTCCATGTAAGAATCCAATTCCAAAGTGAGACGCGCCCAGTCAAAGTCCTTCAACGAAGGACACTCTTGCGTCAAAGCTGCAAATCCCGGGGCTTCCAGCAGATTGACTTGACGTCTTTCCACGTAGCCATAGTTCAGTCCGGTTACGCGACATAGCAAATCACTGAGTTCGACCAGCGACACCAGCGCGGTGTGATCCACGGATTCTTGAGGCGCGTGGTGATGAGCCACAACCTCAACCAAGTCCGGGGACAGGTGCCAGCTCTCCGCCAGCAACCGGCCGCTGTCGCAATGGGTAAAACCCAAAACCTTTTCTTCGGCCTCATGCAGCGGAATGCCTTCTTCCCTGGCAACCTCGTATGTGCCACGAAACTCTTGGGGCAGGACCCACAGATTGACGATGATGCCAAGAACGTGCAGCAACCCCGCAAGATAAGCTTTGCCAGGATTTGCAAAATTAATTTTGCGGGCAAAGCGTCGGCAAACCAGGGCGCACCCGAGAGAATGCTCCCAAAAAACGATGGGATCGAAGCCCCCGTTTTCCGTGGGTAGCAGGTTCAGTACACTGCACGACATTGCGATGTCGCTTACCCGATGAATTCCCAGGCCGATAATCGCTCCGCGGAGCGACTCAACTTTTTGACAGCGACCGAAGAGCGGGCTATTCGCCATCTGCAGGCACTGCGCGGCCAGGGATTTGTCCTGTGAGATCAGATCCGTGACCTTCTGCACATCCACCTGTTCTGTTGGTTGTTCCAGATAGCGGAGCAAGGGCGCCAACACTGAGGGAATGGTCGGAATCTCGCGCATCCCGTCGAGACGTTTGCGCAGGGATTCCTTGTTCGCAGCTGCGGTGGTCAAGATCATTGCGCCCCCATCGGCGGGATTTCTTCTTTTACGTAAGCGGTGGCTCCCGGAAAATGAACCAGGCGGAAGTCATCACTCACCCCGTAAAGCGACTCGGAGTGACCGAGGAATAGGTATCCATGAGGCAGAAGACGGCGATAAAAGCTCTGGATGACGCGGCGCTTCGAGGCCAGGTCGAAATAGATCAGGACGTTACAACAAAAGATAACGTCCAAGCCGTTCGGGAAAGGCGCGGAGTCACATTCAGAAAGATTGGCCCTGCTGAAGTTTATCGGACTGCGCGCCTTGGGTAGCACCTGGACCTGGTTTTCCAGGGGAGCAAAATATTTCTGTCGGTAGTGCGGGGGCAGATTTCGCGTGCTGTAGCTGTCGTAGACCGCATTCTCGGCGTGGGCCAGGGACCGCTCGTTGAGATCGGTGGCGAAAATTTCCACGATCCAGTCGTTAAGGCGCGTCTCCGATTCCTCCAGCAATAACATGCTGAGGGTATAAGGCTCTTCTCCCGTCGAACATCCGGCGCTCCAGAAGCTCAGATGGCGCCCTGGAAACTTGGCTTTCGCCCCTAGGATTTTCGGTATCACAATCTCGCGGAGGGCATCGAGTTGCGGCTGGTTGCGGAAGAAGCAGGTTTCGCCGATGGTGATCTCGTTTAAGAGGGCGGTCAATTCTTTCTGCCGGATTGGTTTGACCGTAAGGCATTCGAGATACTCGTGCAGGGTATTGGCTTTCAGCTCTTTCATGCGCCGACGGCAACGGTCAAGCAGCAACCGTAGCTTATTATCCGGATGAAAGATGCCCGCCTCTTGGTAGACCAGATCGCGAATGCTCCGCAGTTCGCGGTCAAGCGCTCCTTCGATTGGAGCGACGGGTTGAAGTTGCGCCGCACTCATGCATTTGCCCCGAGTCTCACTCTGTTTTCATCGGCTGCGACCGGAAGGGCTTTAATTTTGGGGACTTCCTCAGCGAAGTGCCGCCCCGGCACCCGCGACCAGATTCCAAACCCTCGTGAACCTTAATGTTCTTCGAGGAATAAATAGCGCCGCTAAGTGAAGGCGATGTAACAGGGTCGCCGTCCCGGTTCCGATAGTGCGGACCGTGTGCGGACTACTGGGTCTTAAGTACGACCAGGTCTACTCTCCGGTTTAAGGCCCGTCCTGATTCGGTGGCATTTGTAGCGATGGGGTGATATTGCGCAAATCCCGCGGCCGCCAGGCGCTCGGGCGCGAAGCGGTAACGGATAATCAATAGTCGAACCAGCTCCGTCGACCGGGCCGCCGAAAGTTCCCAGTTGGAAGACATCTGGGCAGTGTGAATAGGAACGTTATCGGTGTGGCCCTCGATCCGTAGCCCGCAATTGCGAACTGCCAGCAAGGACGCGATCCGGTCGAGCGCCGGTAAGGCGGCGGGTTTTAGCGTAGCCGAACCGCTGGCGAAGAATCCAAACTCCCGTAAACTGATTACCAATCCTTCTGTCTCGCGGTGCAGGGCCACCTCACGCAGCGCGATCTCCTGGCCCAGAGTTCGCTGCAATTCATTTTGCAGCGCTGTCAGATCTGCGTCCTCGGAGGCGGTACCAGTCGGTCCCGGGGGGAGGAAGCGATCCTTCCCAGGTCAGCGTTGTGCTTTGCATTCTGAATGACCTGCACCGTGCTGAACGGCATGGGTTCGTCTGCGTCAAGCGGGATCTGCGTAGTCGATGCCGGAAAGACGCCTAACTCCTGGAATGCCACCTGGATGGCAAGTGCGAGTCTGCCAACTTTGCGCTGATCCACCTGCGCGGAGGCGTAAATTTCCTCGACCCCAAGCTCAGGGATTCGCTCCTGCAGGGCCTTCAGCACATCTGCTTTCAATTTGAGTTTGCCCGTCGACGTCAATAATTCCTCCACTTTGGCCAACCCGAGCACGCTTAGGATCGTGTCGCGCACTTGGGCCACCGAGGAAGCGTTTTCAGTTCTCCCCGTTTCCTTCCGCAATCCCAGGTCAATCCCGACTCGGAGATAAGACTTCTGGTCCGCATCCGCAAGGTTAAGAACGAAGGTCTCAAGGTGAAGCGTAGCCTTGATCTTTTTCTCGTCATTGGCCGCGCCAGGATCGCTGCCGCGCTTGTTCCAACACCAATCCGCTAAAGCAAGCACCGCGACCGCAGGGACGATCCACACGACCCGCCTGCGCTGGCGCGCCGCTATACCGTTGACGCCCTTTTTTGCTTTTTCTTCCTGGGACACATTTGCAGAAAAGCAATTTAGAGACCGGAGAGGAAGCACGAAGGGGACGGGCAGGAGGGTACCGTCTAACTTTCAATTCATCACTCACGGAATCAACAGACTAGGAACATTTTGCCGATGCAGCCGAACACCAGCTCTGCTGGTTGCCAACCGGATGCCGCGCCGATTCTTAGCGAATTCTAATGAGAATCCTATTAAAGGAAGCGTTGGCATACCTTGCTTGTAACTTCATGGTTGATGATCAGGGTCGCGACTTGTAGCGCAGAGCAAACAGCCGCGAGAGTTGTCGCCGGATAAATATACCGGCGGGTCGGACGTCAGGTAGGAAGTGACCCGGTCGCTATTTCCTGCGACAATTCCTGATGCGCCCGTTGCTAATTCTGTACCTTGCCGCCGCAGCTCTAGCCCAGCCCGTGCCCAAAGTGCTGACCTCTCACACCACGGAAAGCCTGCGGGGCGTGAGCACGGTCTCCCGGAAAATCGCCTGGGCCTCGGGCACGCACGGCACTTATCTCCGTACCACCGACGCTGGGCACACCTGGCAACCTGCGCAAATCCCCGGCGCCGCCACGCTTGACTTCCGCGCCGTGGTAGCCTTCTCCGCCAACGAGGCTTTCCTGATGTCCGCCGGACCCGGCGACCAATCCCGCATCTACCATACGTCCGACGCCGGCCAACACTGGTCTCTTCAACTCACCGCCGCGAATCCCAAAGCCTTCTTCGACTCCATGGCCTTCTGGGATTCCACACACGGTATCGTGCTCGGCGATCCTATCCCCGACGAAGCGGGCAAACTGAAATTCCAACTTCTCCTCACAGATGACGGCCGAACCTGGCATTCCATTCTTCCTGTCCATCTCCCGCCAGCCGAAGAAGGGGAAGGTGCCTTCGCTGCCTCGAACACCAGCCTCGCGCTTCTTCGCGCTGCCGTCCCGTACAATAGTGCTGTCGTCCAGGGCGGAAAAACATCAGCACCCGACCCCAACATCTGGTTCGCCACCGGAGGCAGCGCTGCCCGCGTCTTCCACTCTGCCGACCGCGGTCAAACCTGGGAAGTCGCTGGCAGTCCAATTCTTCACGGTCCCGACTCCGCTGGCATCTTTTCCATCGCCTTCCGCGACGCAACCCACGGCGTGATTGCCGGAGGCGATTACAAACATCCCGACCGGGACGGCCCCAACCTCGCCTTCACCACCGATGGCGGCAAGACGTGGACTCTTTCCCAACTCCGCCCCCTCGCCTACTTCTCCGCCGTAGCCTACGACCGCCGCCCAATAGGAGCAGACAACAGGCAACGCCTCTTTATCGTCGGACAAGACTTCATCTTCGACTTTCTCCCACCGCAAGACCCCACCAGAATCAGCCCCCACAAAAAATCCCGCATCAAATTCAATGCCATCAGCCCCTATCCTGAGGGCGGAGCCCTAATTGTCGGTCCCAACGGCTCAATAGCCACGCTCCCGTGAACTCTCTAATCA
>JRHI01000862.1_pt1 | contig 29971 bp, 30 predicted proteins | sample 215371 | NCBI WGS metagenome assembly JRHI01 (sample SAMN02929681, study PRJNA255918) | sediment metagenome | biome: cave system; feature: Ice Cave; material: Sediment; isolation source: sediment from deep within a dark volcanic ice cave with no known source of... ...
GGCCAGCTCCGCGCAGACCTGGCCGGCGAGCCGCAGGTCTCCGGCCGCCAGCGCCAGCTCGAGGGCGGCCTCCAGCGGCGCCCGACCGGCATCCGGCTGGTCGATCCCGGCCCGGAGATGAGCGAGACTGATCAGGGCCCGGGCCCGGAGACCGGGATTACCCGACCGGCCGGCCAGTTCGACCGCGTGCTCCGCGTGCTCCGAGGCGAGCTGATGGCGGGCAGAGTTGATCGCCTCCAGCGCTGCCAGCTCGAGCAGCGCGTCGGCTTCCAATTCCGGCCCCAGGCCACGGACCCGGATCAGCTCGAGCGCGCCAGCGGCGTGACGGTGGGCTTCCGCGACCGCCTCCCGTTCCCGGCACAGAGCACTCAGCCGCACCAGCAGCCGGGCGTGGAGCCGGTGGTCGCCGAGCATGGTCGCCAGTTCCAGTCCGGCCCGGAAAGCCGCCTCCGCCTCGGCCGTCTCGCCGGCCGCCAGGGCCGCCATGGCGTGGGCCCGAATGGCTCCGGCCAACTCCCCGCGACCGGCCCCCGCCGACTCCTCGCGAAGCCGCCGAGCCAGCCGCCAAAAGACCAGGGCATCTCCTCGAGCGCCGCCCCGGGCTGCCGCCGAGGCGGCCCCGGAGGCAGCGGCGGCGGCCTTCTCCGGCTGCCCGGCCCGCCACCAGTGATGGGCGGCCGCTCCCAGCGCCAGCCGCTCGAAGCCGCTCGCCGCCTCGGCCACGACCGTGATCGCGGCTCGGGCGTGCAGCTCCGCCCGGGAGGCGGGCCAGGCGGCCAGCAGGGCGTCCCGGATCAGGCTGTGGCGGAAGCACCACAGGTCTTCCCCGACCAGCTCGATCAGACCCGCCGACCCGGCCTGATCGAGACCGGCCTGGACCAGGTTGGCCGACATCCCGGTCATGCGGCACAGGGTGCCGGTATGGAACTCCGCTCCATGGACGGCGCCTGCCAGCAGCGCCCGGGCGGCCCCGGCCGGCAGCTGCGCCACCCGGCGAGGAACCGAGGCGGCCAGCGCGCCAGGCACCGGTCGCACCCGCTCGGGGTCCCAGCTCCAGCCTCCACCGGACTCCACCAGCCCATCGCCCCAGGCCAGTTCGCGCACCAACTGGTCCACCACCAGCGGTGAACCCTGCGCCTCGGCCGCCAGCAGGGCAGTCAGTTCGGATCCCACGCGGCCTCCCAGCAGACCGGCCGCCAGTTCCGCCAGCTCCGGTTCCTGGAGCGGGGAGATCGGCAGGTGCTGAAGCCGGCCCGCGGCGGCGAGTTCGGCCAGCACCGGGCCGGCGGCGGCGACCGGCTCCCCTCCCCAGGAATCGGCGGCGACCAGGATCGTGAAGGGCGCGTCCGTCAACCAGCGGCCGATGTAGCCGACCGCCTGCCAGACCGCCGCCGCCGCCCAGTGGAGGTCGTCGAGGATGAGCACGGCCGGCCCGGCGGCGGCGATCCGGCCGCAGGCGGTGGCCAGCGCCTCGCACACCAGCAGGACCTCCTCGCGGCCGCCGGGAGCGGCATCGAAGCTCTCACCGTCAGGCTCGCCAGAGAGGGCGATCGAGGCCAGCGCCGGGCGCAGGTCGGCCAGGCCCGGTTCGGCGCGTCGGAACCGACCCTGAAAGGCCTGGCTCAGGGGATGGTACTGCCATTCCCCGATGGCGGCATCGGTGGCGGCACCGCTGAGAATCTGCACGCCTGACGATCGCAACCGGGTCGCGGCCGCTTCGAGCAGCCGGCTGCGACCGAGGCCAGCGGCTCCGGAGACCAGGACCACGCCCTGATTAGGGGTGGCCGCCGGCGAGGTCCACTCCAGGATCCGGGCCAGTTCCCGGTCGCGGCCGACCAGCGGGGCACTCCTCGCCGGTTGGAGCCGGGCGACACGCATTGGCAACTCCTTCGCCTCTGGTCGGAAGTTCCACGGCAGGCCGGACAAGCCGGCGGTAGCCGAGGCCAACCGGAAATGGCGCGGGGGACAAACCGAAGCATAGTGGGGAAGCCGCGCTTGCGGACATCTTTCTCTCGGCAGCCTGGGCGGGCCGGGATCCCGGGGCCGCCCGACGGTCAGGCGTGCCCGAGCAAGCGCAGCAGGCGGGGCACCAGGACGATCAGCAACACCGCCGCTCCGCCGATCTCGCACATCGCGGTGGCGGCCGCCGCCACGTCTTTGATCCGGCCGATCGCGGGATCAGGATCGGGCTGTATCCGGTCGCAGAGAAGCTCGACCGCGGTGTTCACGATCTCGACCGCCAGCAGCAAGGTCCCGGCCAGGACCAGGACGGCGATGTCGATCAGGTCCAGGCGGAGGAGCACCCCCAGTCCGATCACCGCCACCAGGATCGCCACCCCCAGCTTCACCGACGGCGTGCGGGGGGCGATCCAGAGCAGGCCCGAGTAGGCATGGTAGGCGCTGGCGATCGGGTTCCAGGGCCGGCGGCGAACGGGCTCGGGATCGCTCACCCCTCGATCATCGCAGGCCGAGCGGCGGGATCCAGGGTGGCCCGTGACACCCGCCCAAATCAGCCGGAGAACACCCTGCCAAAATGAGATGTCGTGACCGACCGTTACGACGCGATCTTGGTGGTGTCGTTCGGGGGCCCCGAGGGACCCGAGGACGTGATGCCGTTTCTGGAGAACACCACCCGCGGCCGCGGCGTACCCCGAGAGCGCCTGGAGGAGGTCGCGCACCATTACATGGAATTCGGTGGGGTGAGTCCGATCAACGCCCAGAACCGGGCCCTGATCGAAGCCCTGGAGAGGAGGCTGGCGGAGGCCGGCCCCCGGCTGCCGGTGTACCTCGGCAACCGCAACTGGCATCCTCTGCTCCCCGACACCCTGCGCCGGATGCGCGATGACGGGATCGGCCGCGCCCTCGGCTTCTTCACCTCCGCCTACAGTTCTTGGTCGGGCTGCCGCCAGTACCTGGAGAACATCGAGGCGGCCAGGGCCGCCGCCGGTCCCGGTGCGCCCACGGTCGACAAGCTCAGGGCCTACTTCAATCACCCGGGTTTCGTCGAACCGATGGCGGACAGCGTGCGGGCGGCCCGGCACCGCCTGCCAGGAGCGAAGGTGGTGTTCTGCGCCCATTCCATACCGAGGTCGATGGCGGCGGTCTGCGACTACCAGCGCCAGCTGGCCGAGACCAGCCGGTTGGTGGCCGGCCGGGCCGCGGTGGCGGCAAACGACTGGGACCTCGCCTATCAGAGCCGCTCCGGGGCGCCCTCGGTGCCCTGGCTGGAGCCCGATGTGGTCGATCACCTCGACAGTTTGCGGGCGGCCGGCGTCAGGGATGTGGTGCTGGCCCCGATCGGATTCATCTCCGACCACATGGAGGTCATGTACGACCTGGACACCGAGGCCGCCGAGCACGCGCGGGCGATCGGAATCAGGATGGTGCGCGCCGCCACCGCGGGCACCGATCCGAGATTCGTCGAGATGATCCGGGAACTGGTCCTGGAGCGGACTGAAGGGGCACCCAAGCGCTGGCTGGGCGACCTCGGGCCCTGGCCCGACACCTGCCCGGCGAACTGCTGTCCGGCGGGACGGTAGCCGGGTCGGGGGACGCCGGCTGGTAGAATTATGTAGCTTTGGGGAGCAATGATGAGGTTGCCGGCGGCCTCCTGATGGCGGAGCCGGCCCCGGCCGGCGGGGTTCCGCCTGAACCCGGCGCCTGGCTCAGCCTCGGCGAGGCGAGCCGGGTGCTGGGAATCACCCCCGCCACCCTGCGGCGCTGGGCCGACCGCGGCCAGGTGGCCAGCTTCACCACCCCGGGCGGCCACCGACGCTTCCTGAAGGCCGCCATCACCGCCCTGCTCCCGGCTTCGCGCACCCGCCGGCCGCATCTAGCCGAACCGGGCGCGGTCGGCCCCCAGGTGTCGCTGGCCTACCGGGCGGCGCTGCGGGCGGGCGGCCCGGTCGGGGCCGGCTGGCTGGCCGGGCTGCCCGAACCGACTCGGACCCTTTTCCGAGAGCGAGGCCGGCGGATGGCCGAGTGCCTGATCGCCCACCTCGATGCCGAGGGGCCGGCCCCGGCGATGGCCAACCTCCATGAGGCGGCCGGCCACGCCGCCGAGTACGGATCCGATATGGCCGCGCTGGGCTTCGATCTGTCCACGGCGCTGGAGGCATTCCTTCGCTTCCGGAGCCCTTTCATGGACTACCTCGCCGCCACCGCCAGGAAGCGGGGCCTCGACACCCGGGAAGCGATCGAGTTGCTGCGTGACGCGGAGGCGGCCACCGACCGTCTGCTGGTCGCCTTCGCCACCGGCTGGCGGCCGGCCTGAACCGGGCCATGAGAACGATTCGCCTCGGCACCCGCGGCTCGCGGCTGGCGCTGATCCAGAGCCAGATCGCGGCGGCACGCCTGGCTGAGCTGGGCCGGGCGGTGGAGTTGGTGACGGTGGTCACCGAAGGCGATACCCGCCCGCCCGGGACCGTGCCCGGCGAGGGTGTATTCGTCACCGCCCTCGAACGGGCTCTGAGTTCGGGCGAGATCGACCTTGCGGTTCACAGCGCCAAGGACGTGCCCCTGATCCAGGATCCGGGCCTGGTTATCGGCGCCTTTCCAGAGCGCGCCGACCCTCGCGACGTGCTGGTCACCGCTAGCGGCGGCGCCAGCCTCGCCGGGCTGGAACCGGGCGCCCAGGTCGGTACCGACAGCCCGCGCCGGGCCGGGTTCCTGCTCGCCGCCCGCGCCGACCTCCAGGTACGGTCGTTTCACGGCAATGTCGACTCCCGGATCCGGCGGCTGGATCAAGGGAGAGCCGACGCACTCGTCCTTGCCGCCGCCGGGCTCGACCGGCTCGGTCTGGGTGGCCGAGTCGACCAGCGGCTCGAGCCCCAGGTGGTGACCCCGGCCCCCGGGCAAGGGGCGCTGGCGATCCAGGCACGCCGCGACGATCACGACGCGCTCGACCTGCTGGCCAGGATCGACGACCCTTCGGTGCGCCTCGCCGTGCTCACCGAACGGATCGTGCTGGAGGCGACTGGCGGCACCTGCCGTTCGCCGGTGGGCGCGCTGGCCGAGGTAAGGCATGGCCGGATCGGCCTTTACGCGGCGGCCGTAACCGCCGACGGCCGCCAGCGCCACGCGGTCAGACTCGAGGCCGACGCCAGCCCCGAGGCCGCCCGGCGGATGGCGGTCGCCGCTGGCGATGAGCTGGCCCGTCGGGTTCCGCTGGCGGTGCGCGCGTGAAGGCGGTTCGCCCGTGAAGGCGGTGCTCTCGACCCGGCCCGAGGCAGCCTCCGCCGAGCTGGCCGGCCGGCTGGCGGCCGCYGGCCGCCGCCTGATTTCCGTGCCCATGGTCGCGATCGAGCCGCTTCCGGTACCCCGGCGCGACCTCGCCGGTTATGACTGGGTGGCGGTCACCAGCGCCAACGGGGCCGCCCTGCTCCTGGATGCTCTGGACTCGGCCGCCGGACCCCGGTGGGCGGCGGTCGGGCCGGCCACCGCCGCCGTCCTCGAGCGGCGGGGGATCCGGGTCGACGCCGTGCCCGGGGAAGCCAACGGCGAGGCGATCGCCGGCGCCATCGCCGCGGTCGAAGATCCCAGGGGCCGGCGGGTCCTGCTGGCCCGGGCCGACATCGCCGCCTCCGACCTTCCCGACCGGCTCCGGGAGATGGGGGCGCGGGTAGACGAGATCGCGGTCTACCGGACCGTAGAAGGCCCGGAAGACCAGCGTGAAGCGGCTCGGGGAGCCCTGGCCGACCCCGAACTGGGGGTGATCGTGTTCGCCTCGGGGAGCGCGGTGCGCGGCCTGCTCCGCCTGGCCGGTGAAGCCGCTCTCAAATTCCCGGCGGTGACCATCGGGCCTCGCACCGCCGAGGCGGCGGCCAGGGCCGGCTTCAAGGTGGCGGCGGTGGCGAAGCGGCCGACCATCGAATCCTTAGTGGAGGCTTTGCAGGATGTTGGCTGAGACGATAACGGAAACCGGCCTGGGCCGCACCCGGCGGCTGCGCCGCACGCCTGAACTCCGGCGGCTGGTCCGCGAGACCCGGCTCACCGCTGGCCAGCTCATCGCCCCGGTCTTCGTGGTTCCCGGGCAGGGCCGGCGGGAACCGATCGAGTCGCTCCCCGGCCAGGACCGGATGAGCCCCGACCAGGTGGTCGAATGGGCCCGCGGCCTGGCCCGGCTGGGAGTCGGCGGGGTGCTCCTGTTCGGGGTGCCGGAGACCAAGGACGAGATGGGCAGCGGAGCCGAGGATCCCGACGGACCGGTCCCGACCGCGATCCGGGCGATCCGGGAAGCCGACCTCCCGCTGGTGCTGATCGGCGATGTCTGCCTCTGCGAGTACACGAGCCACGGGCACTGCGGGGTTCTCGACGGCCGGCGGGTGGACAACGACCGCAGCCTGCCGAGGCTGGCCTCGGCGGCGGTCGCCTACGCACGGGCCGGGGCCGACATCGTGGCTCCCAGCGCGATGATGGACGGGCAGGTCGCCGCCCTCCGGGCCGGGCTGGACGAGGCGGGCCTGGAAGACACGGCGATCATGGCCTACGCCTCTAAGCACGCGTCGGGGCTGTACGGTCCCTTCCGGGACGCGGCCGGCTCCACGCCCGCCTTCGGCGACCGCAGATCGTACCAGATGGACCCAGCCAACCAGCGCGAGGCGCTGCGCGAGCTGGAGCTGGACGCCGCTGAGGGTGCCGACCTGCTGATGGTCAAGCCAGCGCTGACCTCGCTCGACCTGCTCGCTTTGAGCCGGCAGCGCTTCGATCTGCCGCTCGCCGCCTACCAGGTGAGCGGTGAATTGGCGATGATCGAGGCGGCCGCCGCCCGCGGCTGGCTCGACCGCCGCGCCGTGGCCCTGGAGACGCTCACCGCGATCGCCCGGGCCGGCGCCGACGTGCTGATCACTTACCTGGCGGCGGATGTGGCCGAATGGCTGGCCGAGCGTCCATGAGCGCCCAGTTCGTCCACGCGCTGGCCCTGAGCATCGATCCCGCCTGGCGCCGTCAGCCCGCCGACCGGCGGGCGGCGGAGGCCGACGAGTTTTGCCGGGCGGTGGAGCGGGTCGACAAGGTGCGCAGCTTCACTTATTCGATGGTCGGGATCCAGCCCGGCGCCGAACTGGTGCTGTGGCGCCTGGCCGGCTCGCTGGACGCGCTCGAGGAGGCCGCCGCCGCCGCCCTCAACTCCGGCCTGGGCCGCTGGGCACGGGTGGCCGAGAGTTTCCTGGGAGTGATCCAGGGGTCGCAGTACGTGAAGAAGCCGACCGAGCAGGAGCAGTCGATGTTCGCCGGCGAACGATCGCGCTACCTGATCGTCTACCCCTTCACCAAGAGCGCCGATTGGTACCTTCTGGGCCGGGAGACCCGGCAGGGGATAATGAACGAGCACATGCGCGTCGGTCATGACTTCCCCAAAGTGCGTCAGCTTCTGGCCAACAGCTTCGGCCTGGACGACATGGACTTCTTGATCGCCTACGAGACCGACGACCTGGTCGACTTCGTGAACCTGGTCCGCGCCTTGCGCGCCACCGAGGGCCGCCGCTCGACCGTGCGCGACACCCCGATCTTCACCGCGATCCACCGGCCACTCCCGGAGATCCTCGAGCTGCTCGGCAGGTGAGCCGGCACCCGTCCTGGGAGGACAGCCGATTCCTGCGCGCCGCCCGCCGGCTTCCGGTCGACCGGCCACCGGTCTGGCTGATGCGTCAGGCCGGCCGCAGCCTGCCCGAGTACCGGAAGGTGCGCGAGCGGCACAGCCTGGTGGAGATCGTGGCCGACCCGGAACTCTGCGCCGAGATCACCCTCCAACCGGTAAGGCGGTGGGGCCTGGATGCGGCCGTGCTGTTCGCCGACATCGTGTTGCCGCTGAAGGCGATGGGGGCATCGGTGGAACTGGTCGACGGAGTCGGTCCGGTGGTGGCCGAGCCGGTCCGGAGCCCGGCGGATGTCGACCGCCTCCGGGTACCGGAGGAACCCGAGGTGATCCCGGAGGTGGCGGCGGCGCTGAGGCTGCTCGCCGACCAGTCGCCGGTGCCGGTGATCGGCTTCGCCGGCGCACCCTTCACCCTCGCTTCGTACCTGGTGGAAGGGCGCCCCAGCCGCGACTTCAAGGTGGTCAAGCGCTTCATGTATCGGGAGCCGGAGGCGTTCCACCGGCTCCTGGAAAAGCTGGCGGACATGACCGGGCGGTACCTGTGCGCCCAGGCCGAGGCGGGAGCGGCCGCCCTCCAGCTGTTCGATAGCTGGATCGGCGCGCTCTCGGTGGACGACTACACGGAGCGTGTCCTTCCCCACACTCGGCGGGCGTTCGCGGCGGTGGCGGGACGCGGCGTCCCCCTGGTGCACTTCGGGGTGGGCACCGCCGGCCTGCTCGAACGGATCGCCGCCAGTGGCTGTGACGTCGTGTCACTGGACTGGCACGTTCGCCTTGACGAAGGCTGGGCCCGGGTCGGCGACCACCTGGCGGTGCAGGGAAATCTCGACCCGATGGTGCTGCTCGGCCCCCGAGAACTGGTGGTGGAACGCACGCGGTCGATCCTCCGGCAGGCCGGCGGTCGCCCCGGTCACATCTTCAACCTCGGCCACGGGGTGCTGCCCGACACCCCGCTTGGGAACCTCCAGGCGCTGGTGGAGACGGTGCGGGAGGCCGCCCTGGTTGACTGACCGAGGCCCGGTGGCGGTGATCGGGGCCGGTATCACCGGCCTGACCGCGGCCCTCCAGCTGGTCCGGCGTGGAGTCCCTCAAGTGGTGCTGATCGAGGCCGAACCCCGACTGGGCGGCAAGATCCGCACCCACCGGTTTCAGGGTTTACCGGTGGAGGCGGGCCCCGACTCCTTTCTGACCAGGCAGCCGGAGGCGCTCGGGCTGGTCGTGGAACTGGGGCTGGCCAACCGGCTGGTGGCCCCGAGTCGGGCCCCCGCCTATCTCTTGATGGATGGCAGGCTGCTGCGATTTCCAGAGGGGCTGCTGATGGGCATGCCGGTCCGCCCGGAGGCGTTGGACGGCACCGAGATCCTGACCGAGGCGGGAATCGAGCGCGCCCGGCGGCTGGAGCCGGTGCCGGTTCCGATCGCCGACCAGTCGGTGTGGGCCTTCGCTTCCTCCCGCTATGGCGAGGAGGTGGCGCAGCGGCTGGTCGACCCGCTGCTGAGCGGCGTCTACGCCGGCCGCTCCGAGGCACTCAGCATGGCCGCCGTCCTGCCCGGGGTTTGGGAGTCGGCCCGAGCCGGGCGGCAGCTGACAGCGCCGCCGGCCGGAGCCGGCGAGGCGCCCGCATTCATGACAATCGACTCCGGCCTCGGCCGGTTGGTGGACGCGGTGGCGACCACGCTGCGCGGGTCTCACCGAGTCGAGATTCGGATCGGACGGCCGGTGACCAGGCTGGAACCGGGCGGCGGCGGATTCCAGCTGGAGACCGGCGATGGTTCGACACTGGAAGTGCAGGCGGTGGTGCTGGCGACTCCGGCGCCCGAGGCGGCCCGCCTGCTCCAGGGCTGGGCGGCGGAAGCCGCCCGGCTCCTGGCCGGGATCGAGTACGCTTCGGTGGCCACGATCACGCTCGCGTATCCGGAGGACGCGGTTCCGGGCGGCCTGGCCGGAACCGGATTCCTGACCGCCCGCTCGCAGCCCGGGATCCTGGTCGGATGCACCTGGCTGTCCAGCAAGTGGCCGCACTTGCGGGCGCCGCGCCAGGTGCTGATGCGCGCATTCGTGGGGCGGGCCGGCGACGCCGGTTGGACCCGGCTCGATGACGCGGAGCTGATCAACCGCGTGCATCAGGAACTGGTCGTGGCCCTGGACCTCCGGCGGCGGCCGCTGGATGCCGCGGTCTCCCGCTGGCCTCGATCCCTGCCGCAGTATGCGGTCGGCCACCTGGACCGGCTGGCCGAAATCGACACGCGGCTGGCATCCCACCCGCGGCTGGCGCTGGCCGGCGCCGCCTACCGCGGCATCGGCCTGCCGGCCTGCATCCGCCAGGGTCGGCAGGCCGCCGACCGGGTGGCTGCCGCCCTCTAGGCTTCCTGTTCCCGGGCGCGCAGGCTACGCGAACTCCAGCTCGGTGCCGATCTCGATCGAACCGCGCAGGCTGCGCGCCACCGGACACCGATCGGCGTGGAATGTGTGCGCTCGTTCCGCCGCCTCGCGCTTGTCATCGGGACAGCCGGCCAGCCGGTACCGGACCCGAATTCGCTTGATCACCAGAACCCGGTCCTCCAGGAACACCTCGCCCTCCGCCTCGCTGGTCAGTCGACCCTCGCCGGCATCGATCCCGCGCGCCTCCAGCGCGCCTCCCAGAGTGCCGGTCAGTCAACCCGCGGCGGCGGCCACCACGTAGTCGAGCGTGGTGGCATGGTCGGGGTACTCGCCGGCGGTGGTGCCGTAGTGCTCGCGCACCTCGCCGTGGGTCCCGAACCAGACCGGTTCGGGTTCGGCTGGAAGGTAGGCGCGGCGGAGCGGACCCCGTTCCCGCACGATCCTGACTCTCGAAAGGTATTTCGGCGTGTCCATGTTGCACTCACCATAGCCGCCACCGGCCAGGCTCCGCTCTCCGAGGGTCGAAGCGGTGGTTGCCGCCCATGCTCTCGGGCTGGCGGACCCGGAAGCTGCCGGAGGCGGCCGCGCACCGGCCCGAGATCCGCGGCTCAGCCGCCAGCGATCGCACCGACGATCAGGAAGGGCTCGGCTCCAGCGACGACCGCTCCCGGCAGGGCGGCGTCGGGCGGCTGGTGGGAGAGGTCCTGGGCGCAGGCGAAGAACCTCAGAAAGGGCCGGCGGGCCTGGGTGACCTGATCGCGGATGGTGCCCCGCAGCATCGGGAACTTCGCCTCCAGCGCGTCGAGGACGGCCCGTTGGGTGACCGGAGCTCCGACCTCGAGGCCGACCTCGCCCTCGATCCGGGCCAGGACCCGCAGATGGGGCGGGAGCACCACCCGAATGATCACGGCAGGGTCTGGACCTCAACCGACAGTACCGGAGGCAGGTCGCGCACGATCGGAGCCCAGCTGTCGCCGGCATCCGGTGACGCGTACACCTGCCCTCCGGTGGTGCCGAAGTAAACCCCGCACGGATCGAGCGAGTCGGTGTCCATCGCTTCCCGAAGGACGTTGACATAGCAATCTCGCTGGGGCAGGCCGGCGGTCAGCGCCTCCCATTCACCACCCCCGGTCCGACTCCGGTACACCCGCAGCTTCCCGTCCGGCGGGAAATGGTGATAGTCGCTCTGAATCGGGACGACGTAGACGGTGTCCGGCTCGCCGGCATGGACCACGATCGGAAAGCCGAAGTCCGACGGCAAGTTGCCGCTTACCTCGCGCCACGACCCGCCAGCGTCGTCGCTGCGCATCACGTCCCAGTGCTTCTGCATGAAGAGCACCTCCGGCCGGGCGGGGTGGAGCGCGATGCGATGGACGCAGTGGCCGACCTCGGCGGCGGGGTCAGGGATACCCTCCGAACGCAAACCCCGGTTCAGCGGCCGCCAGCTCAGGCCGCCATCATCGGTACCGAACACCCCCGCCGCCGAAATGGCGATGAAGATCCGCTCGGGTCGGGTCGGGTCTTGCACGATCGTGTGCAGGCACATTCCGCCGGCACCCGGCTGCCAGGAAGGGCCGGAGGTGTGGAGGCGAAGCCCGGACAGCTCTTTCCAGGTACGGCCGCCATCAACGGTGCGGAACAAGGCCGCGTCCTCGACCCCCGCATAGCAGGTATCGGGATCGGTCGGTGACGGCTCGAGATGCCAGACCCGGGTGAACTCCCACGGGTGCTGCGTGCCGTCGTACCACTGGTGGGTCCCGGGCACCCCCTCGTAAACAAAGGCGTTGCCGACCGGTTCCCAACTCCGGCCGCCGTCGTCGGAGCACTGGATCACCTGCCCGAACCAACCGTTCGACTGGGATGCGTAGAGCCGGTCGGGCTCGGCCGGCGAACCCTTGAGATGGTAGATCTCCCAGCCCGGGAAGTAAGGCCCATCCACCTCCCACCGATCCCGGGTGCCATCTGAGGTCAGGATGAAGGCGCCCTTTCTGGTGCCCACCAGCGCTCGCACTTTACTCATCTCGTCCTCCAGCTGGGTTGCGGGGACCCACGACCGGCCCGAATCCGACCATCTTAAGGCGGCTCCTGACCTATGGTTCAGATCAATCCACCCGCAACCTTCTTGAACAGGGAGCGCACATCATGGATCTTCCTTTTGGCGTCCGCTCCGGCCAGCTCGACACCGGCCGGCTCCGCATGCACTACATCGAGTCGGGTCCGGAAGGCGGCATCCCGGTCCTCTTCATCCACGGCAACCTGTCCACCGGCCGCTTCTACGAGCACTTGATGCCCGGGGCGCCCGCCGGTTACCGCCTGATCGCCCCGGATATGCGTGGGTTCGGTGACACCGAGCCCCGGCCGATCGACGCTACCCGCGGCCTCCGCGACTGGGCCGACGACTCCCATGCACTGGTGCAGGCGCTCGGAGTCCGGCGGCGGGTGCACCTGGTGGGCTGGTCGACCGGCGGCGCCGCGGTGGCCGAATACGCCGCCGCCCATCCGGACCAGGTGGCATCGATCACGATGATCGACCCGGTCTCACCCTATGGCTTCGGCGGCACCCTGCGCGACGGCACCCCCTGCTTCCCCGACCACGCGGGCTCGGGGGGCGGCACCGGCAACCCCGAGTTCACCTCCCGGCTGGCCGCTGGCGATCGCTCAGCGGACTCGCCGTTTTCGCCCCGCAACGTGATGAACTCCTCTTATTGGCGGCCCGACCATCGCGAACCGGCGGCTCGGGAGGACATGCTGGTCGACGAAATCCTGAAATCGGTGACCGGAAACGACGGTTACCCGGGCGACTTCACGACTTCGGATAACTGGCCAGGGGCAGCGCCCGGGAGCCAGGGAATCCTCAACGCGCTTTCGCCCCGGTACTGCAACTGGTCTTCGATCGTCGACCTCGACCCCAAGCCGCCGATCCTGTGGACCCACGGCACCGCTGACATCGTGATCGCCGACGGGTCGGCCTGGGAGATGGGCACGCTCGGGCAAATGGGCTTGGTGCCGGACTGGCCGGGGATGGACGTGTACCCGCCGCAGCTGATGGTGACCCAGATCCGGGACGTGCTGGAGGCTTACCGGTCTGGCGGTGGCAGGGTCCAGATCGAGCTGTTCGAAGACTCCGGCCATGGCCCCTTCATCGACGCCGCCGATCGGTGGGCGGCGATCTTTTGGGAGCACGTGCGCGCCGCCCACTGAAAGCCGGGCGGCCGGTTGGCCGGACCGGTCGGGATCGAATCAGGACGGTCCGGTCTGCCCGTAAGGCTGGTCCGGTCTCTCGCTCTGGATGAAATCAGAACTCGGTGCTTGCCCGTGTACTCAATTGCGCCGGTTCGAGAAGTCTGCCGTTTTTCGCCAGGTTGGGGTCGGTGCATGCGGCAAGATCGAAGCAGCAGGGCCGTCGCTTTCCGCTTTTCATCTTCGAGATGGCTACCTCAGCTCCTGGATGGTTCCTGGGGCAGGCGAGAGCTGCCTCGGTCGCGTCCCGAGCGTCAGGACACCCGTGAGCCTCCAGGATTCCCGGGGCGGTTCACCTCAGCGTGCAGTCCAACCACCGTCGACCACCAAGACTTGTCCGGTCATGTATTTCGAGGAGTCGCAAGCCAGGAACACACAGGCCTCTGCGATTTCCTGAGGCTGGGCCACACGACCGATCGGTATCGTGGCCCGGACACGAGCCGCAGCGGCAGGGTCACCGAGTCGCCACTGGGTGAGCGGGGTGTCCATCCATCCAGGGCAGAGAGCGTTCGCCCGAATGCCGTACTTGGCATACTCGACGGCAAGGTTGCGGGTGAGGTGGATTAGTCCCGCTTTCGACGTCACATAGGCTGACCGGCCTGCGAAAGTCACCATTCCGACAGCCGACGCAATGTTGATAATGACCCCCGATTGCCGGACAAGCATGGACGGTAGGACTGCACTGCAGACGACGAAAGGACCTGTAAGGTTCACGGCAAGGACGCGGTGCCACTCCGCCATGGACATTTCGTGGGCCAACTTCGGACCATCCACACCACCTATCCCTGCGTTGTTGACGAGGACGTCGATGTGGCCGATGGCAGACAAGGCCTGCGTGACCGCAGCTTGGACCGCATCCTCGTCAGCGACATCCGCCGTCAGAGCCACGCCAGGAACGCCAGCTTCGTGTAGCGTATCTTGGGCGGCGGCCTGGTCGAGGTCAAGAACGATAAGCGTTGCGCCGATACGCGCGAACGACAGGGCAACGGCCCTACCAAGACCCGATCCGGCGCCTGTAATAAGGGCAACCTTCCCGCTCAAGTCCATTCCCGTCAACCTCATGTTTCAGCAGGTCGGAGTTTGTCATTTTCGTTCTATACGTGTGGGCTGCAGCACACCAGACTTAATATTACAGGCCGTATCCTGACTGTGCCTGGTCAAATTGGATAACATTTACCAATGTTCTTGTCCTGGCGAGGCGACTGGACCGCTTGGAGGTGACCTAGAGTCGCGCTGGCCACCCATGAGACTGTGAAGGCGACGCCATGTATACTCATGAGGGTCGAACCTCGATGGACAAGACATTGTGTGCTCGCCGTCTCCGCCGGGCCATCAACTTCTCGCAGGTCTGTTGCTAGAGATTGTGGAGGGGTTGTCGGCCGACATCCGAGTTGTGGGAAGGGAGCCGTGCCATGAGGCCGGGTAGTGCCGCAGCCTGGCCATCAGTGGTGCGCTCCCTGATTGATGCAGGTGCTCACGGACCGGAGCTGCTCGCCGAACAGGCTGTCCTGGCGGCGAGCAGCGTCACAGGGTCGACTGCGGCAGCGCTCGTGCGCTGGAGCGAACAACCACAGGTAATCCGGGCGGACGGAAACATCAGCGGGCTGCTGGTCAGCCGCCCGCCGGAGGGTGCCAGCCTGATAGGCGGACGTCCGGTGGCATCTGCCCACGTCGGCGCGGACACCGACTTGGTGGTGCTCCGACTAGAGGGGAGTCAGCAGTTTGGCCTGCGAGATTTGGAGACCCTTCGTACCGTTGCTCTGCTGGTCGCACTGGCTGGCGAGCAGACAGGTCACGCTCTGGCTGCTCTCTACGATGTGGCAACAAAGATCCTGGCCTCGTTGGAACTGGATGAGAATCTGCTGTCGGTAGCACAGACCGCTACACGCATGCTCCGAGCTGAGATCGCAGGTATCTTCCTTCTCGATGCAAATGGTGACTTGCAAATGAGGTCCGCTGCGGGGCACCGGACTGTCGCCACAGCCAAGCTCCACATCAAGCGAGGCCAAGGAGTTGCAGGCAAGGTCCTCGAGACGGGACGGCCACAGCGCTCTGATGACTACTTGACGGACACGTCCATTAGCCGGGAGTTTCTTGCTGCCGCCAACGATGAAGGTACGCAGTCGGCGTTATGCGTGCCAATGGAGGGGCCAGGTAATAAGGTGGTTGGCGTACTTTGTGTCTGGCGGCGCCGTCGAGCCCCGTTTACGGACGTAGACGAGAGGGTGTTGGCGGCCCTAGCTCATGTCGCCACTGTCGCGGTGGTCAACGCCCGCCTCTACGAGGAGCAAAGGGCAGCTGTTCAGCAGCTGCGCCTCGCCAACCAGGAGTTGGAGCGCAGGTACGAGGCGACGGTCCGTGCCCTGCGCATTCACGAAGAACTCACTCGGATCGCTGCTGAGGGGGATGACCTGGAAGCGGTGGTCCGAGTTGTGAACTCCCTGACAGGAGGGGATGTGGCCCTGGTGAGCGATGACGGGAGGGTGCTCGCGGCTTGGCCTCTGGAGGCTAGGGAGGAGCTACCCCCGATGTTGGAACTTCGCCGCCAGCAGAGTGCCAAGAAGGTTGAGGTCGATGCGCTGAGCCAACCTGTCATCGGCCAGGGTGAACGGCAATTGCTGGTCGCGCCGGTGCGGGCTGCTGGTGTCGGCTTCGGTCATCTGTGCTTGGCCACCGGTGAGGGTATTGATACTGCGGGCGCCAGTGTTGCGGCGGAGCAGGCTGCGACCGTCTGTGCCCTCCTGCTTGCCCGCGAAGAAGCTGCGGTCTCGGCAACCAGACGTCTCCAGGCCGAGTTCGTTTGGGATTTGCTCGAGGGTCGTATGCCGAGCGAGACCGCGACGCTCGTCCGAGCGCGTCACCTGAGCTACGGCTTTCAGCTCCCGGCCCGTCTGTTGCTGGTGGCAGCAGACGGACTCGAGGCGAGGGCACGAGCCGAGGGCTGGACCGCAGAGGAATTGGAGCGGCAGCGGCTTCGGGTGGCGCACGGAATCGAGAATCAGTTGCGCGAAGCCACCATGACCAGGCCCATCGTCGTGGGTCGCGCTGACCTATTCGCGGTGATCGTGCCACGAGTTGCGGATGAGCACCTCGTGTCCGCATGGCAGCTTGGCAAGTTCGCCGTGGACGGCGTGTCGGCCCCCAGGCTCCGAGTGGCGACTGGCGTCAGCGGGACGGTCGACACTGTGTCGCGCTTCCCTGAGGCTTTCAAGGAGGCTCGTCTGGCCCTTTCCGCAGCGTCGCTACCAAACGAGCCTGTGGTACTGTTCGAAGAGCTTGGCGTGCTTCGCTTTCTCTTGGCGCCTGGCAGCGGTGAGGAATTGGATGCCTTCGCCCGCCGGATCCTGGGTTCACTCATCTCCTATGACGAAGCCCATGGCGCAAGTTTGGTGCAAACCCTGGAGGCCTACCTGGAGGCGGACTGCAACTTGCAACGAGCAGCAGAGCGTCTCTACATCCACCATAAGACGCTGCGTTACCGCCTGCAGAGAATTCAGCTACTGGCTGGCTTGCGCATGGATCGGCAAGACGATCGATTCAATGTTATGTTGGCGCTGAAGGTGCTTCGACTACGGGAACGAGAGCCAGTTGGTGTCCAGCCTCCATCCTTGCTGGTTGGGTCATCATCCAGATGAGCCCGCCACAGGGACTGTCCTCTTGACACTTGAGGTGCTGGTCACGGAGCCGGGCGAGGCTGATCTCTTCGCAGCCGCTTACAGGGTTTGGCGACAGGCCGTCCGCTGCGGTACTTGGGACCCAGCTGCTGTGGACCTGAGCCGGGATCGTGACGATCTGCGCCGGCTTCCCGAAGCCATGCGGGTCTATGTCGAACGGTTCTGCGCCACCTTCCGCAATGCCGAGGAGAATGTGGCCCGACGCTTCTGCCCTTGGGTTATGGCGGTACCTCCCATCTGGCCGCAAGCCGTTTTCAGCGCACAGCTGATGGACGAGTTCAAGCATGCGGATTTCTTCGAGCGATACTTTGCAGAGGTGTTCGGCAATCGGAGCTTCGAGAGCGGCCAGATGCACAACCCGATACATGATAGCTTGGCGGCACGTGAGTGCAGGCTTTTCGAGGTCTTGAATGGTGACTCAGAGGAGCGAGAACTACGGCTGGTTGAGGCAGTGACGCACTATCACGCGCTGATCGAGGGAGTGCAGGCCAATGCTGGCTACCAGATCGCGCATGACCTCTTTGCGCGCAAGGGCCTGCTGCCGGGACTGAGCGAAGGGTTTCGGCGGATCCGGCAAGACGAAGGGCGGCACGTGGGGTTCGGGCTCCGTCTGCTCCGCTTTTACATTGAGAAGGACCGACGGTATGGACTGCGTATTCGCGAAATGTTTGAGGAATACTGGCCTCTTATTCGCGCCCGGTACGGTCAACCTATGGAGGTCAATGGACGAACCTATCCACCTCCAGAGGAAGAGCGGGGAGTGGAGAGGTTGGCATTCTTCTATCACCGGCGCCTGAGCGGCCTTTTCGGTTGAAGCACAGCTTCGCACGGCGGTGGGCAGAGCCAGCGCAGTGAATCGGCCCTACTTGGTCGCGATCTCAGACGGGAGGTCGCAACGGGCCGAAAAAGCCCACTATGCAATTGAGCTTGCCGTTCCTGCCAAGCCGTCCAAAGTCGATCCCCTCACGAAGGATCGCGCCGTCAGCTGCTACCACCCGCCAGCGGAAGCATAGCAGCCCATGATGTTCGAGGACACGGCTGGCCAGCTCCACTCGTGCTCCTGGCCAGCGTTCCACGAACCTGCGTGACTGAGTCACCATTGCATCACGACCCGCGATGCGAACCGAGGGATCTGTGTATATGCCTCTGATCGCCCAAGACCGCTGCAGCAGGAGGCGCCTGCGCGCCTCCTGAGGCTCGTTCCACGCGTCCACGTAGGTTTGAACCAGGCGTTTGAGTACCGGAGCCGTTGGCATGGAGTCACTCCTGCTGGGGTCGTTCCGTTGAGAGTCAGCGGGCATCTCGGACGGCCTCTAGGCTTGACTCGTCCTCCAGTGGGCACAGATCTCCACTGACTCCTCCGCCAGCATCAGCTTGAATAACGGTCCGCCTGATCTTGCCGGTTCTTGTTTTTGGGAGAGCGTTAACGAAGCGCAGTTCGGTGGGACTGATGGGTCCGCCGCTACACTCCACAACGAGTGCGGTCAACTCGGGGTTCCGGTGCCTGCCTGCTACCATTCCGGATGCAAGTCAGAGGTGGACCAAGTGGCTCCGGCCGGCTCGTAGCCTGGACAGCTGAATGAAATGTTCGGGGTTGAGGAAGAGCTCGTTCATCCACCCGAGATCGTCTATCGACAGGCCCTGAGGCCGGTGAATCAGGTAATCGAGATATTGGAACGCGTCTTTCGCTCCGTAACCGACATGATGAGCCCCCAAGATGCGGCGGGACTGACCATCGATCACCAACTTTTGAAAGCCGCTCAACTCAGGCTTAGCGAACGCAAACAGCATCGTCCGGTCAGCGCAGGGCAGAGGTAGCACGTCGGTGTCGAGACCTTCCACGTACGGTGGCATTTGAATGATGATCACGTCCTCGAAGGATTCCCGCGCTTCCTCTTCGGATAGCCCCACCCAGGTGACCTCGTATGTCGTGTGCAAGAAGTCAGGATACTCGCTGAAATCGAAGGCCACGGAGTCGCCCATGATGTTCCTGGCTGCGGTGACTCCGCACTTGCGGGCCTTGAACATCTCCATGGGCGGGCCGATAAGATCACCGATGGCATAGACGCCTGGAACGTTCGTCCTCATATGGTCGTCGACGACAACTTCGCCACGACTGCCGACCTCGAGGCCCAACACGGCACCAACCTCCCGAGCGTTGGGAACTTCGCCAGCACCTATGAAAACGAAATCTGTAATTAACTGCGACAGTCTGCCATCAGGTAACTTCACCAGAACACCTGACACGCGGTCGGAACCCAGGACTTCCACAGGCTGGGCCCCTTCGAGGATGTTGATACCTCGCTGGCGCATGCCATTGACGACGTAGCTCCGGAGTCCCTCGTCGACGTGGTGCAGACTGCGAGTGCGCATCAGCGGGGACCTGCTTATGATGGTGGTCTGGCAGCCGGTTGCATGAAAGAAGGAGCCATACTCGAGGGCCGTTTTGCCGCCACCTATGACCACGCAGGTCGTGGGCTCGTAGTCCAGCTCTTCGATTAGCGTTGCAAAGTCGTATACGCCCCGCTTGTCGATACCTGGGATGGCGGGACGACTGGGACGCGCTCCGACGCCCAGCACCAGGTTGCGTCCCTTGAACCTGTGGCCGGCTGCCTCGACCGTGGTGGCATCGACCACGCGGGCCGGAGCGTTCAGCACGTAGTCGACCTCAAGTTGCTCTTTTGTCTGCCAGTTCATGAAGGCATGGGCGGACGATCGGCCCTGCCGGAACAATTTGATGATGTCTCGGATGCTGGCTCGGCTCGGATCCCACTCCGGGAAGAAGAGCTGCCCTGAGAACCACCGCCACAGGTCCAGCTCTGCTGCGACATCCGAAAAGAGGTGGTGGGGAACGCAGGCCTGGTGGGGACACGAGCCCCCGAGAAAAGGCCACGAATCGATGATCAGCGGTCGGCCGCCCATCGCCTTCAGGTAAGCTGCGCCAAAGCGACCCCCAGCTCCGCCGCCCACGAAAATTGCGTCGTAGACGTCCGCCCCGCCGTTTGGCAGATTGACAATGGGTTCTGTGGAACCCGTCTCCAGAGTGACCTCGATGACTTGAGTCCACTCGCTCAGGTTAAGGTGTCCGTTCGTGATGTCCACGCTTCGTGCTGACCTCCAAGTTGGCTCCGCCGCACCTCAGCGATGCTGCATTCAACGCCACGATATCGGAAAGGCATTCCAATCCTGTTGTCCGTGCAGGACAAAAGAATTGGCTAACATTATCGGAACGGCGGCAGACAGCTGAGACCGAGTGTTCCGGCGCCGGTTCCATGGACACCGAGCTGACTGTAATGATGCCCTCTCAAGCGGCATGGCGGGCGGCTAACGATGCATCCCGTCCAGTGGCCAAGTTAGCGTCCACGAACGTGGTGTACGAGAGCCGGGCTGAGGAGCCCGGATAGAGGACGACCATCGATCATCCTTTTAGGGRCTCTCACCTTCCCAAGGAGGACGAACCGATGGCCAACCCCAGTATGGACCGGGACCTGCTCACCTGGCTGCGCCAGCAGCTGCAGGAGACACACCCTGACCTGCTCCGGCAAATGCTCGGCACGATGGTGCAGGAGCTGATGGGCGCCGAGGCGCAGGCGATGTGCGGGGCCGAGTACGGCGAGCGCACGAGCGAGCGGACCAACGCACGCAATGGATACCGGGAGCGGGAATGGGATACCCGAGCCGGCAGCCTGACGCTGGCGATCCCCAGGCTGCGCCAGGGCAGCTACTTCCCGGGTTGGCTGCTGGAGCCGCGGCGGCGGGCGGAGCGGGCGATGGTGTCGGTGATCGCGCAGGCCTACCTGGCTGGAGTGTCGACCCGGCGGGTCGAGGCGTTGGTGCAGACGCTGGGCATCAAGGAGATCTCGAAGTCGCAGGTCTCGCTGATGGCCAGGAGCCTGGATGGCATGGTCGACCAGTTCCGGAACCGGCCGCTGGACGGCGGGCCGTACACCTACGTCTGGATCGACGCCCTGACCCAGAAGGTGCGGGAGGGCGGCCGGGTGGTCAACGTCTGCACCGCTGTCGCGACCGGGGTCAACGCCAACGGGCAGCGGGAGATCCTGGGCGTGGACGTATTCACGAGCGAGGACGGAGCCGCCTGGACCCAGTTCCTGCGCGGCCTGGTTGCCCGCGGGCTGAACGGGGTGAGGCTGGCCGTCTCGGACGACCACCTCGGTCTCAAAGCAGCGATCGGGGCGGTGCTGCCGGGCGCAGCCTGGCAGCGCTGCCGCGTCCACTTTGTCCGCAACCTGATGACCAGGGTGCCCAAGACCCACCAGACCTTGATCGCGACTCTGGTCCGCTCCATCTTCGACCAGCCCGACCAGGAAAGCGTCTGGGCCCAGCACGGCCGCGTGGTCGAACAGCTGGAAGAGCGTTTCCCAGACGCCGCGACCTTGTTGGCCGAGGCGGGCCCCGACGTGCTGGCCTTCGCCACCTTCCCGCACGAGCACTGGCGGCAGATCTGGTCCAACAACCCACAGGAGCGGTTGAACAAGGAGATTCGCCGGCGCACCGACGTGGTCGCCATCTTCCCCGACCGCGACGCCGTCATTCGCCTGGTCGGAGCCGTGCTCGCCGAGCAGCACGACGAGTGGCTGGTAGCGCGCCGCTACCTCGGCGTCGAGTCTCTCAAGGCCGCTCAGGCGCCCATCATCGAGGCGAAGGAGGTGACGCCCGCGCTGGCTGCCGCCAGCTGATTGACCTGGATGACGAGGTCGTCACTCGTACACCACTTGACTGGACGTGGCCCGGCAACGTTGCCCACGAGGCAGCAAGTTTATCCAAGTTGAGTCAATCGCTGGGCATTTGCTATCCATGTGGATGAAGCCAGGGGGCCATACTCTCCCATACAATCCCACCATGAACCTCAGCCCAGACTATGTCGCGCGCGGCCAGGGCGACCCATGCGACACCTGCACCCTGCCCAAAAGACTGCGTTGTGGGCAGTTACGCGACCTGCCTTGCACCGGCTCCATGAATGAAAAGTAGGGAACGATGATAATCAAGGACCAAGATCACCTGCTACCGGTTACCACCATCGGCTCTTGGCCCCGCCCGCGGTGGCTGACTGGACGTGTCTTCGGTGGGGTGGGGGAACCTGACTTTCCGAGCTTCGAGGTTCGAGAGAAGTTCGAAGACGCCATGCGTCTCTGCATCGATGACCAGCTGCGCCTTGGCTTCGATGTCATTACCGATGGCAACCAGTACCACGAATCGGCTACACCATTCGACTATGAGGTTACTTTCCACCATATCCCGCGCCGAGTTGCGGGAACGGTTCCATTCGGGCCCCCGGTCCCGATCCCCGGCTGGGACAAGTACAACCTGATCACCGTGGTCGATGAACTCAAGTGGGTGAGACCGATCTTCGGCCCGGTCATGGAGATTATGGCCAAGTACACCGACAAGCCGAAGAAGCTCACGATGTTCTCTCCGGCTGGTCAGTTGATCTTCTTACATGACAAGTACTACCGTGACCCAGAGAAGCTCGCCTTCGCGCTCGCGGACATTTACAACACTGAGCTGAAGGATTTGGTGACTCGTGGGCTTGTCGATATCGTGCAGTTTATTGATGCGTCACCGAGCTATGCTGCAGCCCCGTACATGACCGAGGTGATTAACCGTGCCGTCGATGGTATTGGGGTTCCCGTGTGGGTGCACGCATGTCAGGGTAACGCCGGCGATCGCTTCTATGTCGATGGGAGCACCGAATTTCTCTTCCCGAAGATCTACGATGTGAAAGTGGACCAGCTCCATATAGCGCTGGCACATTCGCTACGGGCTCCTGATCTGGAGCTGTTTCGCAAATACCCACCACCACCGCAGCTGAACATCGGGGTCGGTGTCGTTGACGTGAAGGACCCGACGCCTGAAAAAGTGGACGTGGTGGTCGACCGAATCGAGCGAGTCCTCAGCGTCCTCGATCCGAGCAAGGTAACGCTCATGGCAGACTGCGGCTGGATGAATCGGCGACGCGACACCACATGGGACAAGAACGTGGTGCTTGTGGAGGCGGCGAACCTCGTGCGAGAGCGCTACACCGGGAGCCCCCAGTTGACCTCACCTGTCTCAGTGGGATGAGACGGCAGCCGTCCAGCCGGGTTTCGGGTCCTAAGATAGCTAGCTTCGGCACCGACGTCCGTTCGCGCTTGATTACCAGGTAAAGCAATGGCTTGCTCACGACTGGCAGGCAAGACGGCGCTCATCACCGGAGCAGCTTCCGGGATCGGCCGGGAGAGCGCTACCAGGTTCGCATCCGAAGGGGCCAAGGTAATCGCGGTCGACCTCAACGCCGATGGCTTATCTGAGACAGCTGAGCTGGTGTCGCGTCAGGGAGGCGGAAGCATCACTACCTTTGTGGTGGATCTCTCTGACGGGCGAGCTTGCCGGGAGCTGGCTAACAGAGCGCTCGCTTCGAACGGTAGAATCGACGTACTGTTCAATAACGTCGGCGCAGTAGCCTTCGGTACCGTGGAGAGCACAGCCGATGCGACGCTGGAGCATCTTTTCACGACGAACCTGAAGTCCACATTCGTGATGTCAGGAGCGATCGTTCCGGCTATGAAGGAGCGGGGTGGGTCGATCGTAATCACAGCGTCGATCGCTGCCTACGTGGGTGTCCGTGGTGAAGCTGCATACGCGGCAACCAAGGGTGCTCTCATATCGCTGACCCGGTGCATGGCACTTGACTATGCTGCCTACAACATCAGAGTGAATTGCCTGTGTCCAGGGCTGACAAGAACGGCGATGGTCGAGGCAGTCTTCTCGGAAGACGAGATTGCGGCATTGGTTGGAAAGAAGTATCCGCTGGGGCGGATTGGAACCGCAGCGGACGTGGCAGCTGCGGCGCTGTTCCTAGCGTCTGACGAGGCAGCCTACATCACAGGAGTGACGTTGCCCGTGGACGGGGGGATGTCAGCACAGTGAGGAGGGACGGGTTGACCTCGTGCGGGGCGGCCGAGCGTATGCGCGGCTCCTGCTGGGAAGCAGGCATCTGTATGCCGGCGTGGCGCCGGCGGAGTGCAGCAGAGTTGAAACAAGGGAGGCCTTCTTGAGCAAGCCTGTCGTGAATCTCGATCTCGATTATCCGACTGCGGGTCCGGTTCGGGCAGTGACAGACGAGGAAAGGGTGTCCTACGAGCGTGACGGTGCAGCCATCTTGAAGGGGATTCTGCCCCTCGATTGGATCGAATTCATGCGTAGAGCCGTGGACCGGATGATGCAGCGCTCGGACCCCTCGTCACAGAACTACGCGGACGAAGGTAGCCCACGATTCTTTGCTCAGGCCTTCCCCTGGCTGTTCGACGATGCGTTCAAGGCGTGGGCGCTGTGCAGTCCATTGAAGGAAGTGGCGCGGCAGGTTCTCACAGATGCCAAGAGCATCAACTTCTTCTATGACCAGATCTTTACGAAGGAGCCGGGCGCGGCCAAGGCCACGCCCTGGCACCAGGACTTCCCTTTCCTACCGATCGAAGGCGATCAGATCCTAAGGATCTGGGTGCCTCTGGACCGTGTCACAGCTGACAGTGGAGCGGTTCAGTACCTGAGGGGGTCGCACAAGTGGGGGGTTGTGTACCATCCGGTAGGTTTCAAGCCCACCCCCCAGATCACCGACGCTTACAAGGAATCTCCCTACGTTGACCAGCCGGACTTCGAAGCCGACTACGAAAAGTACGAGTGGCTGATTGGAGAGGCGGAACCAGGGGATGCTCTCCTTCACCACCCTAAGACCGTCCACGGGTCACGAGGCAACGTGACCACAGGCTTTCGTCGGGCTATTGCGAGCATATACACGGGCGACAGGGTCGTCTGGAACCCTCACGCCGCGAACATGTTCAACAACAAGAGTCTGACCGGACACGTGCGCATGCCGGATCTCCAGGCAGGGCGCTCGATAGATTGCGATCTGTTCCCCCGAGTCTGGCCCTAGCCTAGCCCGAGGTTCGGCCATGGAACCGACGTTGCTCAGGACGGATCAAGTAGCCGTGAGGCCGGCTGGCCTCGCACGCAGGCAGTTTATGAAATTGGCAGTCGCCCTGGCCGGCAGCGCCACTGGACTGTCATCGCTCATTTCAGCCTGTTCTCAGCAAGCATCCTCATCAGGCGAGTCACAGGGCAAGAGTTATGCGAAGCCGGAGCGCTTGCGCATCGCTTACCAACCGGCTCTGGGACACCGTGGTGTTCTAATGCAGGCAACGGGGTACGCTGAGCGTGCCTTGAAGCTGCCCATCGAGTTCGTCTACCAGCCCAGCGGGCCGACCATCACTCAACTCTTTGCCCAGGATCAGCTGGACATAGCCTACTTGGGGCCCTTCCCGGCGCTCATCGGCATTGACAAGGGGGTGCCGATTAGGATCATAGCCGCGAACCACTGGTATGGTTACAGCCTGATCGCCCGGAAGGGCATCGCGAGGCCTGCCGAGGAGGTGGGCCCTGTGGCCGCTGCAAGGCAGTTCCGGGGCAAGGTCGTGGGTGCCTTCGCGAAAGGCTCGGCGCAGGACACGGTGTGCCGGTGGTTCTTCGAGAAGGCGGGGATGGTGGAAGGCCGCGACTACACGATTCGCAACTATCAAGGAGCCGACGCCATCACGCTCATGCGGGCAGGAGCGCTGGACGCATTTGTCGAGTACTTCGAGTGGGTCGCCATTGTGCAGGATTCGTATGACGTCATCGTGCCTGGAAAGGATCTCTGGCCTGGGCTTGACAACGTGGTTGTCGCTCGCAAATACCTTCTCGATCAGTACCCCACATTGGTGAATGAGTTCCTCAAGGTTGATGCCGACGTGGCGCGCTTTGCCATGGCCTACCCAGATGAGTACGGCAGATTGGCAGCTCCTGTACTCAAGCTTCCTGAGGGCGAGGCCTCGGTGCGCATAAGGTACGACACTCACTTTTGCCCCTCGCCAGATCAGGCATCGCTAGATGCCATTATGGCTTTGGTGCCCACGATGGTGAGGGCAGGTTATCTGGTCAACCGGGTGCAGCCGCAGCAGGCGTTCGATTTCACGTACGTCAGGACCAGCGTGGGACCAGCTGCTCCCTGCACTGGACACTCTTCACCGGACCCAGCTCTTCATTTGCGCGTGGTCGGTTTCTGAGTTGAGCAGTGTCCTGTTAGATCGAGTACAAGGTTGGCGTGGTCGCCGCTGGCGACCAACCCTTACGAGATTGATGAGCGGGATCCAGGCGCTGTTGTTGGTCGTGGTGCCGACGCTGCTGGTTGCAATGTGGTGGCTGATCACGTCGCTGGGTGTGGTTCCTCTGTTCCTCTTGCCCTCGCCGCTGGCGGTCTGGCGGGCTGGCACCGAGTTGGCGCTGACGGGTGAGCTCTTGAGCGACATCGCGGCGAGTCTGGCTAGGGTCGGCCTTGGAATCGGAATCGGCGTTTGTCTGGGCTTCCTATTAGGGGCGGCGGTTGGGTGGTGGAGGACTGTGTCACTGTTGGTGGAGCCCGTGCTCCACCTGATCCGCCAGATCCCACCGTTGGCGTGGATCCCGTTTGCACTCCTGTGGTTTCGTGGCGGTGTGTTCTCTGCCGTGTTCATCGTCGTGCTCGTGAGCTTCTTCCCTGTCTTCGTCGGCACTGCCCAAGGCGTGAGGTCTGCTCCCGATACGCTCCTCGACATGGCCAAGACCTGCGGCGCCAGCAGGTGGCGGCAACTTCGCACCATTGCCGTCCCGGCAGCTCTGCCGTCGATCGTGACAGCGCTGCGAGTCGCTATGGGCGGCGGCTGGATGGCCGTGGTCGCGGCTGAGTACTTCGGCTACCGCCATGGACTTGGTGCGTTGGCGTTCAATTCGTATCAGGTCTTGCGGATCGACCTTGTGGTGGTGGCCATGCTGGTGATCGCCGCGCTGGGCTTTTTGCTGGACCTCATCGTGCGGACCGTGGCCAACCAGTTGGTGTGGTGGGCAGGCCGGTGAAGAGACTGAGCCTTAGGCAGGTGACCAAAGTCTTCCGAAACCCGAACGGGGAGGAGATCCGTGCTCTGGCGGACATCGGTTTGGAGGTTGCCGCTGGTGAACTGGTGGTGCTAGTTGGTTCTTCCGGCTGTGGCAAGACAACCCTGCTGAGGATGATCGCCGGTCTGGAACGGCCCACTTCTGGGTCGATCGCGGTAGGTGGCTCTCAGGTGTCAGGCCCGGGCCCCGACAGGGCGATGATCTTTCAGCAGCCGGCACTCCTACCCTGGCGGACTGTTGCGGGCAACGTCGCCTATCCGCTGGAGGTGCTGGGGGTGAGCAAGTCCGACCGGGAGCGCCGCGTCGATGGGCTGCTCGTGCGGGTGGGACTCGCTGAATTCGGTGACTTCTATCCTCACCAACTGTCAGGCGGGATGCGCCAGCGAGCTGATATCGCACGCGCCCTAGCGGTCAACCCGGAGGTCCTGCTGGCAGACGAACCATTCGGCGCGCTCGATGCCATGACACGCAACACGATGCAAGGAGAGCTGCTCCAGGTGTGGCAACGCGAGCGCACCACCATCCTCTTCGTCACACATTCAGTGGACGAGGCCGCGTTCTTGGCAGATCGTGTGATCGTCCTGAGCGAGCGGCCGGGTCAGATCGTGGATTCCGTTGAAGTCAAGCTTCCACACCCTCGCGACCGGACCGCTCCCGATTTCGTGGCACTCAGGAGACGAATTCTGGCTCAGGTGCAGGTACGAAGGGGTGAGACCACGGGTGGTGTGGTGGTGCCACCAGACAAGTTGAAACGATCGTGGGCCGCCCCGGGCGTCTGGAGGGGCGGCCCACCGTGAATGTGGGAGCCTTTCTCGGAGGTGCTGCTCTCCGGCACGGAGGTCGGTGTGCGGTGGAGTTCGAAGGCCAAGTTGTCAGCTACGCGGAGTTGAACCAACGCGTCGACGCCTTGGCCCAGGGGCTCACGAGGCTCGGTCTGCGGTCAGGTGACAGAGTGATGCTATGGCTCCGCAACTGCCCCGAGTTCATCGAGACGCTCTTCGCGTGCTGGAAGCTGGGACTCGTGGCGGTACCCGTGAATTCACGTCTCACGGGGGCTGATGTGGCGTTCCAGGCGACTGACTGTGGTGCGCTGGCGCTTGTCCACGGACCGGAGTTTGCTCCTGAGGCGGAGCGTGTGTCGGTACAGCACTGCATCGGGACCATGGAGTCCGGTGAGATCGGCTACGAGAGTCTGTTGGCCACGAACCTCGGAGCTCCAGACCAGACGCGGTGGGTGGCGGACCAGTCGCCAGCTTGGCTCTTCTATACCTCGGGCACGACCGGACAGCCGAAAGGAGCCACACTGACACATGGGAATCTGACCTTTGTGACCATGGCGTGGTGTGCGGACCTCCACTGTCTCCAGCCGGAAGACGTGGTTCTCCACTGCGCGCCGCTGAGTCATGGGGCAGGCTTCCATGCGCTGGCCTCGGTGGCCAGGGGAGCGAAGAGCGTCATCCTGCCGCGTTTTGACCCGCCTGCTGTGCTCGAAGCCATGACTCGCCACCGGGTGACAGCGACGTGGCTAGTTCCCACCCAGATCAGAATGTTGCTGGACGAGGAGTCCCTGGAACGTGCCGACCTCTCCAACCTTGAGTGCGTCGTCTACGGTGGGTCCCCGATGTACCTGGATGACCTCAGAGAGGCACTCGAGCGGATTGGTCCAGTCTTTTGCCAACTCTACGGCCAGGGTGAATCACCGATGACCATAACTTACCTCCGTCGCCAGGAGCACAGACTCGAGCGGTTCGACCCTGAGATACTCGCGTCCGCTGGGATACCGCGCACCGGTATGGAGGTCCGAGTGGCCGATGCGGAGGATGGGCCGTTGCCACCAGGTGAAACAGGAGAGATCTTGCTACGAGGCCCCGCCGTGATGGCGGGTTACTGGGGCCTCCCGGAGGCGACCGCCGCAGCTTTACGAGGTGGCTGGCTGCACACGGGTGACGTGGGACGTTGGGACGACCGTGGGTATCTGTACCTGCTGGACCGGCTAAAGGACGTCATCATCACCGGTGGATCCAATGTCTACGCCCGAGAAGTCGAAGACCTTCTCCTATGCCATCCCGCCGTACACGAAGCCGCAGTGTTCGGCGTGCCCCACCGGATATGGGGTGAGGCTGTAACCGCCGTCGTTGTCGGCAGCCTAAGTTTGACGAGTGAAGACATCTCGGACTTCTGCCGGCGACGGCTTGCCGACTACAAACGTCCAAAGCATGTGTACGTTGTGAGCGGGATACCGAAGAATGCGTACGGCAAGGTTCTCAAGTCGGAACTGAGGAAAGCCTATGCGGCGCCACCCTTGACCTGACCCCCGTTTAGTGGTCCACCGGGTCTGACCCCCGAGAACTGGTCCATCTGATATGAGGGTTCCACCATCGCCCGCGAGGGCAAGGAGGAACCGAAGTGAAAGGCAGGAAGCACACTCCGGAGCAGGTCGTGCGCAAGCTCCGCGAAGCCGACCGATTGCTGGCGGAGGGGAAGTCGGTGGCCGAGGTGGCCAAGGCGCTGGAGATCAGCGAGCACACCTTCAGCCGCTGGCGCACCCAGTACGGTGGCATGAAGGCCGACGACGCCAAGGAGCTGCGCCGGCTCCGCGACGAGAACGGGCGGCTGAAGCGGATGGTGTCCGACCAGGCGCTCGACATCGAGATGCTCAAGGAAGTCGTCCGGGGAAACTTTTGAGCCCGGCCCGCCGACGAGACGCCGTCCGCCATCTGGAAGGGCGATTCGGGGTCTCGGAGCGCAGGGCGTGTCGGGCGATTGGACAGCATCGGACGACGCAACGCCGAGCCCCGCGGCCGGTGCTGGCGCCCGAGCAGCAGCTTCGCTGGCGGCTGCGGGAGATCTCGAAGGACTGGCCACGCTACGGCTTCCGGAGGGCATGGGCGCTGCTGCGCCAGGAGGGTTGGAAGGTGAACCGTAAGCTTGTTCAGAGAGTCTGGCGGGAGGAGGGCCGGCGGGTTCCCGCCTACGCGCCCAAGCGTGGACGAGTGGGCAAGAGCACCATCCCCGCTCAGCGCCTGCGGGCGGAGCGGCCGAATCACCTCTGGGCCCTCGACTTCCTCTTCGACGCCACCTCCGACGGTCGGCCGCTCAAGGTGCTGACGATGTGCGA
>JRHI01000863.1_pt1 | contig 29953 bp, 25 predicted proteins | sample 215371 | NCBI WGS metagenome assembly JRHI01 (sample SAMN02929681, study PRJNA255918) | sediment metagenome | biome: cave system; feature: Ice Cave; material: Sediment; isolation source: sediment from deep within a dark volcanic ice cave with no known source of... ...
TCAGCCAGTTAATGGGGAAAACATCTCTGGGTGTGGAAGGAAGATCCGCCAGACGGACGGATCGCTTATGCGCCCATCTATGGAAATTCGGGCGTAGGAAAGCAGGGCACGGACGGTCAAACCCTTGTGGTGATGGATATTGTCGCGCGTAAGGTAATTGGCACCCTTGATTTTGGCCACGCCGTCAGGCCGCACTGCGCGGCGTTTGGTCCACTCAACGGGCTGCTTTACGTTACGACGGAGCTCGATAATTCAATCAGCATAATTGATCCACAGGCTCTTCGTGTCGTCGGGACAATTCCCACTGGGCAGGCTGATTCTCACATGCTTGCGATTACTCGCGACGGACGGCGTGGCTACACAGCAAATGTGGGGCCCGGTACAGTTTCCGTTCTGGACCTAGAAGCGCGCAAAACGATCGCGATCATTGCAATCTCGAAACCGACCCAACGCATTTCGCTTTCCGTGGACGATCGATGGGCCTTCACCGCCGATCAGAGCAAACCGCGACTCGCCGTCATAGATACGTCGACGAACAAGCTGAAGACTTGGATTTCGCTTCCAGCTTCAGGGTACGGAACGGCGGCGACACCCGATGGGCGTTGGCTGGTAGTGGCCATGCCACACGCTAATAAGGTGGCTGTGGTGGACCTGGCAACGATGAAGGTTGCGCACACTGTTGAAGTTCCCGCCGCTCCTCAAGAAATTCTGGTGCGCCCCGATGGCAAGATTGCGTACGCTTCCTGCGATTCGAGTCATAAGATTGCTGCCATTCGTACTTCGGATTGGACTATCGAGAGACTTATTGACGCGGGGAAAGGCGCCGACGGCTTAGCATGGGCCGCTGAAAAATAGAACGGAATATCGGAAGGCGTTTCCTAGCTCAAGATCTATCAGCGGGTTGGCAACGAGCCCAATTCAGGCTAGCAACCACTGCCTAACCTTCGTGACGCCGGCGCGTTTCGCGAAGTACAGTTCCAAAAGACTTTCCTGCAATACTGAAACCTGATTGGACACGACCCGTAACGGCTACGCGGGAGCCCTGACTCGGCACGCCAAACCCTCCAGCAAGTACCCACATGTGTCCCGTACCGTCTTCTACTTCAAACGCGCCCTCGCTCATTATGCCGAAGGAGTTGGTGACGCGTCCGACGATGGTAACTTCCTTACCGGCGAAGTGACCGGGATCACGAGTAATGTTGGCAATGCTTGCCCGCTCGCATCCGGCAACAAGGACAAGCAACAGGGCGAGGAAGATGATTGATACCGTAGCTTTTCTGAAGTTTCTCACGCGTGCCTCCTTTAGAACGGGCGCCATCATTTTACCTAAAACAAATACCTTGCCCGCGAAAACTTAGATGCCGCAGGATATGAGTGCGTTGGCCGGTAAACGTTACGAACTAACCTTCGACAGTGGCGATTACGTGGGCGGCAATCGCTTCGCCGCGACCAATGGCATCTACGCCTTCGTTTGTTTTGGCTTTGAGGTTGATTTGTGCCGCTTGGATCCCGAGCGAGCGTGCCAGGGCTTCGCGCATCGCGGGAAAATGGGGGCCAAGCTTGGGCTTTTCCAGGATGATGATGGCGTCGATATGCGTAATGCGAATGCCGCGGGACTCGAGCAGTTTCTTGAGGTGCTGGAGAAAGAGCAGGCTCGCGGCACCTTTCCATTGCGGGTCGGTGTCAGGGAAAAGCGTGCCGATATCGCCGAGCACCGCGGCACCAAGCAGCGCGTCGCAAAGAGCGTGCGCGAGGACGTCCCCATCCGAGTGGCCGACCGGACCTTTGTCAAAAGGAACTTCGATTCCGCCGATCATCAGCTTGCGGCCCTCCGCCAGGCGGTGCAGATCGTAGCCAATTCCCGAGCGCACGGTCATTTCGCGCGACGCTCCTCGGAAAGATAGAAGCGCGCGAGATCCATATCCGAGGGACGCGTGATTTTGATGTTGCGCTCAGAGCCGAGAACGACGTGAACATCGTGCCCCATACGCTCAACGAGGCCGGCTTCATCAGAGGCGTTCACTCCATCGCTGGCGGCGCGCGCGAAGGCTTCCTTCAGGAGCTTGGTGGTGAAGGCTTGCGGAGTTTGCGCGAGGACGATACGTTCGCGCGGAATTGTCGCGGTGATGAGCGCAACGTCCTGGGGGAGGCTGGCGCGCTTAACCTCCTTCACCGTATCCATGGCGGGAATGCCCAGGATAACGGCGTGACGCTGGCGGGCCTCGGCGATTACACGCTCAATTTGTTCGCGCGTAACGAAGGGGCGTACGGCGTCATGGACCAGAACAATTTCCGTGTCTTCAGGGATTTCCCGGAGGGCCTGCGCAACGGAGTCCTGGCGGGTATCGCCGCCGCGCACAACGCGCACGCTTTGCGCCAGCTTTTCGTCGCGGATTCGTGCATCCAGAGCGGCTACGCCATCTGCCCGCGTGGCAATGATGATATCGGTAATCGTCGGGCACGAGGCGAGCCGGCGGAGCGTCAGGATGACCAGCGGCACGCCGTCAAACTCCAAAAATTGTTTTGGAGTTTCGGCGCCCATGCGGGTGCCGAGTCCAGCGGCCGGAAGAATGGCTACGATGCGACTCATGTTTGCTCGGGGGAAAGAAGTTTACAACAGGAGGCGGTGTGAACAAAGCGACTCGAATGCGAATCAGGGGCGCTTGCTGTAGTGTTCGTAGAGTTGCAGGTGGCGATTTTCGAGGCTTGTGAGCTGGCCGTTTATGAAGACATAGCGCACCTGGGTAGTCACTTCCAGGGGATCGCCGCTAGTGACGATAATATTTGCGATTTTGCCAACCTCGAGCGTGCCCAGTTCTTTATCCAGGCCAAAAATCTGTGCCGGCGCCAGGGTTATGGCCTTGAGCGCGTCATCATGGGGAAGTCCGTAGGCTACCGCGGCCCCGGCGAATTGGCCGAGACGGCGGGCAAAAGAATTGTCGAAACTGGCAAAGGCTATCTTGATGCCAGCGGCAGCCAGCTCAGCAGGCTCCGTCATCGCGCGATCGTACGGATCATCTTCTTCGTCGGGCAGGCGAAGCGTGGGGCGCAGGATCACGGGTATGTTTTTTGTCCTAAGAAGATCTTTAACTTTGTAAGCCTCGGTGCCTCCCGCCAGGATCATCCTAAGCTTTTGGCGGTCACAGAATTCGATGGCGTTCTTTATGTCCCTCGAGCGATTGGCGAAAACAAGAACGGGAAGTTGGCCGCGAATCACCGGCGTCATGGCCTCGAGCTTGAGGTCCCGCTCGAAATTATTGTGCGAGCCTTTTTTCAGGGCCTGAGCGTAGTGCCGAGCCCGGTCGAACCACTCGTTCAGTTCGCTTACGCGCTTTTCGTACTCGGTCTTAACCTCGCTAAAAGGCTTTTGCTTCACGCTTAAGGTGGCGAAATCGAATGTGCGTGTTTCCATGCGCGGCCAATTAATCACCATAGCCACGGAGCGTCGCGTGACCAACTCTTCGCTGGTCCATCCAGCAAGATGAAGCGCGGAAGCTTGTCCCCCAATGATGCCCAACGATCCTGAGAAGTCCATCCCGCCGCTTGCAGGTACTGCGATAACATCGGTAATTCCGTCGGCGCGCGTTACCGGAATGTGGGCACTTTCCGGATTGACGGCGGTTGCCGCAACCACGTCAGGGTTGTACAAACCGGTCTCCGAGGAATCAACGGTAGAGGCGACCGCGGAAATTTCACTCAAGCCCATCTGCGTAATCGGATCAAACAATCCGGGATAAACTTCGAGGCCTTTAGCATCGATAACCGGGACGCCCGCGGGAATTTGGATGTTCCCGCCAATCGCGGCGATTTTACCGTCGCGTATCAGTATCGTGGCATTTTCCTGCGGCGCGCCGGCAAGGGTATAAATCTTTGCATTGGTAATCGCGTAGGAGGAAGATGGCGGCACAGCGATAGAGATGCCGACGGTAAGGAATAGACCGGAAAATAGAATTAGAAATTTCGTATTTAAAGATTTGACTAGGAGCCTGGCTATCGAGGCTTTGCGGTGCCCGACCTTAATTTTCACTGGACACCCCGTTCGCTCCAGGATTTTTGCGGAGGAGGAACGGGCTTTTCCGGCTTGGTTTCCTCTGGTCGTTTTTGAACGGGATTTTCGTCGGGGCTTTTGTCATTCTTCTTTTCGCCTGCTTGAGCTTCAGCTTTTTTCTCGGCCGCTTTTTGTTTGTCGAGCAGAGCCTTCTTCTCTTTGGCGATTTCCCCGCGCGAAGCAATATCACGCTGCCTGTCGAAATAAACCCGCCCATCGATCAGCGTTTTTTGAACCACGGCATAAACACTGAGCGGGTGGTGATTATAGATGACCAGGTCAGCGTCTTTACCCACATCGATCGAGCCCACGCGTTTGTCAATACCAAGCTGGATCGCCGGGTTCAGAGTGACGAGCTTAAGCGCCTCAAGCTCCGACAGTCCTCCATACTTGATGGATTTCGCCGCTTCCTGATTGAGATGCGTAGCTTCCTCAGCGTCATCCGAGTTAATGGACACGAGAACGCCTTTGCGCGTCATGAGCGCCGCATTGTACGGGATGGCGTCATACGCCTCCACCTTGTAAGCCCACCAATCCGAGAAAGTGGAAGCTCCGGCGCCCGCTGCGGCAATTTCATTCGCTACCTTGTATCCTTCCAAAACGTGCTGGAACGTGCGCACCTTAAATCCGAACTCTTTGGCCACGCGAAGAAGCATCAGGATTTCATCGGCTCGATAGCAATGCGAGTGAACGAAGCGCTTCCCTTCAAGCACTTCGACGAGCGGTTCGAGCCGCAGATCCCGGCGCGGCGAAAGCATATTTTTTTCGCCCGATGAACCACGGCGGTTGTAGTCCTCCCATTTCTTTTTATAATCGACGGCTTCAGAGAATGCCGCACGGATGGTTTCTTCCACGCCCATGCGTGTCGCAGGATAACGACGCGGCTGCCCGAAACCACCGCCAAAATTGCTGCGCTTCGGATTTTCTCCAAGCGCAAATTTAATCCCCGGGATGGCACCTTCGAAAGGCAACTTGCTGGCGGGTTGACCCCAGCGCAGCTTGATCACCACCGTCTGTCCGCCAATGGAATTGGCCGAGCCATGCAAGATATTCGCGGAAGTGACGCCGCCAGCCAGGTCCCGGTAAATTTCCACGTCGTCCGGATTCAGCACGTCCAATATGTTGACCATTGACGATACGGAGACGCTTCCCTCGTTCACGCTGCCGTCTACGGCGATGTGGGAGTGGCAATCAATTATGCCGGGCATCACGAACTGGCCCCCAGCATCAATTACCTGCGCACCGCTTGGCGCGTTGATGCTCGTGCCGACCGCTGCAATCTTGCCGTCGCGGATAAGGATGGAGCCATGCTCAACGGCGCCATGAGAGATGGTTAGAAGTGTGGCATTTTGGATCAGGATGACGGGCGCTGCATCGGCTGGAATAGCCGCGCGTGCCGGAAGAAATGCGAGGAGACTCGCGAGCGCCAGCGCAAGTGCCGGTACATTTATTCGTTTCTCCAAAGTCCGGGTCATCACTGTATCCTCGAAGATGCGGCGTCTTGCGATGGGCTTTGTCTGGCGCCCGTGAAATCAATCGTGAGGCCACTGACGCTGATGACCCCCTTCATCGTATTTTTTTCGAACGTTCCGCTTACGGTAACTTCCGTGGGCTCGCCATCAATCTTCACTGATATTTTGAAAGTAAATTTATCGCCCTTCACTGAGCCGCTAGAGATCACAGCCTCGCCGCGTTTGCTGTTGAAGCTTCCAGCCACATTGCCATCGCTCTCCATAGTCAGATCGGCGGTTCCTTCTTCGGCCCCATCGGGAGTGGTGTAAGACAATTTCCATTTTCCGGAGATATCTCCCTTAGAGGCATTTTCAGGCCTTGCGGCCGCTGTTTCATGGATCTCAAATTTGCTGCCATCAACAAACACCATCTTGATTTTTGTTTTTTCCTCGAAAAGGTCGCCATCCGTCACAAGCAGGTTGGCGATCTTGCCCGGCTCAAGGCTGCCGAGCCGCGAGCCCAGGCCAAAAATTTCAGCCGCGCTCAGAGTGAATCCTCGGAGAGCCAAGTCCGGGCTAAGTCCAGCGTCAATGGATTTTTTGGCGGCCTTGAGGATATCTTTTGGCGCGGTGATGCCTCCGGAGTAAAACGCGAACTTCACGCCGGCTTTAACAAGCGCAGCCGGAGACGAGGGCGCGCGATCGCGGAAGCGCAAGGCGCGCAGAGATTCTTCAGCGGCCGGATCAGCGTCTTTTTCTTTTTCCGGCCATTTAAGATTCACCAGCACCGGCAGTTTCTTTGCGGCAATTGCTTCGGCGGCCTCATAGGCCTGTTGTCCGCCGTAGATTGCAGCGCGAACTTTCCAACGCTCAGGAAGATCCGCAGCGCGCAAAAGCTGCGTGCGGGTATTAGCGGGGACCAGGATCAGTTCATTATCGCGGACTGCCTGCGCGAGGACGCGTTCGGCACGGTCATAGGGAGGCCGCTGCAAACCATTGGCGCGTCTTTGATAAACAGTGTCCGCTTGCGAATACCAGTTCGCATCCAGCCACACCTGGCGGACGTAGGCCAATACGCCCATGAGGGAATCGGGGAAATTGCCGAAACTCCTCGTAACTTCAAGAGAGAGGGGCACCGCTACAGGCGCGCTCACAACCAGATCGCTGGCCCGTTCCCCAGCCAAGTCTATGATTGTAGCCTGGCCAGGGAAAATTCCCTCGCGGGGCGCGGTAACGGCAGTTGTAAAGCCGGCGTTGCGCCAACTTTCCAAGCGCTTGTCGTCAGGCTTTACCTCATCGGCTGCGTTGCGCCAGGGGGTAGTACCAGGGCGGTCATCCGGGCCTCGCGAAATGGATTGGGGGCGCGGGAGCGGGCCGACGCTTCCGCTGTTTGACATTGTGGGAGCCGCTGCCGTAAGACCCAGATCCGTAAAGGAATCAATCAGGCCGGGATAAACCGTCAAGCCTTTTCCATCGATTACCCAGGCCTCGGCCGGTATCGCCACGTCTCTGCCCACTGCAGCGATGAGCCCGCGCGCCATCACTACGGTTGCGCTTTCGAGGATCGGTCCAGACACCGGAACGATGCGTGCATTGCGGATGGCGAAATAAGGCGGCTCACCAGCCTGCGCCCGGGCGCGAACCGGACACACGAAAGACACCACTGCGCAGAGGATGAGCGCAGCCACGCGCAATAACGTTTCGACGCACCGAGGGCCCATATAAAGCTCCTTACGCAGCACGTAAATGTTGTGACGGATGCCTGACCGAACCGACGGCCTTAGCGTCGCCTCAAGCAAGCAGGCAAACAGACGCACGAGAGTAGCGGGAGGTTTCGACTGAGTCAAGGAGCAAGAGCCAAACACCTGTTACTTACGCGTTCAGGATGAGATGTAATGAAACGGCTTAATTCCTAAGGGGTTTTCCGGTCCTCAGCGTGTGAGCGATACGCTCCTGGGTCTTGCGCTCGCCACACAAAGACACGAACGCTTCGCGCTCGAGATCGAGAACGTATTGTTCGCTCACGAACTGCGGTGAAGTCAGCGAGCCTCCCGCAAGGATGGCGGCGAGTTTGCGTCCAACCACAGCGTCATGTTCGGATGCGTAGCCGCCGCGAAACATCATGTGGATGGCAAGCTTTGCTCCAGTAAGGAATTGTTCCCCCAACACTCGAATTTGCGTCGTCGCGGCTCCTTCGGAGGGGCTTGGAGCCAGCGGGCGGTAGCCGGAACGGGCTATGGCGAGTGCCGCCTGCTTGGCGTCGGCCACGAGGCGGTCGCGGTTCATCGTCACGCCGTCGCTTCGCCTCAAATAGCCGAGATTTCGGTTTTCTTCTGCACTCGTTCCCACCTTGGCCAGGGCTATGTTTTCGAATACCGGCTTGAGGGCGTGGAAAAGATCCAGATCTTCGCCTGTATCCGCATGCTCGCCAGCGCGAATCAACATCTCTTTTGTTCCGCCCCCGCCGGGAATCAGGCCTACGCCTGTTTCCACGAGTCCCATGTAGGCCTCCGCGGCCGCTTGAACGCGCCCGGTGTGCAGGCATATTTCGCAACCGCCGCCCAGCGCCATACCCTGCGGCGCCGCTACCACCGGCTTGGGCGCATACTTCAAAGCAAGATTGACGTTTTGAAATTGGCGTACCGCGAGATGGATTTCGTCCCACTCCTGCTCTTGCGCGGCGACGAGCACGAGCATCAGGTTGGCGCCGACCGAAAAATTCGCCGCCTGATTGGCAATAACCATTGCATCGAACTCTCCCTGTAAGCGTTTGAGGCCCGCATGCAGCATGGCCACCAGGTCCCCGCCTATGGCGTTCATCTTGCCGTGAAATTCGCAGCACACAACCCCGTCACCCAGATCGATCAGCGACGCGCCCGCATTTTTCTCGATTTCGGCTCGGCGCTCTTTGAGCGATTTCAGAATGATGACGCCTTCAGCCTCATCAACAGGTTTGAACGTGCTAGAGGCAAAATCAAAATAGGAGGTTGAGCCGCGCGAAGATTCGTAGAAACTTTTGTGGCCCGAAGAAAGCAGCTTCGTGATAATGGGGGGCACATCCCTGCCTTCTTTTTCCAGCTGCTGCGCGAAAACGTCCACTCCGATCGCACTCATCAGCTCAAATGGCCCATTCTCCCAGGCGAATCCCAAACGCATGGCGCGATCCATATCCACTACGCGATCCGCAATTTCAGGTATCCGGCGCGCGGCGTAGAGGCACATTTCCGACAGGGCGCCCCAGATGAATTTTTGAGCCTTATCCGCAGGCTGGCCCGTAAAGATCGGAGCAAGCAGCGCGCGAAGCCGGTCGCGATTGTCGTCGATCGTCTTGGCCATTTCGATGGAGGCAAATCGCGCTTTCTGCCGCGGCCGATACGTCAATGTATCCAGGTCGAGAGAAAGGATCTCGCTTTCGCCTGCTTTTTTGACGCGCTTATAAAATCCTTGGCCGGTCTTATCTCCCAGCATCCCGCGCTTGCCCATTTCTTCGAGCAGGGGAGGAATTTGGTAGATGTCCCGCGACTCATCATTTGGAATCTTCCCGATGATATTCCGGACCACATTCATCAGAACATCCAGGCCTACAATGTCGGCAGTGCGGAACGTGGCAGACTTCGGCCAGCCCACTGCCGGCCCGGTGCATGCGTCTACCTCTTCAATCGTCATTCCCAGAGAGGCAGCCAATCGAAGCACATTCAGCATCGAGAACGTCCCGATGCGATTGGCAATGAAGTTGGGCGTGTCTTTAGCAATCACAACGCCTTTGCCAAGCCGCCGGTCGCAAAAATCCGAAAGTATATCCAAAACTTCCGGACTCGTCCGCTCGGTTGGAATCACCTCGACCAGCTTCATGTACCTCGGTGGATTGAAAAAGTGCGTGCCCGCCCAGTGCGCCTGGAAATCAGCCGGCAATCCTTCGGCAATCAAATGGACGGGCAGCCCGGAGGTATTAGTGGTCACGATTGCGCCAGGCTTGCGGTGCGGAAGCAGTCGCGTCAACAGCTTGCGCTTGATATCCAGATCCTCGGCCACTGCTTCGATAATCCAGTCGGCGTTGGCGCAAAGATGCATGTCATCTTCGAAATTGCCGATGCGCACGTGTTCGGCAAACGCGGGAGTAGAAAAAGCCGCGGGGCGAGCTTTGCGGGCAGCCTCAAGGCCTGCACGAACAATTCGATTCCGGTCCGCTGACGCACCCTTGGAGGGTTCCCCGCCAGCCCCCAGGTCGGCCGGCACCATATCCAGCAAAACGCAGGGAATCCCGGCATTGGCTAGATGAGCCGCAATCCGCGACCCCATCGTTCCAGCGCCCAGGACAGCGGCACGCTCGATGCGAAATTTCATTTTAGGCTGAACACTCCTCTGCCCGCGGTTCCGAGCGGGCTTGCAGGTTACAAAATCAGCAAGTAGCGGTCAATCGGAAACGCAGACATCTGTGAAGAGTTGTAAAGTGTCTAAAGAACTGGAGGGAAAGCGTGGCCCCGGTATTTGATTGGCTGCAATCCGCCGCCGGAAAACTGCGGGAATTCGCTAACGCTGAGGAGAAAGAGACTCGTGTGCGGCCGCGCGTCGGCTTGGCCCTGTCCGGGGGATTCGCGCGCGGAATTTCCCATATCGGAGTGCTTCACGTGCTTGAGGACACGGGCATTAAAATTGATGTTATCGCTGGAACAAGCGTTGGAGCCTTGATTGCTACATGCTACGCGGCAGGCGTGCCATTGGAAGAGATGGAAAAACTAGCGCGCAAAACGAACTTCACCGATTTTGGCCGCTGGACACCCTCGTGGATGGGCTTGGCTACGAACAAGCGCATGGAAGCGTATCTCACGCGCCTTACTCCGCTCACGCAGTTCGAACAGCTCAAGATCCCTCTCGCCATCGCCGCAACGGACCTGGGCAAAGGCGAAGCAATCTATTTCACGACAGGCCCTCTTGGCCCCGCGCTTCGCGGCTCGTGCGCCTACCCGGGCCTTTTCGTACCCATCGAGCATATGGGAAGCACGCTCGTAGATGGATTCTTGACCGCGCCCGTGCCCGTCGAGGCGGTCATTCAGTTAGGCGCTGAGGTGGTCATATCCGTTTACCTGGAGGCTGGAGTTGTGGAAAGCCCGAGGACCGTCGGCGACGTCATCAGCCGCTCTTTCACCGTGATCCAGCGCCACGCAGACACGAGCTGGCGGCAGAAGTCCGACATAATCATTGAGCCCGATGTACGAGAGTTCTTGTGGGCGGACTTTACGCGCTCCTCAGAACTGATTGCCGCCGGGGAGTCCGCAACGCTGAGCGCCATTAAGCACATTCGCAGCGTGATTGCGTCCAAATCCAAAGTAGCGACGGAGCGAACTGCTTAGATTTTAATTTCAGCCTCGGTAGAGCCCTTACTTATTTTCCATCTCTGCCGTATCACCAACGGAAAAGTAAGTGCAATCCGGGTGATGGAAAACGAGCGCGCTGACGCTGGCTTCCGGATCCATCATCATCCCTTCGGTCAGCAGCACACCAATTTCCTCCGGGCGCAGAAGTTTCCAAAGGCCCGCTTGATCGTCCAAATTTGGGCAGGCAGGGTAGCCAAAGCTGTACCGTTTTCCTCGGTAACGCGAAACAAAGCGTCCCGCCATGGTCAATTCCGGCGGATCCGGAAAGCCCCAATCCTCCCGAATTCTCCGGTGCAGCCATTCGGCGCACGCTTCAGCCGATTCGATTGCCAGAGCTTGCAGACCGTGCGACTTGAAATAAAAACCAGCCGTCTTGGCGTCTTCAGCGCGCTGGCGTATCCCTTCCCCCGCGGTGACCACAAACAACGCGACGTGGTCGCGACCTTGGCCTCCAGGTGGCAGTACGTAATCGCTCAAGCAAAGGCCGTCAACCAACCGTTGCCGCGGAAAACGAAATGTGTGCACGGGCGTGTTCGCGCCAGGAGGAAAAAGATGAATGCTGTTTTCCTCGGACTCCGCTTCAAAGAATTGCCACACGGCGCGAACTCTCATAAACTCCGCAGCTTCGCGCTTCACTTCTTCCATATCGTTAAATAATTCAAGCGCCTTCGGTTCCCGCCGCGCCAAAGATTCTTCATAATTCCCTTTGAAGCCCATGTGCCGTCCGTAAAGCATAAACGGGTTGATATAACTCCAAATCTCGCCCAAGTCCGGAACCAGTCGTACTTTACGATCGGTGTGCGCAACCTCGGGAATAGGTAGACCCGCTCGCACGCGTGAGGAGCGTCGAGCGGGAACCTCGAGAATCGCCACCGCTACCGCGGAAGCTTCGCCAGCGCCATTGCCGTCAGCGGTGTGCTCGCGCAGCACGATTTCGCGCCGCGCTGGATCGCTAAGTTGATTCATCAGATCGAGCCCCGTCATCGCATCTTTCGCGTAACAAACCGCTTTCTGATAACTCGGCGCGATCTTCTGCCTGGTAAATTTTGCCGACAGTGCCGCGCCTCCGACCAGCAACGGCACCTCGATGCCTGATTCGCGCAGATCTGCGGCGGTAATCACCATCTGCTGTGCGCTCTTTACGAGTAAGCCCGAAAGCCCGATCGCGTCCGGTTGGTTTTCCTTGTAAGCGCGGATCAACTCTTCTGGCGGAACTTTGATACCGAGATTAATCACGTCATATCCGTTGTTTTTAAAAATGATCTCGACCAGATTCTTCCCGATGTCGTGCACGTCCCCTTTCACCGTCGCGAGGATAATCTTCGCACGCTTGGTGACGTCCGCCTTTTCCATGAATTGTTCCAGGTGACCTACCGAAGCCTTCATCGCCTCAGCGGATTGCAGTACCTCCGCCACGATCAGCTCATTGGCATTGAATAGTCGGCCCACCTCGGCCATGCCATCCATCAATGGGCCATTGATAACATCCAGCGGGCGGGCCCCTTGCGCGAGTTTTGAATTCAGGTCCTCAATCAACCCGTCTTTGCTGCCCTCGATGATGTAGTTTGCCAATCGCTGATCGAGCGGCAGATCGGCAGGTTTGATTTTTTCTCTTTTGTTTCCGGCGCGGGAATGTTCCGTAATCGCCGCGATATGAAATTGATTGATCGCGGCCTTCTGCTCTTTAGACTGTTTGCGCCAATCTGCCGGTGCATCACGCAGGATCGCCGCCGTAGGATGGCCTTCGGGCACGTGGGCCGGAACGTGATTGAACAACAAATCCTCGGCAAGCTTGCGTTCTTTTTCGGGGATAGAGGCGAATCGCTCCAACCTCTCCGCATTCACAATAGCAAGATCGAGCCCGGCCTTCGTGCAGTAGTAGAGGAACACCGAATTCACTACTTCGCGCGCGCCAGCAGGCAGGCCAAACGAAACATTTGAAATCCCTAATATCGTGCGCACGTAGGGGATTTGCTGCTTGATGAGCCGGATGCCTTCGATGGTCTCGACCGCCCCGCCAATATAATTTTCATCGCCGGTGGCGCAGGGAAAAACCAGCGGATCGATGATGATATCCTCGATGGGAATTCCATATTTCTCAGTCAGCAACTTGCAAGACCGTTGCGCGATTTCCAGCTTGCGTTCGCGCGTAAAAGCCTGCGCTTGCGCACGATCCTCGTCGATGCAGCCGACCACCACTGCCGCGCCATAGGATCGCGCCAACGGGCATACTTTTTCGAATTTTTCCTCGCCATCTTCCAGGTTAATCGAATTGATGATGGCTTTCCCCTGGCAGTACGTCAGCGCCTGCTCCACCGCCGCAGGGTCTGTGGTGTCGATCATCATCGGAACTTTAATTTTGCGAATCAGCTTTTCGAAAAACGGAGGAATATCTTTTTTCTCGTCCCGGTCGGTGCTTTGCAGGCACACATCCACGATGTGTGCGCCGCCCTTCACTTGCCGGCGTGCAATTTCGGTGGCTTCTTCCCATTTTTCTTCGGCAACAAGTTGCTTGAAGAGCCGAGAGCCGATCACGTTGGTGCGCTCGCCAACCAGCAAAGGCCGCGTACTTTCTTCGGCCTCGATCATCTCCACACCCGAATAAACCGCGCGATGGCCTGGTTCCGCCGGGCGCCGCGGTTTTTTGCCTTCCACCATCTGCGCGATCGCACGGATATGTTTCTCCGTCGTTCCGCAGCAGCCCCCCACCAAGTTCAGCCAGCCTTGCTCCACGAACCTTCCCAACTGTGATGCCAGTGACTCTGGCGTTTCCAGGTACGTGCCTTCCTCGTTCGGGAGTCCCGCATTCGGGTAACACGAAATAAAATGGTTGGATAGCAGGTGCAGCGTTCGGATATGGTCCGTCATGAATTCCGGACCCGTGGCGCAATTTAATCCCAGCGAAAGCAATCGCACGTGCTGCAGCGAAGCCCACAGCGCCTCGACATCTTGTCCAGCCAGCATCGTTCCCATGGGCTCGATCGTGGCTGAAATCATCAAGGGAACTTCTTCACCCAGCTCACGCCCGAGCCTATCAATCGCCAGAACGCCTGCCTTGATGTTGCGCGTATCTTGTGAGGTTTCCAACAGCAGTATGTCGGCGCCGCCATCGATCAACCCTCTAGCCTGCTCGTAATAGCCCTCGCGCAATTGCTCGAAAGTCACCCCGCCAGTCACGGTAATCGCCTTGGTTGTAGGGCCCATTGAGCCAGCCACAAAGCGCGGTTTCCCGGGCGTGGCGCTCTCCTTCGCCGCCTGCTTGGCAAGTTGTGCGGCGCTCTTATTCAGCTCATACGCGCGCTCCGCCAGTCCGTATTCTGCCAGCACGATGGGCGCCCCCCCAAAGCTGTTCGTTTCGACAATGTCCGCCCCAGCCTCAAAGTACTTGCGATGAATATCGACCACCACATCCGGCCGCGTGCTGACCAGATTTTCGTTACAGCCTTCCAATTCCGGCCCGCCAAAATCGGCCGCCGTCAGGTTTCGCTGCTGTAGCATGGTCCCCATGGCCCCATCGAGCACAAGAATCCTCTCGGCCATTAGACCCCGTAATGTTCGACCTGTTTCCGTCAGTCCGCTCATCATAACTTTCTTGGCCCTGCTGTTAGTCCCGCTGGCATCTGCGGCCAGCCACACGCTTGCCTGCTCCGGCAAGCGCAAGGGAAACCTTTATTATACTGCCAATTTCACCCGGCTTGAACGCGTTCTGCCGCCGAAGTCCCCCCTGCGTAGCTGAAACTGGTGGCTTTGAGCAATAAAAGCGCCGAGCCAATTTGCCAGAGCACCCTTTCTGACACATTGACTAGCCGTTAACAGCGGCACGAAAGGCTTCTTGCGCCGCCTCGCTGTTTCCCATACGCTGCATCAGTGGCCGACAACAACCGCAAATCAAAGCGTCTGACGGTGTGTCTCCTGTCTCATCATCCCCTTGTGTTGGGTGAGTTCGAGCGTGTCCTGGCGCGCCCTTCTTTTCACGTCATTACCAAGCACATGGAATCGACCCTAGCACCCGATCTGCGCAAATTGGCGCTCCCCAAGGCGCACGTGTTCGTCGTTGATGCCCACGCAGCGAAGCCGGCGACCGGAGCATTAATCACTAATATTCTCGAAAAATATCCCAGTGCCCGGCTCATCGTCGTTGCCGATAAACATACCGACGTGAACAGCTATTCCATGCTTCGCATGGGCGTAAAGGGATTGCTTTCCTATGTGGAAGCACGCGAGCAACTGCCCCGCGCCCTGCCGCTAGTTGCCGCAGGCGGTTTTTGGGTGCCCCGGCAGGTCCTTTCCGGTTTCGTGGACTCCGTTCTCGAGAACCAAAGCCCTCACCTCAAAAATCAATCCGTGGCCAACCTCAGCCGCCGCGAACAAGAAGTTCTGGAATCGCTTCTGCTTAACCTCGCCAACAAAGAAATTGCCAGCAAGCTCAACATTGCCGAACGAACCGTAAAGTTCCACGTTTCGAACCTGCTGGGCAAATTCGGCGTACGTCGCCGAGCCGATCTAATTCTGCTCTGCTACCAACGTCGCGCAGTTCCTGTCTGAACTTCATCGCTTTTTCTGCAGCATTCCTAAGCCGAGAGTAACCGCAGCGTAAATGACATCAATTCCCGCCAGCTCCTCGCGTCCGTTTATCGCAATTGGATCCAGCGTCATTCGAAGAAGCCATTGCAGGCGAGGGCAATGTGACGTCTCAGCCTCTCCTTCATTCCATCTCTTCTCAGTTTCTCCGCTGACAAACTTCTCAAGTCTTGATAGCCTTTCGAAGCATGCTACGCGCTACCACTCACAGGAGCTCCCCATCTCATGAAGGTACTCGTTACCGGTGCCGCTGGTTATGTCGGAAGCATTTGCACAGAGGTCTTGCTAGGCCGTGGCCATCGAACAACTGTTCTGGATGATTTGCGCGAAGGTCGTCGCCAAGCCGTGCTGCCCAAGGCCGAATTTTACCGCTGCGACCTCGCGGATACCGCCAGGCTCGATAAATTATTCGCCAGGCAAAAGTTTGACGCCGTCATGCACTTCGCCGGCGAAGCTCTTGTTGAGAAATCAGTACGCGAGCCCAGCACTTTTTATGCCGGCAATGTCGCGTGCGGCGTCAATTTGCTGGATGCTATGGTGCGTCACGGCGTCGGGAAGCTGATTTTTTCTTCTACCGCAGCGGTCTATGGCGAACCCGAAGAAGTCCCGATCCCCGAAGACCACCCGAAAAAGCCGATCAATCCCTACGGGAAATCAAAATGGGTTTTCGAGCAGATCCTCGCCGATTACCGCGCCTATGCGGGTCTCGACTATGTAGCCCTGCGTTATTTCAACGCTGCGGGCGCCTCGAAATTGCTTGGCGAGGCTCATCGCAAAGAAACCCATTTGATTCCCTGTGTTTTGGATGTCGCGATAGGAAACCAAAAGCAAGTCGCGGTCTTCGGCACAGACTATCCGACTCCTGACGGTACTTGCCTTCGTGACTACGTTCACGTTGTGGATATCGCCGGGGCCCACGTGCTCGCGCTAACCCACTTGAATCGCGTGGCAGGCAATGCTTTCAATGTCGGCAATAGCCGGGGTTATTCAATACTCGAAGTTATCGAGACTGCCCGGCGCATTACGGGCCGGGATATTCCTCACGTTCTTTCGCCTCGCAGACCTGGTGACCCTGCTGTCCTGGTAGCGAGTTCCGACAAGCTGAAACGCGAGTTGGGTTGGGAACCGAAGCAGTCAGCGCTAGAAACTATTATTGCGTCTGCGTGGGCTTGGAAGCTAAAACATCCTGATGGGTACCAGACTTCCGCGCGACCGAAGCCCACGCCGAAGAAAAAGCGGGCTGCTCAGCGCTAGCGTCAGTCCGAAAAGCGAACAAGGTCTTTCGCCGTGAAGCGCTTCATGGAGCATGTCTCCAATCCATAGAGTAGGGGGCTCGACACGCTCTCCGAGAACACATTGCAGCCCACCCAGCCCCGCCGGGTTAACCTCTTCAATGCCGCGGACGCTTCCGAAATCCTGTTAAGCCACGGCTGGCTGGCCGCACCGCCCACTCCGCAGCAATACGATTGGATTGAACGCGCCTCTGCGCTACTCGGCCCGCACGCCGCCGCCCGCGAAGACTTGGAAGAATTTCTGTCCCTGGTATTTCATTACGATGCTGGGGAACTTTCGCAGCGGGTCGAGACGCACGCAATTCTCTCGCGCGAAGGCGCTCGCCAGATCATTCGCGAGCTTGCCCTTCTTCTCCTCGAAGGCGGCGAGCTCGATTCTGACCGCTTCAAGGAAATCATCAGGGTTTTAAAGGAACGCCTAGCCTATCGCAGCCGTGAACTGTTTTTCCCCATCCGTCTCGCATTAACAGGGCGCGCAGGAACCGGCGTGCTAGACCGCGTAATCCTGCTCCTCGATTTCGCCGCTCGTGTTAACTTTCCTGTGGCAGTAAAAGGCTCAAGACAGCGCATAATCGAGTTTTGCGCCGCTTCGTAGCTCCCCTCCCGGGGTGAGTCCTTTCTTGCCAGCTGTTATTGGCGCGTTTTTTCGGAGTCGCGGTTTTTCTTGGCGCCGTCTTAAAGGGAACGGCTGCTTGCAGGTTTATTAGATTCCTGGTAGCCGGAAGAAAAAACATGCCCAAATTAACCGGAATCCACGCCGTGCGCGAAGCCCTGGAAGCCGGACGCGCCATCGATCGCATCGTCATCGCTGCTGGCCGGCACGGTGACCGCATCGAAGAACTCGTCCAAGCCGCGCGGCACCGCGGCATTCCGGTGCGTTTCGAGGACCGCACTCAGGTTGACCGCCTGGCCGCCACTCGTGATCACCAGGGTGTGGTAGCTCTTGAAGCCGCGCGCGCCGCCGTATCACTGGACGATATTCTTGAGAAGGCAGCGCATGACGCCGCGCAAAAGGGCCTTATCGTCCTTCTAGATGGCGTGGAAGATCCGCAAAATCTCGGCGCTATCGTGCGCACGTCGCTCGCCGCCGGTGCCCACGGCGTCGTGATTCCGGAGCGCCGCGCCGCTGGCCTGACGGAAACAGTTGCTCGTTCTTCGGCCGGCGCACTTGCGCACCTGTCCGTGGCACGAGTGGGCAACCTGGTTCGCGCAATGGAGGAATTAAAGGAAACAGGGTATTGGCTGGTGGGCCTGGATGAGCGCGCTGATAAGAATTTCACAGAAGTCGATCTCACTTTACCAGTGGGCATCGTTCTTGGCGGTGAAGGCAAGGGAATTCACGAGCTCACTCGCAAACGCTGTGATTTTCTTGTTTCTCTTCCGACCGTTGGCCCGGTCCGTTCCCTCAACGTCTCGGTTGCCGCGGGCATTGTTCTCTTCGAAGCGATCCGGCAGCGCCGCGCGTAGCTCTTTTATTTGTCGTATTGTATAAGCGAAAAAACATCCAGCCCGGAGAGTTTTTCGCGACCATGAAGAAACGTGAGTTCAACAGCGAAGGCACAGCCCGCAACCTCAGCGCCCAGCTGGCGCAACAGTTGCACGGTTCCAGCCGCGGTCCCGCCGGTGGCCAGCAAATCGTCGCACACCAGCACGCGCTCGCCACGCTTCACAGCGTCTTCGTGGATTTCCAACGTGTCTGTGCCGTATTCGAGCTGGTAAGAGACGCTTGCGGTCTTTGCGGGAAGTTTCTTCGGCTTCCTGACCGGCACAAACCCGGCGTGCAAGCTGTAGGCCAGCGCTGGCGCAAAAATAAATCCGCGCGCCTCGATGCCTACAACAATATCGATCGTCTTGCCCGCATAATGCTGGCAAAGAGCATCGATCAACCCGTGAAAACCGTGCTTGTCTTTCAGCAAGGTCGTCAAGTCGTAGAACAGGATTCCCTTTTTCGGGTAATCCGGCACTTCGCGGATCAGTCTCTTCAGGTCATCCATTCCGTTTGCTCCGCTTCAGGCATCATGTTCGATCGAAAATCGCTGCAAAAACTGCGCCGACAATTCAGCCGGCTCTTCGATTACTGCCTCAACATTGGCGCTGAGAGGTCCTCGCTCCACCTCACGCCGCAGCGCGCGGAGCTGGTCGGGCGACCCAACGGCGTAGAGCTCGACCCGCCCATCCGGGAGATTGCGCACATATCCCGTCAGACCAAGCCACTCCGCGGCGCGCTTGGCAAAGTACCGGAAGCCCACACCTTGCACAATCCCTGTCACGAAAAAGCGTTTCGCCTGTCGCGTCTCAGCCACGGCCGGCGAAATTGTACCAGAGTAGCCGCTTATCGTGAGTCCGGATTCGATCCTTGGGCGGTAAACTGCGTGACTGGCTTGGCATTATCCAGGTTTTCCGCCAGGATACACTTCGGCGGGAAATCGCATCCTATTGACTGGACAAATGTTTAGGGTTGCTGGTCTTGGGCTACCCTTGAAATTTATTATGAGCCACAATAATCGAACGAAGTTATTCACCGCATATTTCACCGGAATCGCCCTTTTCGCCGTCGCTTTTCTTGGCGCTCAGGAGCAGAGGCCAGGTCCGGCCGCACCGCCGCCGGAACATCACGTCACGCGCCTCAGCGTACAGCCCGCGGCGCCTCCCCCGCCGGTTCCTCCCGAGGAAATCATTAAACATTTCAGCCAAAAAGAAGAAGAATTCCGCCAGGCGCGTCCCGCCTACACATCTAAGAAAATAATCCGTCTGCAGGAATTTAGCGATGATGGCACGGTGTTGGGCGAATATCAGTTGACGATCGAGCCCGCCGTAAATTCCAGCGGCAAACCGTATGAAAAAGTTGTAGACCAGACTTCGTCGCTTAAAGTTTTGCACTTCGAACCGGAAGATCTTGGGCGCATGCTCGCCATGCCGGCATTTGTGCTCACGCCGGCGCAGTTAACAAAATACAATCTTACTTATGTGGGCAAGGAGCAGGTGGACGAACTTAATTGTTATATGTTTCGCGTTAAACCCAAGCAGGTGGAACGCACCCACAATTATTTCGAGGGCCTAGTTTGGGTGGATGATCGCGATCTAGCTGTCGTGAAAACCTATGGAAAATGGATTAACGAAACCGGCGATGTGCGCATGCCCGAGCTACCCTTTACTTACCTCGAAACCTACCGGGAAAACACTGCGGGCAAATTCTGGTTTCCCAACTACACGCGTTCCGACGATAGCGTCCGCTTGAAGGACCGTGAAGTTCGCACGCGTATGACAATTCGCTGGAGCAATTTGATGCCATCGTCTGGTGTCACCAAAAACCCTTCGCCGCCCGCGCCTCCTGCTCCTCCTGCTTCCGCAACGCCGCCTGCAAAGGGGTCCGCGGCAAACCATCTCTGAGGGCCAAATTCCGTTATTTGACGAGCGACTGATTCGCTAATGCTTGATCCGGCAAAAGAGAAAGCGGGACGCCGAAGCGCCCCGCCAGCAATCTTTAACGAAGAGTTTTCTTTTGGCTAGAAGACAAACCGCAACGCGAGTTGCGCCTGTCGCGGATCGCCAACTCCTTGCCGCAAGAAACCGTCGAAGTTGAACAATCCTGGAGTGACTAGGGGGTTGATATTATTCTTGTTGTTAAAAGTGTTGAATATTTCCACGGTCGGAATCAGCCTCATTCGCTCGCCGAACTTGATCGGACGCTCGAGCCGCCAGTCAAACGAGAAGTAGCCATTGTCTTTCCGCAGCGAATTACGCTTCTGGTCAACACCGCCCTTGAAGCGCGGACTGGGCGTGATCGGTTGCGCAGAATGCGCCTGCATGCGAACGCTGCCGTTGAAACCCCACGGCAAATCACCGTATATATAGAAGTTGAACTTATGCCGCTCGTCGCGATCCGAGTACGAATACTCCGAAGCCAGATTGAACAGGTTGGCATACCGGAAGGCGAAAGGATCACGCTCGTTGGAATCATCATCCCGGTCATACGAGAGCGTGTAGTTACCTTCCATCTGAAAGTGGCCGCTGAATCGTTTGCGCATCCCGAAAGTCACGCCGCGATAGAGGGACTTCGCCGAGCTCACCGTATCGGTAATTTGCCCCACATTCGGGAAAGGAGTTGGGCCGAGATAAGATGCTGTATCGCCCTTCACCGGAATGCAGACACCGTTGACGGCATTCGCAGGAGGCAGCAGCGCCGCGCATTTGGCCTGGGCGATAGCCTGCGAAGAGGGATCACGCGCCACATTGGGGTCAATAAAACGCGTCAGATGCACGCCCTTCGAAAGTGTGAAGTCGACATATGCCGCAAAGTCGCGAACCAGCTCCTGCTGGAAGGCCACATTTGTCGTATAAATCCGCGGGTTCGCATAGTCCTTACTGAACACGGTAACGCCCGGAGTAGCAGGAACCGCCGGAACTGGCAACCTGCCAGGATACGTCGGAGGCGGTCCGCCAGCCGTGTTGAAGAATGTGCCCGCGGCAATGCTTTGCTGTTGGACGCCGTTCGTTGTGATGGCGCCCACCTGCGTGAGCATATTCTGGCGCGCGTTGTAAATGCCCCAACTGGCGCGCAAAACCGACTTGTTCTTGCCGGTAACGTCCCAGGCTAAGCCCAATCGAGGCTGGAACATTTTCTTCTGATTGGGAAGTGTTCCATTGGAAGGAAATGCCGGGTTGCCAAGATACTGTCCATAGGCAGTTTGTGTCGGAGCAATCACCGGATCCGGAAATAGTTGCGCTTCCCACCGCAGGCCGTAATTAATCGTGAGATTCCTGGTTACGAGCCATTTGTCCTGAATGAACAAAGCATACTCGTTGTTGGCAATCGTTGAGGCGCCGGAGGAATCCAGGGACTGTCCGCTCTTGACCGGGCCGTGTTGAAGATACAGAAATAGCGGCCCGCCCGTGGGCGTCGATCCCGCCGGACAGCTTCCGCTCCTATCCACATAAGAAAAAACGCCGGTTGGTGTAGCGCATTCCATGGTCGTAGGACCGTATCCCGCGACGCTCGGGTTTTGAGGCGACGCATAATGCAGGAAGCCAGTTACACTATCAAAAATGTAACGGCCGGTGAAAAACCCTCGAAACACCTGCGAATTGACGCTGTGCAACCACTCGCCACCAAACTTCCAGCTATGCTTGCCGGAGATGATCGAAAAACTGTCGCGCAAATCCGTGCGCCAGAAAATCTCGTCTACCCTGGGTTCCAGGAAAAATGGCTGGCCGAAGCGGAACGTTGTTCCGAACCCCATCGCCGTGTCTGGCACACTCGAAGGCACCGCGTTGCGTGGGCGATTCTCGCGCCCATAGGTGAAGTGCAATTCGTTCAGCTTGGTATTCGAAAGCGTGCTGAAGAGGTTCGTGTTGTAGGTGTGAATCTTCGCGGGGCCCTCAATACCGTTGGCCGAAGTTCCGTATGTAGGCACATCGAAGGTCTGATTGGTGTTCTTGGAGTAGACATAGTTGTACGAGGCCGAAAACCGGTGTTTTGACGTGACGTCCCAATCATATTTTCCGAGCACCGCGGCATCTCGCACCGGATGCAGAACCGGCTGACCTTCATCCTGTTTGAATTTTGTTTTGAAGAAATTGATGAGCGTCAGTCTCTGGCAATCCGGGCTGGCGGCGATCTGCGCGTCGGTGATGTTACCGCCGTTACCGAATATCGGACTAGCCACCGGGCACGGAGTACCGATAGGCACACTCAGGTTCTTCCGGCGAAGGTTTGCCGTGATGCCCTCGGCGCTGCCAAAGAAAAACATCTTGTCTTTTTTAATGGGCCCGCCGATGGTGCCGCCAAATTGCTCGCGATGGAATCCGTCAAGCGGCTGACCGTCGGATGTGCTCGATGTGAGCGCCTTCAACCTCTGATAGTGGAACAGGCTGCCATGCACGGTATTCGTGCCCGATTTAGTGATAACGTTGACCACGCCGCCGGCGGTGCGCCCGAACTCGGCACTGGCCCCGCTGGCTACCACTTGAAATTCCTTTACGGCGTCCAGCGTGATGTCGATTGCTGCGCGTTGCCCGCCCATCTGCTCGCCGAAAAAGCCATTGTTGTAATCGCCGCCATCGAGGCTGATGTTGTTGAAGATTCCGCGCTGGCCGTTGAAGCTGATCTCATCGCCGTCCGCCCCTTGCACGATGCTCACGCCCGGCGTCAACGTCAGCAGGTCCTCAAATTTGCGGCCCAGCACGGGCGTTTCGCTCACCGAGAGTTCGTTAAGCGTGGTGGTCGATGCCGTTTCGGTAGCTTCAATCACAGGGGTTGCTGTCACAACGATGCGCTCCGACGTGGATGAAACCTTCATCGCCACAGGCAGGCTCACTGCCTGACCGACCGTCAAGGTGATTTTTTCCTGGACGATTGTGGCGAACCCCTCCTTGGAGGCCGTCAATGTGTACCGGCCCGGAGGCAGCAAAAGAAACGCAAAGTGTCCATCCGATCCAGTCGTCTCCGCGCGGGTGAAGTTAGTATCGAGATTCTTGATTTCGACCGCCGCTCCCGCAACGGTTCCACCCTTTTCATCCACAACATCTCCCTGCACCGTGCCGGTCGTGATTTGGGCCTGTGCCCATGCGCGACCTGTAAGGCCAAGACAAAACAGCAATACACAAACTATGCAAAATAACTTTCTCATTACACCCCCCCAAAGATGGTGCTCTCCGCTACCATGGCAAAATTTCCATCTTGTGCTGAACCACACCCTTAAAATAGGGAAACTGTAAATCATCGCCGTGCATAGCAATGTTGTTCGTGAAAGTTTCGCTGCGAAAGGAACGTATTTGCGAGCAAACCGGCGTCGCTGCGTTTTGATGCAGATAGCAAGCCTTCTCTTCAAGAAGCAAGAAAGCGCGCGGGAATCTGTTCATCGCGCTGGAAGTCCATATCGTCAAATGTTGCCGCAATTCCATACCAACCGGGCGTTGCTGCCGGCTCGACGCGCACGACATGCGCGAGAGTAGTCAGCAAAACGCTGCCGCGGCCCAGCGGACGATCCACGAGCCCTACTTCGAGCTCGATCGCTGAGCCTGCAGCGAGTTCGCGCGGGCAAAGGAAAAACACTCCGGTGGAACTGATGTTGCGGGTGACGAGCGTAACTGGGAAACCGGCGGGCTCATCCGCCACTCGGCGCAAACGCAACGGCAATGCCAGCGTCGCGCGCGGGTCGCGCCTCTGCTCCGGATGGACTCCCACCACATGCGTCGGGACGCGGCGGAAGCGGCGCGGCTGTGGGCCGCGAGAGAACGGCAGAATCCGCAGAGCCGGCTCGGCAGCCGCTCGGACCGGCGGTTTCATCAGTGGTAAATTTTCAGTTGTCGGAACTGCAGGCTCGTCCAACGCCTTTTGATACATTTGGCGCGCAGCGCGCATAAACCCTCCCCCCACCTCGGTTTCCCAAGGCGCTGCGTTCGTCACGGTCTCACTGTCGACGAACCGGGTCAATCGAATTGTCTCGGGCGTGTCGTATCGTTAAACACCCGGCTTCGGAGCCGCGTCCGTTGTTTTGCTGCTTGTTTCGATTATTTTGGACAGCAGGCTGGTCGGCATGTCCAGCTTAGGCTTGGTCCATTATGGTGCTCGACAACACTGGATTCCATGCTTACCCTGTTTCCAGCGCAGGCACAGCGGATACTTGAGCGAATTCCTAGCGTTTCAGCGAGACATGCCGATTGTCACGACAAAACGGGGTGCAACTGTACTTTGCGAGGAAGCCGGAAAAGGCCCTGATGCCGCAAGGGCAGGCTCTTCCCAGTTGCCGAGCGAGCCACCGCGCGCGGAGCCCACGCGCGCGCGCCTGCTGGCCGCTTTCGCGGTGATTTATATCATTTGGGGCTCGACTTATCTCGCGGTTCGCTTCGGAATCGAAAGCTTTCCGCCGCTGTTTCTCGGAGGGTTTCGCCATCTTACCGCTGGCCTGATTCTTTATCCGATGGCGCGTTTTCGCTCGCCACAAAAATTAACAGCGGCAAACTGGCGCGCCGCGGCGCTCATTGGCATTCTTTTGCTTTTGTGCGGCAATGGAGCGGTGTGCTGGTCAGAGCAATTGGTACCCTCGGGGATTACGGCATTGGTTGTGGGCACGGTATCGCTTTGGATGGTTCTGATTGAGTGGGCGCGTCCGGGAGGCACGCGCCCGGGCGGGCGGGTGTTCGTCGGGCTGGCGCTCGGATTTATCGGCCTCGGATTTTTGATTGGCCCCTCTCACTTTGGAGGCTCGGAGCGAGTGAGTGTTCTCGGCACTTCGGTACTTTTGTTGGGATCTATGTGCTGGGCGACCGGGTCCGTCTTATCTAAACATATCGAGACTCCCCGCTCCCCTCTTCTGGGCGCGGCGATGCAGAGCTTGGTGGGCGGAACGCTACTGCTGGCCGCCGGTGTGATTTCCGGCGAGGGTGCGGAGTTGGATGTTCACAGAATTACGCCGCGTTCGGTTGCGGCTCTTGTTTACCTGATCATTTTTGGATCGATCGTGGGATTTACGGCCTACACGTATTTGTTGGGCGTAGCACCGCCTGGGCGCGTGGGCACGTATGCTTACGTGAATCCTGTAGTGGCCATGTTTCTGGGTTGGCTTTTCGCGGGCGAAAGAGTCACGCTGCGCGCGGCGCTCGCGGGAGGTGTGATCTTGACGGCGGTGATTTTGGTGATTACCGCTCCGCATCGCCATGCCACCGACGGCCAGCCGATTCCCGCTCCGGGTGAGGCCTAACAGAATTAGGTATTCTCTTTGTTTGACAGCCGGTTCCGGATAGTTTCACACTTCAAGTTCCGTTATCGTTGTCCCCGTAAGAGACAAGCTAAAGTCATGCCAAGCGCAACCACAAGGCGAAACGCAACCTTCCCCGCAGCGGCCATCTGCTGGCGCGCATTCGAGGCCCGGGACTCGCGTTACGATTCGGCATTCGTGGTGGCGGTCCACTCGACCGGGATCTATTGCCGTCCATCGTGCCCGGCACGTCATCCGAAGCGGCAGAATGTCGAGTTCATGGCCGATGCGGATGCCGCGGAGAGCAAGGGTTTTCGCGCTTGCCTGCGGTGCCGCCCACGGGACGCCAGTCGCGCGGCGATGGTGGCGCGCATGACGCGTTATATCGAGCGGCACGCTGAAGAGCACTCTGAACTGCAGGGCACCCACCCGGTGCGTCTCGCGGCTCTCGCGGAAATTGCGGGGCTGAGCCCGCAGCATGCTCAGCGGGTTTTTCAGCGCGTGATGGGAATTACGCCGCGGCAATTTGCGGATGCCTTGCGCTTGCGCCGCTTGAAAAAACAACTTCGCAAAGGAGACGACGTGACAACATCTCTTTATGAAGCAGGATACGGCTCTTCGAGCCGCCTCTATGAGCGCTCGGATTCGCAACTGGGAATGACGCCGGCAACTTACCGCCGCGGAGGCAGCGGTATGACGATCGCTTACACTGTGGTTTCTTCGCCGCTGGGACGCATGCTCGTCGCGGCGACCGAGCGCGGTGTTTCCGCTGTGTACCTCGGTGAAGTCGATGCGCTGCTTGAGGCTGCGCTCCGCGAAGAATATCCGCGCGCGCAAATTCAACGTGATGCCAAAGGGTTAGGCCGCTGGGTAAGCGCGATTCTGCGGCATCTCGAGGCGCGTCCTGGTGTGTGCGCCGGCGCGAAGGTAGACGCGGGAAGTGATCTCGGAATTGAACCGCGGCCTGAAGCGGGAATTAACGTTCCGTTGGATCTGCCGACCGATGTGCAGGCTACGGCATTCCAGCAAACGGTATGGAAGGCGTTGCGCGCGATTCCTTACGGCTCAACAAAAACATACAGCCAAATCGCCAAATCTTTAGGCCAGCCGAAAGCTAGTCGCGCGGTCGCCCGAGCGTGCGCGACAAATCCAGTTTCCATCGTGGTTCCTTGCCACCGCGTCGTGCGTGAAGACGGAAACCTTGCTGGATATCGCTGGGGCCTTGGCCGCAAACAAGCCCTGCTCGACGCCGAACGTGCCGCCCTCTCGAAGCATGCCGACTCCAACGCAAAGGCCGCGGCAAAGCCCGCGTAGCAAGCCAAAAACTCTTGCAAGCGAGCGGTCACTTCGGCCTTTCCAAGTTTTTGCGATCCCAGTTTCCGAGGATGGCTCCGGCTTCGTATGTGCTCTGGCAGAAGTCGAGCAGCGTCTGCTCGGGAGATTGCGCGGAGCGAACATCCTCATACATCAAGAAAAACTCATTTTTCTCAGGGCTATAGAACGCCTTCGTGGGACGCACCGCGCTGTCTTTGAAACCCCTCGGCTCGGGGGCGGCGTACGCGTAGAACGCTGCATCTCTGATCACCTCGCCATCGCCCGGCCAGAATCCCACGCTGATCACTTCGTGCGAGTAAGCTTCTTTGGTGATCACATCGGCGCCAGGGCGCTCGGGAGCACGTTTGCCGGAGAAGCGTGTTACTGCTAGATCGAAACTTCCCCAGAAAAAATGAACAGGACTTGATTTGCCAGTGAATCTCGAGCGAAACTCCTGAAAAACAGGCTGAATCGCCGCAAGAACTCGCCAAAAACGATGCGCAAATTCAGGATCGTAAGCCGCATGACTCTCGTCGAGATCGAAGCGAACTGGTCGCGGCACTTCGACAGGCATGCTCCACACCTTTGGATGGATGCCCAGTGAGTGCAGCGCGTCCATAAACTCGGCATAGAATTCCGCAACGGTGCGCGGTGCGAGTTGGAACGTGCGGCTTTCGCCAAGACTCGTTTCAATCTCTATCGCGTGCGCTACGAAATCGAAGTGAACTTCACAAAGGCCTTTTTCATACGGCATCGCCGATGTTGTCAAACCTCGAGCGGTGACGTAGAAGGCCGTCCCCCACCAGTGGTTTATTTTGGGGCTCAGAGCCAATCGGACCTTACCGACGACCTGCGTCCACATGTGCAATGTTGCGTAAGTATCTTTCCATTGCGACAGTGGTAGGGCCGGCCAAGATTCTGATCGGTTCATATTTATTTCCCGGTTAAGCGTGCGGCTTGGTTTTTACGATGCCTTTGGGCCATCGGGACTTGAATTCGTTGTCGGAAAGCTTGGGATTGCGAACGATGTTGGTGTAGTGGATAGTAAAGTAATCACCGCCGCTTTCGAGAAATTTCTGCTGCACAGGCAGCCAGTTGGATTCATCTATCCACATCGTGATTTTGGAGATCTGATTGCGGGCCTCATCCGATTTGGGGACCAGCTGAAAAACGAGCACCTTATGATTATCGAGAAGCTCTTCGCCCTGCAGGGAGACTTCATAACTTTTCTTAAGGCTGGAACCCGGCGTGCCGAAACCTAAAAGCAGGTACTGATCGACCGTGGTCTTGTATTTTTTCAAATCGTACTCGTCCACTTGATTTATTTTTGGGTTGTAGATGTAAAGCGCATTTCCGGTGCGAAGAATCGTGCGCGGGTCAGGCTTGGTCATTTCAATGCGCATCTTTTCGTCGCGGCGAACGAAAATCTTCCCGGATTCAGTGGACTTGTCATTCACGACCACGGTAACTTTCGTGCGCTCCAAGTCAGCGGATAGGCTCCGAAAATCCTGAGCCGCGGAGTCAAGCTGTTTTAATGCCGCGCCGAGCGTCCAGTGCCCCGGCATCTGCGCCTCGGCGGCTCGCGCGAGCGCCCCTGTGGCACCACCGTCGCAGGCGATGGTCGCACCCAAGAAAAATACCAATGAAAGCAGAAGACCTAAGACCTTCTGACTGCTAATTGTCAGCAGGTCCATGAACCTTGCTACAGGCTGTAATTTTGCTCCTCGGGAATTTGAACGCGAATTGCAGACCCTCACATTGGCGCCGGCAATGGATCGTATCATGGTGGTTTGATGCCGCTCGATACCTGCACGTTTCGTGGATTCGACATGTAAACAGCCCCGATGCCCAGCTTCAAGGCTTGATGCGGATCTCATAGGAAACAACGGTGCCATGCTCATCGCGAATGGGATCGACGCGTAGAATGGTGAACGTACGCCCTTGATACTCCTGAATATTTTTTCGCACGGCTTCATGCAAATCGTGTTCCAGCTCCGGCGTTCGGATGGGAGATGCAAGCAATCGAGCGTCCACGCGATACGTCTTGGTGGCCGCTGCGGGGTCTTCGTCTAGCAAGACTACGGTTTCATCAGACGATGGGGGGCCCAGTTGCGGCGAATCGTGGAACCAGTGACGTGGTGTGAACAAAACAAATACAACGATGGCAATGACGGCAATGTCGTACGGCCATGTGCCGCGCTCGTAAGACCAGAAAATAGTGCGATAAAGAGCGCGCCCGACCGATCGCATATCAGTCGGCCGCTGTCGCGCCGTCAACGATCACTCCGTCGCGCATATGCACGAGGCGATCGAAGAAGACTGCGGCTTCCGGGTTGTGCGTAATCATAACGATGGTCTGGCCCAACTCCTTGTTTAATTTACGCAGCATTTCGAGCACGATTTCGGAATTCTTGGTGTCGAGATTTCCGGTGGGCTCGTCAGCCAGCAAAATTTTCGGCTCGTTGATGATGGCCCGGGCAATGGCCACGCGCTGCTGCTCGCCGCCGGACAACTCGGACGGTCTGTGGCGCAGGCGTTCGCCCAAACCGAGCATTTTGGTGACAACGTCAAAGCGGTGGGGATCGAATCCATTGCCGTGAATATGCTGCGCGATGGCAATATTTCCACGCGCGCTAAGAGTGGGAAGAAGATTGAAACGCTGGAAGACAAACCCGATTTTGTGACGACGCAGTTTGGTCCGCTCCGCGTCTCCCATCTCGGCAAGGTCATTGCCATCAACGAGCACGCGTCCGCGGCTGGCCTGCGCGAGCCCGCCGATCACATAGAGCAGAGTGGACTTTCCGCAGCCGGACGGACCCATTACCGCGACGGACTCCCCTGGCAGGACGGCAAAGTTCACACCCCGCAACGCGGGCACGTCCACTTTTCCAGCGCGATAAAGCTTCCAAAGATTTTCGGTCTTTAAGATTGGATCCACACTTGATTCCCCTGCGTGGAGGGATATTTCTGCAGGCCGGGTTATTGTAGCTGCGATTCGCATTTCTGCCTAGCCCTGTGGACGCGCCAAACTCTTTTATCGGGAAACCTAACTTGATAAGTGCAGGTTTCCGGCCGATCCCTTTCGAAGGAACAATTTCCATAAGCTGCGCAGCTTCAGTTAGATGCAGCGATAACGAGCGGATCTATTTCCGACGGATCTTCCTTCCACACCCAGAGATGTTTTCCCCATTAA
>JRHI01000864.1_pt1 | contig 29947 bp, 31 predicted proteins | sample 215371 | NCBI WGS metagenome assembly JRHI01 (sample SAMN02929681, study PRJNA255918) | sediment metagenome | biome: cave system; feature: Ice Cave; material: Sediment; isolation source: sediment from deep within a dark volcanic ice cave with no known source of... ...
GCCATAAAAACTCAAGCTTGGTTTCGTACCGGAACTATTTTCGCTTAACGCGCGATGAGGTTGGGTTGTAGGATGAAATTCAGAACCTGGTTGGGGAAGAGGCCGAAATACACCGTACCTATCACCGTCACAGCCAGCACGACATTTACAGTAACCGGAAAACGCACGATCGGTAACGCCGCCTCGCTGCTCGGCTCGCGCATGTACATCATGACAATCACCCGCAGATAGTAGTACGCGCCAATGATGCTGTTGATTCCCATTAGCACCGCCAGCCAGATTAAATGGGAATTTATCGCCGCTTTAAAAATATAAAATTTCCCGAAGAAGCCCGCGGTTACCGGCAATCCCAATAGGGATAAGAGAAAAAGGCTGAGTGCTGCCGCCGCTACAGGCTGCCGCTGCGCGAGGCCAGCATAATCGTCGAGTGAAAGGTTCTTCTCTCCGGCGCCGCCCAGCTCTGAAACGATCGTGAAGGCGCCTATCTTTACCAGCGCGTAGCTCAACAGATAGAACATCACCGCGGCGTATGCCGGCGCCGCCGCTCCGTTCAGATCGTTGGTCATGAACGTGACCGCCGCGAAAGCCACCAAAATGTATCCAGCGTGCGCGATGGAACTGTAGGCCAGCAGCCGCTTCACATTGGTCTGCAACAATGCGCCAAGATTGCCCGCAAACATTGTCAGTATCGCCAGAAGCCAAAATGCCCAGAACCAGAAATGCGTTGCCGCCGGTACGGTGGCGAATATCCGCAAAAGCAAAGCGAACGCCGCGGCTTTGGGCCCCGCGGAAAACAGCGCGGTCACCGGAGTCGGAGCTCCTTCGTACACGTCCGGCGTCCAGATTTGAAATGGCGCTGCCGCAATTTTGAATCCAATGCCGATCAGGATCATGGACAAACCAAGCTTCAGCAGATTGCTCGACGGGTCGGCGTCATCCATGCGCGCCAGATTGGTCGTGCCTGTCGCGCCGTAGACCAGTGCGATGCCGTACAGGAAAAAAGCGGTGGCGAAAGATCCGAGCAAAAAATATTTCAAGGATGCTTCGCTGGACTTTACTGAATCGCGTCGGAAACCTGCCAGGATGTAGCTGGAAATGGAGCTCAACTCCAGGCCAATGAAAGCAGTCAACAGCTCGCGAGCCGAGGCGAGAACGCCCATTCCCGCCGTGGCGAAAAGGAGCAGCGAATAAAATTCGGCGAAGGGCAATTTTTCTCGCTCGAGATACGGGCCTGCAGCAAGGACCACCAGAAACGCGACGAGTCCGATCAGCAGGCGGAAGAAAAAGCTGAAGACATCCGACTGGATCAATCCGTTGAACCCGGGTCCGGGAGTAGCCCCTGCGACAAAGCTGGCGACGGTCCCTAGTAGCGCGCCAAGAAGGGCAACGAACGTAAAAAAATGGCGACTCCGGATAAAGGGCTGCAGCAGCATCGCAAGGACACCAAAGCCGCACCAGATCAGCTCGGGGAGGACGCGCAATAAGTCATCTGTGCGGGGCAGCATTAGCGGTTGACGCTCTCTTGGCCTGAAATTTGTTTCAATTCGCTTGCGGTATTTGTTTTGCTACCGACGGCTGTTGCAGATGGTGTGGCTCGCGACGGTGCTGTGGCTTCATAGGCGCGCTGCGGTTCGACTTGATCGATTATCGTTTGCGAAGCCGCTGCGGTGCGGCGAGTGAAAAATGTGGAGCCAATGCCCATCCACAACATGACGATGGACATCGTGGCTAAAATAATTTTTTCGCGGCTGGAAGTATCCGGGAGGCTGCGATTTTTGTCGCGGGTAATTTCGCCGAAAAATACGCGCTGATAGGACCACAGCAAATAGCCAGCCGAGAGAATTACACCCAGCGCACCCCAGGCCGCCCATTGCCAGTGCGATTGATAGGTGCCGAGCAGAATCAGATACTCGCCCACAAAGCCATTGAGCATTGGGAGTCCCAGTGAGGACAGCGCCGCAAAAAGAAAAAATGCCGCGAGCTTGGGCATCGGCGTGGCCAACCCGCCGTACTCGCTGATCTCAAACGTGTGGCGGCGGTCGTACAGCATTCCGACCAGGAGAAACAGCGCGCCGGTAGAAATGCCGTGCGCCAACATCTGATAAACGGCGCCCTGCATGGAGATGTTGCGGAAAGCGAAGATGCCCAGCACCACGAAACCGAGATGGCTCACGGAAGAATAGGCGACGAGTTTCTTCAGGTTCGGCTGCACCAGCGCGACGAGCGCGCCATAAATAATTCCGATGATCGCAAGCGTGGCCACATAGGGCGCCGCGCGATGCGCAGCTTCCGGGAAAAGCGGCAGGCAGAAGCGCATCATTCCGTAGGTGCCCATCTTGAGCAGGACGCCTGCCAGCATCACGGACCCCGCAGTTGGCGCCTCCACGTGCGCGTCGGGCAGCCAGGTGTGCAAGGGGAACAGCGGAACCTTAACCGCGAACGCTACGAAGAAAGCCAAAAACAGCAGCATTTCCGCGCGCGGTTCCAACACCAACGTCCCCGTTTGTATCATCTGCTGAATGGTCGGCAGATCAAACGTGCCTGTCGCGTTGTATAGCCAGATGATTCCCACCAGCATCAGGATTGAGCCCGCCATGGTGTACAGCACGAACTTAACCGCGGCGTAGATGCGCCGCTCGTGGCCCCAGATGCCGATCAGAAAGGCCATGGGGATCAGCATCACTTCCCAGAAAAGAAAAAACAAAAATAAATCGAGCGACAGGAACACGCCGATCACCCCAACTTCGAGCATCAGCAGCATCACAAAAAACTCTTTCACGCGGTGCGTGATGGAGTTCCACGACGCCAGCACCGAAATCGGCGTGAGGAAAGTCGTCAGGATAACTAGAAAAAGGCTGATGCCGTCCACGCCGAGGTGATAGTGAATCGGCGGCATGCTGACCCACTGCGCGTTTTCCACCAGACGATAGTCGCCCGAAGCAGCGGGCAAGCCCCTGAGCAACAGCAGCGAAAACAAAAACTCCGCCGTAGCCACAATCATGACGATGCGACGCATGAACGCGTGGTCGTCGCTGCGTAGCAGCAGCAATGCCAACGCCCCAATTGCCGGGAAAAAGATCAGGATCGAAAGCAGGTGTCCGCCTTGAAAGAAGTTCATATCAGCGCACCACCCCGAGAACGGGCTTTACGTTCGGCCAGAAAACTACCGCCATCACCACGATCGCGCCGATCACCACCCACACTGCATAGCTGCGCGTGTTGCCCGATTGCGTGCGGCGCACGCCGTCGCCGACAGCGGTGGTGCCGCCTGCGATTCCATTCACCGCGCCGTCGATGGTGCCAACGTCCACGATCTTCCACAAGAAGTTGGTGGAGACCCACATCAAGGGTTTAACGAGCACCGCGGAATACAGTTCATCGACATAATATTTATTCAGCAAGGTCTGATAAGCGCCGTGGAAAGATTTTGCCAGACCGTCCGCTTTGCTGGGCTGCTTTAGATACAGCCAGTACGCCGCAAGCAGTCCCGCAAGCGCGGTGATCACGGCGACAATGGTCAGCGGCGTTTCGAGCGCGTGCGCCGCTGCTTCCGCGGTTGCCGCTTCCGTTCCGCTGCCTGCGGCAAAAACGGGCTCAAGAAATTTCGCGAAATAATCGGACCTGCCCCAGAAAGCCGGCGCCGCCAGCCATCCGCCAACGATGGAAAGAACCGCAAGAATTGCGAGGGGAACCAGCATGCTTTTGGGCGATTCGTGCACGTGGACATGATGCTCGTCGTAACGTTCCTTGCCAAAAAACGTAAGAAAAATCAGCCGGAACATATAGAAAGACGTTAGCAGCGCGGTGAACAATCCCGCGCCATAAAGAATGTGCCCGACGCTCGACCCGCCATTTTCGCTTTGATAGGCGTTCAACAAAATGGAATCCTTGCTGAAAAATCCGGCCAGCGGAGGGATTCCTGCGATTGCCAGCGTGCCGGTCAGCATCGTGAAGTACGTCCAGCGGATTTTCTTGCTGAGACCGCCCATCTTCATCATGTCCTGCTCGCCGCCCATGGCGTGAATAACGCTTCCGGCGGCAAGAAACAACAGGGCTTTGAAAAACGCATGGGTCATCAGGTGAAAAATGCCTGCGGAAAATGCCCCTACGCCGCAAGCGAGAAACATGTAACCGAGTTGGCTCACGGTGGAATAGGCGAGAACCTTTTTGATGTCGGTCTGTACCAGTCCGATGGTCGCCGCGAAAACTGCGGTAGCGCAGCCCACGACCGCTACGACGAGCAGCGCCGTTGGCGCGCGCATGAATAACACGTGCGAGCGCGCGACCACGTAAACCCCCGCGGTCACCATTGTCGCAGCGTGGATCAACGCGCTGACGGGCGTCGGTCCTTCCATGGCATCCGGCAGCCACACGTAGAGAGGAATTTGCGCCGACTTCCCGGCCGCGCCCATGAACAGCAACAAGCAGGCGACAGTGAGCGTGCCGAGGTGCCCCATGGCGTCCGGTGGCAATGGCGTGGCCTTCGAAAAAAGCTGCACAAAGTCCAGCGTGCCAAAAGTTCTGAAGAGCAGGAACATCCCCAGCATGAAACCGAAATCACCGATGCGATTTACGATGAAAGCTTTTTTGCCGGCATCAGAGGCCGACTTTCGCAGGAAATAAAAGCCGATTAGCAGGTAGCTCGCGAGTCCCACGCCTTCCCAGCCGACAAACAGCAACACATAGTTGGCTGCGAGCACCAGAATCAGCATGAAAAACATGAACAAATTGAGATAGGAGAAAAACCGATAATACCCGCCTTCATGTGCCATGTATCCGGTGGAGTAAATGTGAATCAGCCAGCCGACGCCGGTGACCACCAGCAACATCACCACCGTAAGTTGGTCGACTTGCAGGTCGAAGCCCGCGCGAAACTCACCGGCGGCGATCCAGGAAAAATATTGCTTCACCCAGGGAATCTGCTCTGGCGAAAGCAAGAAAAACTCGCGCACCGCTTCCAGCGCGGCCAGAAATGAAAGTCCCGTCGCGCCGATGGCCACGGTGTTAATGATTTTGTTCGTCCAGCGGCTGCCAAGCAATCCGTTTATGGCGGCTCCCAGGAGCGGCAGCAGCGGGATGATCCACAGATGTTCGAGTATGGGCATTTAAAGTTTCAGCAGGTCCACGCGTTCCACGTTCAGCGACTGGCGATTCCGCGCGATAAGAATGATGATGGCCAGCCCTACCGCGGCTTCCGCCGCAGCGACTACGATGACAAACAGCACAAAAACCTGGCCGTCGAGTTTATGCATCGCCTGGCTGAAGGCCACGAACGCCAAATTTACAGCATTCAGCATCAACTCAATGGACATAAAAATGGTGATGATGTTGCGCTTGAAAATAAATGCCACCACGCCCAGTCCAAACAAAATGGCGCTTAGCACTAGGTAGTAGTTTGTGGGAACCATGGTCAGGCCTTCTCCCGCTGCGCCAGCACAATTGCTCCCAACACCGCGACGAGAATCAGAAAAGAGGTCAGCTCAAACGGATAAACGAAGTCCAGGAAAATCATGTTGGACAAATCTTTCGTGGACGCCACGTAGCTGGGCTGAGCGGCCACCTGCACCGCGTCGGTCGAGCGCGCGATGGTCGCGGCGATAAAAGCCGTAAGCGCAAATGCCAGCAGAAGGCCCGGAAACCCGGCAATCTTGGAAATGCTGGTGTGCTCCTCGATTCCCGCGTTCAGGAGCATGATCACGAAAACGAACAGCACCATAATTGCGCCGCCGTAGACGATGATCTGTACTGCTGCGACAAACTCCGCTCCCAGCAGTAAATACAGGCCGGCCAGCGCAATCATCACCACGATCAACGACAACGCGCTGTGAATCGGATGCTTCTGAAAGATAAGGCTCATGGCGCCCGCGACCGCCAGCGCGGCCAGCACAAAAAAAACAATCAGGTGCGGCGTCATCGCGCGCCCCACTTCAAGATCGCAAAGCTGGTCAACACCACGTTGGCGATGGAAACGGGCAGCAGCATTTTCCAGCCAAAGGCCATCAACTGGTCATATCGCAGGCGGGGAAGCGTGCCGCGCATCCACACGTAGACAAACAGAAAGACGAAAATTTTAGAAAGCAGCCAGAAGGGCGCCTGGATAAATTCGTTTATGCCGGGAAACACAATCAAGCCGATAGCCATGGCGCACATCGCCACGCCAATTCCCGGCAAAATCACTTTGCCGAAAAGCGTTTCGTAGCGAATGCCGTCCCAGATGACCCACAGGCCAAACGGCAGCAGCAGCAGGGTAGGTAGATAATGCGTCCACGTCCATGTGGCGGGGAAGGGAGAGAGCCATCCGCCGAAAAAAAGTATCGAACACAAACACGAGACCGTAATCATGCTGGTGTATTCCGCGATGAAAAACATCGCGAATTTAAAACTGGAGTATTCTGTGTGGAATCCGGCGACCAGCTCGGATTCCGCTTCCGGCAAATCGAACGGTACGCGATTTGTTTCCGCGACGGCAGCAATGAAGAAGCACACGAATCCAAGAATTTGCGGAAAGATATTCCAGCCAAGGATTCCATAGGGACTGGCCTGGTCACGGATAATCTCCGTCAAGTTGAAGCTGCCGGCGATGAGGAGCACCCCTACCACCGAAAGCGTCATGGCCAATTCGTAACTGATCATTTGCGCGGAGCTGCGCAGGCCTCCCAGCAATGGATACTTGCTGTTGGAAGACCAGCCCGCAAGCGCCACACCGTAAACGCCCAGTGCCGTAATCGCAAAAAGCGCGAGGATTCCGATATTCACGTCGGGTGGCAAAATTCCGAGAAAAACTTTTTGACCTAAAATCAGCCACGGCAACGGATCGGGCCCAAAGGGAATGATCGCGATGGAAGTAAGCGCCAGCGCCAGCGACAAGAGCGGCGCAAGGTAATAGACGAATCGGTCCACTCCGGCGGGTGTCGGATCTTCTTTGAAAAGAAACTTCAGTCCATCGGCCATCGGCTGCAGCAAACCGTGCGGCCCAACGCGATGCGGGCCCCAGCGCGATTGCATATGCGCGACAACTTTGCGCTCAAACCAGGTCAGGTACGCGTTCACCGTCAGCACGATAAAAAGCAGCAGCACCACTTTTACGATCGTGATGATCAGCTCGGCGTTGGCCGCGAGGAGAGTGTTCACGAGTTTACTTCCGCATCGGCTTCTGGCAGCGATTCCATCATGGTGCAGAATCGTCCCAGCGTGCCGCTGGTGAACAGCGTGTCGTGTGCGGAGCGAATCAGGCCCACCGGCACATCGTAGGGCGCGTGGCCGTTTTTGCTGAAGTGCAGTTGCGTCGGCTCAGCTTCGCCCTGTAGCAAGCCGCCCGGTTCTACGTTGTAGCCCGGCACGGTTTTGCGGATTTCTTCGAAGACCGCGGCCGGCGATTTGTAATGGAACGCTTTGCCGAGGCCCACCTTCTCAAGCTGGTGCGAAACGATGCGCAGCAAATCGAAATCGCTGCGGGTGCCCATAATCTCGACGCCCTTGCGCAGCATTTGAATTTCGCCTGCAGTATTCGTGACCGTGCCGTCTTTTTCGTACGCCGAGGCCGCTGGAAAAACGATGTCCGCCTGCTTCGCCGTCTCTGTCAAAAACATTTCGTGCACGATCACTAACTCCGCTTTGCCGCGGCCGTAGCCCAGTGTGCCGAAATGCGCCATCGGATTTGCGCCCACAACGTAGAGAGCTTTCAAATTTCCGGATTGTGCTGCTTCGATCATTTGCGGCGCGGTAAGTCCGGGCGTGGAAGGTATCGCTCCGCCCCAGATGGTTTCGAACATTTCACGCGCGGCGGCGTTGTCGGTATATGCATAGCCTGGTAACCGGTCCGGCAGCAGCCCCATATCGGCGGCACCACGTGAATTCGCATAATCGCCCAACGCCATATAACGCGTTTTTCCGGGCAATTTCGAACCGAAATTCACCAGTTGCGCGACAGCAGCGCCGGAAACTTCTTCGCCGAAAACAATGGCGACGTCGGACTCCGCATCCAAAGCAGCTTTCAACGCGATCAGTTGCTCAACGAGTTCCGGCGCGAGTCGCTCTTCGCCATGCGCCAGAAAGCGCAGCGCTGCGCCTTCGTGCCCGTCACTGACTTTCACGAATTGCGTCGCCTTGCGCTTGAGCTTGATCTCTTCCGCATTGATGACGAAAAGCTTCGTGCCGAAATGGCGGATTCCCGAACGGATCTGCCACGCAACCAGCGGATTCTGATTGGTCGGATCATTCCCAACGAGCAGCACGGCTTTCGATGTATACAACTGTTCCATCGTCAGCAGGGAATCGTGCGCACGATCGCCCAGCGCGGTCACCAGCCCGGTGTAATCCACCGTGCGGTGATGATCAATGTTGTTGGTGCCGAACGTCGCGCGCGCCAGACGCTGGAGCAAATAATTTTCTTCATTTGAGGTGCGATTCGAACCTATAAAGCCGATGGCGTCTTTTCCACCGGAATCATGAACCTGTTTCAGTCTTGCCGCGGCGGTTTGCGCGGCTTCTTCCCAACTTACGGGATACAGCTCATTTCCCTTGCGCACCAGGGGCTGCTTGATGCGCTCTGGATGCTTGGTGAAATCGAAACCGAAGCGGCCTTTAACGCACAGAAAATCCTTGTTGATCCCGGAAAGGTCGCGATTGTTGGACCGCATGATTTCATGATTGCGCACGCTCAGCGTGGTCTTGCAGCCGTTGGAGCAATGCGTGCAAATCGTGGACGCGTATTGCATTTCCCACGGGCGGGTCTTGTAGCGGTACGTCCCGCTGGTCAGCGCGCCGACCGGGCAAATGTCGATGCACATGCCGCATTCTTCGCACTCCAGGTGATCGCCGCGATTCGGAATGATCACACTGTTCGCGCCGCGCATTCCTACGCCCAGCGCCTTCACGTCCATTCCTTCGTCGCACACGCGCACGCAGCGGAAACACAAAATGCAACGTGGCGCATCGTAGTACACCAGCTCCGACCACTTTTCCTCGGGCCGGTGAATTTTTTCCTCGATGAACCTGCTGCTGTCCGCGCCGTAGCGGAAAACCATGTCCTGCAGTTCGCACTCGCCGCCTTTATCGCACACCGGGCAATCCAGCGGGTGATTGGTCAGCAAAAATTCCAACATGTACTTGCGTGCGTTGCGCACCTGCTCGGTGTTGGTGCGAACGATCATGCCCTCGGTGGCGACCAACGTGCACGCCGTCTGCAGCTTGGGCATCTTCTCCACTTCAACCAGGCACATGCGGCAGGCGGCTTGCAGAGACAATCCGGGGTAATAGCAGAACGAAGGCACCTCCGTGCCGATTCGACGCGTCGCTTCAATCACCAGCGTGCCGGGCGCAACCTGAATGTCGCGGTCGTTTATTTTCAGCGTGACAAGTTTTTGGTCAGTCATCTATCCGTCTTACTCGCGTTACCGCGAACCAACCAGCGCTTCGGCCGATTTATACGCGCAACGCCCGTGCAAATGATCTTCAAACTCGTTACGCCACTTCTGCACAATGCTGATGGTTGGCATGGCCGCGGCGTCTCCCAGCGGGCAGAAACTGCGCCCCAAAATATTTTTCGATAGTTCGCCAATCATGTCGATGTCCTGCTCGCGGCCAAATCCCGCGTGCAATCGTTCAAGCATTTTGCGCAGCCAGGTGGTGCCTTCGCGGCAAGGAATACACCAGCCGCAGGATTCATGCGCATAAAAATGCATAATGCGGCGCGCCATGTCCACCATGCAGGTGTCTTCGTCCATCACCACCATGCCGCCGGAGCCCAACATGGAGCCTGCCTTGGCCACCGAATCGTAGTCCATGGGAATGTCGATTTCGTCCGCCGTGAGAAGCGGGCAGGAGCTGCCGCCGGGGATTACCGCTTTCAATTTCTTGCCGTTGGGTATGCCGCCGGCCATGCCGTAAATAAATTCCTTCATGTTCATGCCCAGCGGAATTTCGTAGATGCCGGGTTTGTTCACATGGCCTGCGACACAGAGCAAGCGCGTGCCGCCATTCTTTGGCGTTCCCAAATTTGCGTACGCCTCGCCGCCATCCAGAATAATCGCTGGGATGGCGCTCAGCGTTTCCACGTTATTGATAATCGTCGGGCAGCCATACAGGCCAACCACCGCAGGGAAGGGCGGCTTGATGCGCGGGTACCCTCGCTTGCCTTCGAGCGATTCCATCAGCGCGGATTCTTCGCCGCATTCATACGCGCCCGCGCCGGTGTGGATCAGCAAATCGAAATCGTAGCCGGAACCTAAAATATTTTTGCCCAGGTAACCGCGCGAATACGCTTCCGTAATCGCCTCCTGCACAATGTCCAGCACGTACCGATATTCGCCGCGGATATAAATGAAGCCCTGGTGCGAGCCAATCGCTCGTCCGGCAATCACCATGCCCTCGATCAACTGATGCGGATCCATTTCCATCAGCGGGCGGTCTTTGCAGGTGCCCGGCTCGGATTCATCGGCGTTGCAGATTACGTATTTGGGTTTTTTCGAATCTTTCGGCACGAACGACCACTTCATGCCCGTAGGAAAACCTGCGCCGCCACGCCCGCGCAAGCTGGATTTCTTCACTTCGTCGATGATCGCTTCCGGAGTCATCTGTTTCAGCGCTTTTTCCAGTGCTTTGTAGCAGCCATGCTGCAGAGCCACGTCCAGTTTTTGCGAATCCGCTATGCCCCAGCGTTTGCTGATCACCGGAATTTCGCCCGGTGCTCGTTCATGCAGCGCGCCGGAAATTACCGCTTCAGGAGTGGGATGCTTGCCCGCATCCAGCGACTCAATAATGTGATCGAACTTCGCGGGCGTCAGGTTCTCGAAGAAATCGTAATTCACCTGCATCGCGGGAGCGCCGGTGCACGCCCCAATGCATTCAACTTCTTCCAGAGAGAAAATCCCGTCCTTGGTCGTTTCCTTGTGGCCGATTTCGAGGCGTTTTTTTGCGCGGTCCAGCAATTCGTTGCCGCCGCGCAGCATGCAAGCCACATTGGTGCAGATCTGCACGTGATGTTTGCCCATGGGCTTGCGGTGCAGCATCGAATAATACTCAAGCGTTTCTTCGATCTGCACGGTGTGCAGATCCAGACGCCGGCCCAGTTCGGCGATTATTTCGTCGCTGATATACCCAAATTCGTCCTGCGCGTACATCAACATCGGAATCAACGCGCTGCGCTTGACGGGATACGCGTTCTGCAGTGTTTCGAATCTCGCGGAGAGTTGCGGGGACAGTTCCATTAGCGGTCCACCTCTCCGAGAACAATATCTATAGTGCCGATGCAGGCAATCACGTCGGAAATCAATTGCCCTTCGACGAGCTTCGGCAACGCCTGAAGATTAATGTACGACGGCGACCGGAAGTGCACGCGCAACGGCTTGGGTGATCCATCGCTGGCGATGAAGCAGCCGAGTTCTCCGCGCGGCGATTCCACGGTGACAAATGCTTCTCCCGGTGGCGGCGAAAATCCTTCGGTGAAAATCTTGAAATGATAAATCAGCGCTTCCATTTCCGTCTTCATTTTCTCGCGCTGCGGCGGCACGATACCCGGCGCTTCGCTGCGGATCGCGCCTTCATTAGTGATTTTGCCCATGGCTTGGCGAATGATCTTCAGGCTTTCGCGCATTTCCGCGACGCGGATCATGTACCGCGCGAAACAATCGGAATCCGTCCGTGTGGGCACATCGAATTCGAACTCTTCATAGCTGCAGTACGGAAATATTTTGCGATTGTCGTACGCTACGCCGGCCGCGCGCAGGGTCGGTCCGGTCATGCTCAGCGCGACGGCGTCTTCCGCGGTGATATATCCAATGTTCTTGGTGCGACCCATCCAGATACGGTTCTTGGTCAGCAGTGTTTCGTACTCGTCCACCCGGCTGGGCATCATCTTCAGAAAACGCTCCACTGCCTGGCGCCACCCGGCGGGAGGCTCCAGGGCCACGCCGCCGATGCGGATGTAGCTGGTCATCATGCGTTGCCCGGCGAACATTTCAAAAATCTTTAAAATTTCTTCGCGTTCGCGGAAGCAATAAAGAAACACAGACATCGCCCCAAGGTCGATTGCGTGGGTTCCGAGCCACACCAGGTGCGAGGAGATGCGCTGCAATTCCACCATCATTACGCGAATGTATTGCGCACGCTTGGGCACTTCCAGGTCGAGCAGTTTTTCTACGGCCAGGCAGTAAACAAGATTGTTGCCGAGCGGATTTAAGTAATCCATCCGATCGGTGAGGGTGATAACTTGCGAATAAGTCTTGTCTTCGCAGGATTTTTCAATGCCGGTGTGGAGATAGCCGAGGTCGGGAATGGCTTTGACCACCGTTTCTCCGTCCAGTTCCAGGAGAATGCGCAGCACTCCGTGCGTGGACGGATGCTGCGGGCCCATATTGAGGACCATGGTTTTCGCGGTGCCAACGGCTGTTTCGACGGTGGTCATACGGATTTCTTCGTAAATCCTAGCGGCATTACCGGCAGATCGCGGAACCCTTCCACGGGATAGTCGCGGCGCAACGGAAAGCCTTCCCAATCGTCGGGAAGCACAATGCGGCGCAAGTCCGGATGTCCCGTGAAGCGAATTCCGAAGAGGTCAAAAACTTCGCGTTCCAGCCAATTGGCTCCGGGCCAAACCGGTACGAGCGAATCAACCACCGGATCCTGCCCAGTCAAGCGCACCCGCAGCCGTAGCTTCGTGCGCAATGGAATGGAAACCAAGTGGTAATTCAACTCAAAGCGCGGTTCGTAGGGGTGGCGGTCCAGGCAGGTGGCATCGGTGAGCAGATTAAATTGCAGCGCCTGATCGTCGCGACAACGCGCGGCGGTAGCCCTAAGAAGCTCGCGGGGCACGACGATCGTAGTTTCGCCGCGGTATTCAATCGCTTCCGCGACAGCATTCGCGTCCCACGCGCGCAATTGTTCGGCGGCAAGCAGGTGTCCGCCTACAACACTAGCGTCCTGGTTGGAATTCTCCGTCAACTTTTTGTAATCCCAAAGCGCCGACTAATTGTGCCAGTCCAGCGCGCCCTTTTTCCAGAGATACAGGTAACCGACCAGCAGAATCGCTATGTACATCATCATCTCTGCGAAGCCGTACCAGCGCAAACTGCGGAAAATATACGCCCACGGGTACAGAAATATGGCTTCCACATCGAATAAAATAAAAATCATGGCTACGAGATAAAATCTTACGGAGAATGGCTGCCGCGCGTCGCCGGTGGGCTCCACGCCGCATTCATACGGCTGCTGTTTGGCGCGATTGGGACGACGCCAACCGACCAGCACCGAGACACTGGTCAACGCGCCAGCCAGCACCGCCGCGATCAGCAGGTGTATGAGAAGCGGAGCGTAACTATGTAGGTCGGAACCGCTCATAGGCGAAGCGTTATAATAGCGACTCGACCGCCAATCGGTCAAATCGCGGCGAAGATTTTATTTGTTACGGATGTTACGAATATTTCCGCGTATCGCGGAAATTGGGGCAGAAGCGGCATGATCTTTGGGTATAACACAAATGTTAGCGTCGGCGCCGTGAAGTATCACGTGCAGACCGAAGACGGCGGCGTCGCGACCGCGGTCATCGACACCATGGTTTATTGTGGCGGACGCGTGTTGCACCGGCGGACCAGCAACTACTCGGATTTGCTGCCGCTCGAGTCCGACCGGCATGAAGCGATCAAGAAGCGCGTGGATGCGCAGCATCGGCAGGTGATTGAAGAGATTCGCACGGGTGCGCTAGTCCTTCCGGTGAGTATTCCCGTTGCGCCGGCGGCCGTAGCATCCTCTGCGGTTGCGCCAACCTTGTCGTTGGAATTGGTAAACTCGAAAAGCTGGCTGGCAGGGAAGCGGGCAACGCTGCATGTTCGCGTTACGGATTCCACAGGCAATGTGGTCAACGCAGCGAGAGTGACCGCTAGCGTCTCTGGTGCAGCGGAGTCAGCAGAGTTCTGCGCGGACTCGGACAACAGCGGCGACGCTCACCTGGCATTCGATATGCCGCGGTTGGCGGCACCCGATGCAGCGTTAGTGATTGAGGCCGTGCTGGGTGCCGCAACAGGCCAGTTGCGTTTTCAACTGCGCGCCAAGCAACGCGTGCCCGCAAATTAAGGGCAGCAGATCAAAGCTTGCGAATAGGGGATAGAAGTATGGATACATCGCTATCCATTACGGTCAACGGAGAACACCGTTCGGCAGTTAGCGGCGCAACGGTAGCTGATTTACTTAAAGAGTTGAATTTGTCCGCTGGCCGCGTGGCAATCGAGCGCAATCTGGAAATACTGCCGCGCCCCCAATGGACGGAAACCGCCGTTCAGCCGGGCGATCGTTACGAAATCGTCCATTTCGTCGGCGGCGGCTAGCGCGGCTCACAACAACCAATACCAGCCGAGAATTAAACGCCCTTCAGCAGATGCCCCATTTTTGATTTTTTCGTTTTTAGATATGCGCGCGAAGTTTTGGATATGCGCGGCTGGCAGGGAACCAGCGCTTCCACGCGTATCCCGGCGTTCTCCAACTGACGAACCTTCTCCGGATTATTTGATAGCAGCCGAATTCGCCGCGCGCCAAGCTGTTTCAAAATCGCGGCGCAAAAATCGTAATCGCGGGAGTCCGCCGCAAACCCCAGCTTTTCGTTGGCTTCGACGGTGTCCATTCCACCGTCCTGGAGTTGATATGCGCGCAATTTATTCATGAGACCGATCCCACGGCCTTCCTGCGGCAGGTAAATCAATACGCCGGACGGCGCGCGCCCAATTTCCCGCAGGGACAATTCCAGTTGCGCGCGGCAATCGCACCGCAGCGACGCCAGCACATCGCCCGTCAAGCATTGTGAGTGCACGCGCACCAGCGGCGAAGTCTTGCCTTTCAAATCGCCGCGCACCAGTGCCACGGCTTCATTCTCCGGGATATTTTCACCCTGTGTTGCGCCTTCAACCGGTGATAAAGCCCCGCCTGTGAATCCATAAATGGTGAAGTCTCCGTGACGCGTCGGCAGTTTCGCATGCGCCACCATCTGCAGCGGCGCGAGTTGTTCTTTCTGCGGCGATTTGCGCGTCGCTTTGCTGGCGGATTCGCTCACCGATTTAGGTGCGGATTTCGTATCCTCCCTGCGAGGCGATCGTATGGGCATTGTTCTAGGCATGGTGAGTCGCAAAGTATAGCAGGGGAATTGGCGTCGGCAGGTCGCGCTCCTTTGCAGGGGGCGTACACTAGCGACACCACATTCGATGCGCCGGTAGAAATCCCGGCTACATGCTTTACTTCGCGCGTAACATTGCTTAGCGTACTTGGAGACGTTTTAGCCTAACCAGAAGCGGCTTCGAGCGCACAAAACACACGCCCCACGCGTATGGATACCGCCACCTCAGTTCGCGATCTGCTGTTCACCTTGCTATTGAAGGTGGGTGTCGCCTCGTCCATCGCCGCTCTCCTGGCGCGGTGGAATACGTTCCGGCGCGTGCTTTTCACCGAAGAGCGGGACCCAGACCAGAAGCTGAAATTAATGCTGTTCATGACGCCCCCGCTGATCGTTGGCGTCACCCTGCGACTCGTCGGATTTCCGTACCGGTTCGCGGATTTGTCCCTTGAAGGCGCATTTTTGATGGGCCTCCTGGGCGGCCGCGTCGTCGGACCCATCGGCGGAGCGATCATCACCATTCCCGCTCTGATGGGCCACGAATGGCTCGCCATGCCCGCCGCGGCCACCGCTGGTCTTCTCGGCGGACTTATCCGGCAGGCCATACCGAATAAAGAAGACCTTTGGAATTTTGGTCCGTTCACCTTTCTCAATATCCCCCGCGCGGTGATCCGCGCGGTGCGGCGCGCAAAACCGTCCTGGGAAATGTTGCCCCTCCTGGTTTGCGTCGGATTGGAGTTGGGGCGCGTAGCCCTGGTGTCGGCGACGAAACCCAAATGGCTCTTCGCCATCGATCCCCACTTTGATTGGTGGCTGGGCCTTACCGTCATCGCCACTTTGATGGCCGTGGCCGCGCCGCTGAAAATCTGGAATAACACGCGCATTGAAATGAATCTGGAACGCCATCAGCAACTTCTGCTGAAGGCCCGCATGGACGCGCTTTCCAGTCAGATCAATCCGCATTTTTTGTTCAATACCTTGAACACGGTTTCCGCGCTGATCCGGTTCGATCCGGATACCGCGCGCGGGGTAGTGCTGAAGTTGAGCAACATCTTGCGGCGGCTGCTGCGCAAGCACGAAACCTTTGTTCCCTTGCGCGAAGAACTCGACTTCATCGACGACTATCTCGATATTGAAGTCGCACGCTTCGGCCGCGACAACCTCGAAATCATCAAACAGCTCGACGAAGAAACGCTGGAAGCCTTCGTGCCCAGCATGCTGCTGCAGCCTATCGTGGAAAATTGCCTCAAACATGGGCTCGCGCCGAAAATCGAAGGTGGGAGGATCCAGTTGCGTACCACGTATCGCGACGGCCGCCTCCACATCGAGATCGAAGACAATGGCGTCGGTATCTCGGAAGAAAAAATGCCGCACGTTTACGTGGAAGGTATTGGCCTAAGCAATGTTCGCGAACGGTTGCGCGTTTTGTATGGCACGGATTTCCACCTGGAAATTGATAGCCGCCCCGGTGATGGCACGGTGATCCGCATCGATATCCCCGAGTTGGTTTCCACCATGCAAGCAGTCGGCTGACGTTTCGAAATCCCCCCAACTTGAATGACCACTCGGATTGACAAACAATCGTTTGTACTGTATATTCGGAATAGACAGAAATAACAGAATAGCAAGAAGTCGAGCTTGTGAGGGGACACGCAAATGACCGAACACGCTAAATCCGCGGCGCTCTCTCCGGTCGCCCAGAAATTCGTGCTGCATTGGGGCGAGATGGGCACCCGCTGGGGCATCAACCGCACCGTTGCGCAGATTCACGCGTTGCTTTTCGTCTCTCCGAAGCCGTTGCCCGCGGACGAAATCGCCGTGATTCTAGCCGTCGCTCGCTCCAACGTCAGCACTAGCCTGCGCGAGTTGCAGGGGTGGCGCATCGTGCGCGTGGTGCATGTGCTTGGCGATCGCCGCGACCACTTCGATTCTCCGAAAGATGTGTTTGAAATATTCCGCATCGTTTCTGAAGAGCGCAAGCGGCGCGAGATCGATCCGACACTCCGACTGCTCGCCGAATGCGTGCAGGAAATCAAGGCCGATCCTGAAAAAGACGCCTACACCCTGGAACGCCTCGAAAGCATGCTGGATTTCCTGACCTCCATGACCGGATTGTTCGAAGAAGTTCTCCGCATGCCGGACAGCGCGCTGAAGGGTGTGGCCAAACTGCGAGGCAAAGTAATTACGCTGTTAGGGGCAGGTCGCAAAAAAGCCGGCTGATTGACCTGATCTTGAACCGCGGCCCATCGATCCGGCGCTTATCTCGCAAAATCGTCCCTGGTCGCAAAACGTTCAGTTTTGGATCTGTGCGTTTATCGGAAAAACAAACATGATTTCTCTCACCTCAGAATTCACCGACAGCAAAGGCCGCCACGCACGAGGTTGGCTCTTTTTCGACGCCGATTGCAATTTCTGCATGAAGATCGTGCGCTGGATCGCCCCGGCACTGGCGAAACGTAACTTTGCCCTTGCCCCATTGCAGGACCCGCGAGTCGGTCAGATCCTGGCCCTTCCCGAACAGGAATTAATGCGCGAGATGCGCCTGCTGCTTTGCGACGGCACGCAATTCGGCGGGGCCGATGCCGCTGTGGCGCTCGCTCGCGAAATCTGGTGGGCACGCCCGCTTGTGTGGCTCGCGAAGCTGCCCGGCATGATGAATCTTTTACGCGCCGGTTATCGCTGGATTGCGGCGCACAGAAACTGCGCAGCCGTGACGTCTTGCGCCACGACAAAAAGATCCGCTGTGCAAGAAAGGTAGTTCCTTCGGGCCCGGCCGTACACCGAGGAGAAAAAGTGTCAGACCCAACCTCCGTACCCGCACTGCATATCTGGCGTTGGGATGGCAGAGTCGACCGCGGCACCTACGCCCTGGCCGGAATCATCGGTTTAGCGATCAAGAACAACGTAGATAGACATCTCGCCCGGTTTCTTCTTCCGTTCTCCGGAGCATATTTCAATTACTGGCAGCCTCTCGGCAAAGCCGCGCGCCTCAACCATCTGAATAGCGCTGAGAGAAAATTCCTGCTGATACTGCTGGCCTGGTCATCGCACGAGCTTGGTAGGAACAACGTGGTATCGCCACACCATGTGGCCTGCGACTTACTGGAGTTGGTGGTCCGACTACGTGTTGCATCGCATTCACATGCGGGTGTTACAACACATTCGCCAACAGTCCGAAATTAACTGATTTCAGGCTTTCGCCGCTGATGCGGATTCCAGCGTGCGCTGATAGTAGCGCTCGTACTGCGGAATTACGTCATTGGCGCAGAACTTTTGCTTCGCATTAAGCCGCGCGGTGTGGCCCATTTCGCGCCCGCGATCCGCGCGCGAAAGTATGTCTATCGCATACCCCGCCGCACTTTTCACATCGCCAGGCTCTACCAGATAGCCGTCCACGCCATGCTCGACCACTTCCGGCAATCCGCCCACGTTGGTGGCAATCACCGGCACTTCGCAGGCCATGGCTTCCAGCGCGGCCAGCCCAAACGACTCGATCTGCGAAGGTAGCAGGAACAAATCCGCGGAGCCCAGCTTTTCGTAAACGTTATCCTGTTTGCCAAGGAAGATGACGTCTTTCTGCAGGCGCTTTTTGCGCACCAGGTGTTCGGCCGCACCGCGGTCCGGCCCGTCGCCGATGAGCACGAATTTCGCGGGCATCTTCTCGCGCACCAGCGCGAAAATTTCCACCGCGTCCATGATCCGCTTCACGGGACGAAAATTCGATAGATGCATCAGAATAGGCTCGCCATTTGGCGCCCATTTTGCCTTCAGCTGCGCATCCGGTGTGCGTGTGTACAGGTCGCAATTTACGAAATTGGGGATCACTTCGATGGGCCGCTTGATATCGAAATCTTTTAGCGTTTGGTTCAAAAGATATTGGGATATGGCTGTCACGCCATCGCTTTGTTCAATCGAAAATCGCGTGATGGGAAGATAGCTGAGGTTGCTGCCAACTAGCGTGATATCCGTGCCATGTAGCGTGGTGATGAACGGCAGACGCCGAGGTGCAGCCATCGACCGCGCCAGCATCGCGCTTACTGAATGCGGAATCGCATAGTGCACGTGTAGAAGATCGAGCGACTCGGATTCAAACACCTCAAGCATTTTTGTCGCGAGCGCTAGCGTGTACGGCGGGTGATCGAACAGCGGGTAAGATGCCACTTCCACTTCGTGAAAATGGATGTGCGGATCGTTGGGATTCATGCGGATGGGCGGCGCGTAGCTGATGAAATGCACGTCGTGCCCGCGTGCGGCCAGTTCCGAACCCAACTCCGTCGCAACTACACCGGATCCGCCGTAGGTGGGATAGCAGGTTATTCCAATGCGCATGAGCCGATCCATACCCCTTCACTTATGCAATCCTGCACCTGATGACCGAGTTCCACTGGTAGTTTAATTCTGTGCAGTGCTTGGTTAGACGCCGCAGCCCGCTAAAGCGTGACACGCGCCAAATCCGGACGCAGACCTGCTACGCGGATTCACAGTTCCCGGAATTTTGCACCAGATTTAGCTAATTTGTGACAGGAAAGTCGTAGCAAAGGATGGTTTACACGCTTGAGTCGAGACTGTCGGCTTCCAACCCGAACAATAGGGGCTATTCATCGCCGCCCTCAGCCGACTCTTCGCCATCCTTATAAACATATTTAATGACCCGTTTGAAAATTAGCAAATTTGGGCTGCCATGGCGGGTCAATTTAATGCAATCGCGATCGTACCATTCCACCGTTCCGCGAAGAACCTCTCCATCCTCGAGAACCACCGCCATCTGCGTGTGAGACTGCATCTGCTTGACCCAGTAGAAATTTTCCGCGTGGGTTACTTCCGGGGGCGCGGGTTTTTTGCTGGGTGCGGGACCGTTATGCGCTGGCCGCGAAGAGTTGGGTTCCTTGAGGTCCGGGAAGCCCGGACGGAACATGCGGCGATTCACCATGACTGCTCCTTAATCACGCTTTGAGCGGCGTCACACCCTATGATGCGTGTTATCGGTCGAGAGTTACAGTTATTGGAACAAAACTCTCAGGCGGCAAACCCGCTGCCAAAAGTTTACGCTAGCACGCGCCAAGAAGTGCGGCCGGCCCTGGCGACGCGCTAATGTCGTCCCAACGAGGCCGCTAAAGCATCAAGTCCCAGCTGGCGATTCAAGTTTCGTCGCGCTCCGGCATGCAGTGCGTCGAATCCGGCAATGGCCCGCATCACCCAGGCCACGTCAACCGATTTGCTTAAAGATTCCAGCTCTTTGGCCAGAGGCTTATTACGCAACATAGGATTTTTAACTTTGGACGTCAACTCCAGAAGGTCCGTAAGCAAGCCGTAAAAAATTCCCAATTGCCGTTCAAACGTGGACTCGCGATCTTTCGCCAGCGCCCCCGTATCGGTGAACAACTGTGCGAATCCCTGACCCTCCGCCGCGCGGACAAGAATGCGCAGCGCCTCTTTCCGCTTTTGCGCTGCCGATTCCAAGTCCATATCCATAGCCAGGCCAGGACTGCCCTCGGCAAGCTGTGCAGCGAGCGTGATCTCCTCAGCTTTACGATCCGTTTTTTCCTTTAGGATGTGCTCTACGCTCTCCTGCATCAGCGGCGCGAAATGAAATTGCATGCAACGTGAAACGATTGTCGGCAAGAGGGTGTAAGGCGACGGCGCGGTAAGAATAAGCGTCGCTGACGGCGGCGGTTCTTCCAGGATTTTCAGAAACACATTCGAAACATCCCAGCGCATGGTCTCCGCGCCATCCAGAATGAAAACGCGCCTGCGCCCCATCGGCTGGAAGTACGCGGCGCGCTGCACGGCACGAATCTGACCAACGCGAAGCATCGGACGTGCCACGGGAGTTTTTAGGCGAACCGGATCCGGCACGAGGGCCCACACATCCGGATGCGTTTGCAGGATCAGCGGAATGCGCTCCACGGTAGCGGCATCCGCGCTCTCGCCGCGTTCCGCCAGGCCTTGCTGAACCAGGCTTACAGGCTCGGCTAACAAACTTACGCGCTTGCATGTGTCGCAAGCTCCGCAGAAATCGTCCACGAGTCGTTCGCACGTAGCTGCTTGCGCGAACATGCGAGCAAGCGTGTACTTGCCTACGCCGCATTCTCCTGTGAACAGCAACGCATGCGGAACGCGTTGCATGCGCAGCGCGTTCCGCAGCACGCTGACGATGCGTTCGTTCCCAAGGAAGTCACCGAAACCCATACTAGGAACGCTCCTGTGCTGGCATGGCCATCAATACCGGTTCCACTGCGGCCAGTATTTCGGAGGCAATTTCGCCAGGAGCGCGCATCTTCTGGCTGGCCGCGTCGAAGCACTGCACCGTCGTCCACCCCGCGCGCTTGGAAAGTCGATCGTACATCTCAGCGGCATCTTCCAGATGGCGAAGGCTGGCTTCCTGCAAATCCTGTTTTGCCGAAGTGTAACTACGCTCGGATTTCTGCGCGACTTGTTTTTGTGCTGCTGACGGCGGCACGCGTAAGTAAACGACTAAACTTTCGCGCGGCAGGCTATAGACTTGATACTCCAGATGTTCAATCCACTTCGTGAATTCAGCGCGTTTACTTGCCGGAACCCGAGCCGTCTGATGCGCCATATTAGATCCGATGTATCGATCGGCTAGGACGATTTTCCCAGCAGCGAGCGCTTCTTCAATCGCCGCCTTGGCTTCAAGTCGGTCTCCCGCGTAGAGCAGCGCCGTGAAATGCGGATCTACGCGTTCCAGCGGACCGAGCTCTCCATTCAGAAATTGGCCGACCATTTTTCCGAACCACGAATCGTACTGCGGGAAGCCCGTCAAATAAACTTGATGCCCGCGCGCACGCAGCGCATCTTTAAGCAGTTCCACCTGCGTGCGCTTGCCGCTGCCATCGATTCCTTCGATGGCGATCAGTTTTCCTCTAGTCATCATCTTCGATCTGAGGGTGTGAAATTGCTTCGCGCGCCGTTTGTCGCATCGTGAAACTCGAACGGCAAAAAGTGTGCTGCTGAAACTTTTCGAATGCTGGCGAAGTACCACGATTGCAGCTCAATAAAAATCAGTGTAACCGCGCGCCGCCTGCGCCGCAAATGTCCGCATGCTACGATTTATCCGTGCAGACGCAATCTACCATTACTGAAAATGTGCAGAGGGTGCTGGAGCGCATTGCGAATGCCCGGCAAAAGTGCGGGCATACCGGAACTTTTACCTTGATTGCCGTGTCCAAGATGCAGCCGGCCGAGTCCCTACGGGCAGCGTATCAAGCGGGCGTCCGGCATTTTGGAGAGAACCGCGTGCAGGAGTGGGAAGGGAAGCGCCAACTGCTTGAGCACCTCGCAGGCACATGGCATTTGATCGGGCATTTGCAGAGCAACAAGTCGGCTCGCGCCGCAAAAAGCTTTCATTCCGTGGATTCGATCGATGATTTCGATGTAGCGCAACGCTTGGACCAGGCACGCGCGGCATTAAATCCAACGGAAAAATTGCGCATCCTTCTTGAGGTGCGCGTCAGCGAAGAAGCCACCAAGAGCGGCGCGGAAGTCCAGGATCTGCCGGCGTTGATCGAAAAAATTAGACCACTGCCGGCTCTCGAGTTGGCGGGACTGATGTGCATCCCGCCGTTTTTGGACGATGCCCAAAAAGTGCGGCCCTATTTTCAACGATTACGGAATCTAAGAGAGCAGCTCTCGAAAAGCACCGGTCTGCCGTTACCTGTAGTATCGATGGGGATGTCACACGACTTCGAAATCGCCATAGAAGAAGGGGCTACCGAAGTCCGCATTGGAACCGCGATATTTGGGACCCGCCCGCCGCGTTGAACCAATCAGCTGCTTCGAGTGAATTCAAATCGGAAAAGGACACGATGAAATTATTTAGCCCGCTACGCATTCGTGAAGTTGAATTGAAGAACCGCATCGTCGTCTCGCCCATGTGCCAATATTCGGCGAAGCATGGACATCCGCAAACATGGCACCTCGTGCATCTGGGAAGCAGGGCGGTCGGCGGCGCCGCGCTGGTAATTGCGGAAGCGACGGCAGTCGAAGAGCGCGGCAGAATTTCGCCCGGGGACACCGGAATTTACAACGACGAACACGTTAAATCCTGGAAGCCCATTACGGAATTTATTCACGCATCCGGCGCCGTCGCCGGAATCCAATTGGCGCATGCCGGCCGCAAAGCCAGCACTTCGGCGCCGTGGGAAGGCGGCAAGGCCGTCGCGGTTGCCAATGGCGGTTGGGAAACGGTGGCCCCGAGTCCGCTGACATTCGATACCGGCTATACAACGCCGCGAGAGCTGTCATTGGGTGAGATCGATCAGGTTGTTGACGCTTTCCGGCTTGCCGCAGAACGCGCACTGGCCGCCGGGTTCGAAGTCGTTGAAATTCACGGCGCGCACGGATACCTGCTGCATCAGTTTTTGTCACCGCTTTCTAATATGCGTAAAGACGACTACGGTGGTTCGCTGGAAAACCGGATGCGCCTTTGTTTGCGTGTGAGTGAAACGGTTCGCAAAACATGGCCCGCTCGTTTACCTCTTTTCTTTCGCGTGTCCGCGACGGATTGGGCGGACGGCGGTTGGGACCTGGATCAAACCGTCGAGTTGTCATCGCGCCTGAAGGCTATCGGCATGGATGTGATCGATGCTTCCAGCGGTGGAAGCGTTCCGCATGCGAAAATTCCCGTCGGGCCGGGTTACCAGGTGCCTTTCGCGGCCGCAATTCGCAAGCGAGCGGGAATCGCAACCGCGGCCATCGGCATGATCACCGATCCGATGCAGGCGGAAACTATTCTGAACACCGAACAAGCCGATCTCGTCGTCCTTGCGCGCGAATTGTTGCGCGATCCATACTGGCCGAGACGTGCGGCCGAGGCCATGGAGTTCAAAATCACCTCGCCGGTCCAATACCAGAGAGCCTGGTAATCGGAGAATTTCTTCAAATCTCTATGCTGGAAATCCTGGAAAATCTGAATACCGGCACAATTATTTTTACCGCGCGAATACAGCCGCGTGCCAGTAACGATGAGGTTGTGGGAGAAATAGCCGGAGCAATTAAAATACGTTTGCGGGCCCCGGCGGTGGAAGGACGCGCAAACGAAGCCCTTATCGAATACCTCGCGCAACTTTTGAAAACACCGAAGGCCGCTGTTAGAATCCTCAGCGGCGATACAAGTCGCATAAAGCGCGTGGAAATACGAGGCGTAACCAAGCAGCAGATCGCGCAATTGCTTGTTCAGGACGCCTAAGGCTGGAGCTTGTGGACAAATTCTCGCAAAGCAAAATGAGCATAGACATTCCAGAATTGCAGAACGATCTCCTTGTCGCTCACGTTGACGGATGGCTTTTTTATGACTTTCGTGGCCGTGATCCGATTGCACAGCGTATCCTGAAATTGCCGGAAGGCATGCGCACACGCCGATGGTTTTATTTTGTTCCCACCAAAGGAACGCCGAAAAAACTGGTCCACAAGATCGAAACGCAATCGCTGGCCAGTCTCCCCGGAGAAACCCTTTACTACGCTGGGCTTGCAGAACTGGAAAAGAACGTAAAAAAAATTTTAGGACGGGCCAGGACCGTGGCGATGCAGTATTCCCCCAAGAATGCCATTCCTTACGTGTCCATGGTGGATGCAGGCACGATTGAAATGATTCGCGGCGCAGGGGCGAAGGTGGTCAGCTCCGCTGACCTGGTTCAAAAATACGAAGCGTGCTGGACGGCCGCACAGCTTCGATCACACGAAAATGCCGGAAAAGAGATCGATCGTATCGTTCGTGGCGCGTTTGAGCTGGCGGCGCGCAGCGTTCGTGAAAAAAAGTCCCTGACGGAATATGATTTGAAACAGTGGATTGTGAAAGAGTTCGACGCCGCGGGTTTGCATGCGGAAGAAGGCCCCGATGTGGCAGTCGGCGCGCACGCCAGCGACCCGCATTACGGGCCGACGCTGGAATCGGCATCCCCGATTCGCGAAGGCGACTTGCTGTTGCTGGATGTGTGGGGCAAGCAGAAAACTCCCGGCAGCGTGTACTACGACATTACCTGGATCGGATATCTGGGCGCGAAAGTTCCGGAGCAGTACGCCAAAGTATTTCGGGTGGTGAGAGACGCGCGAGACCAGGCCGTGGAACTGATTCGCTATAAAGTCGCCGCCGGAAAGCCCGTGCAAGGCTGGCAGGTGGACAAAGCCGCGCGTGGCGTCATTGAGAAGGCCGGTTACGGAAAATATTTTTATCATCGCACCGGCCACAGTATCGGCGAGTCGGTTCACGGAAATGGCGCCAACATGGACGGACTGGAGACGCACGATGTGCGCCGCCTGATTCCGCGCACTTGCACCTCGGTGGAACCGGGAATTTATTTGCCGGAATTCGGCATCCGTAGCGAAGTGAATGTGTACGTGGATAAACACGAGGCGCGCGTCACCGGCGCAGTACAAAAAGACATTTTGGCGCTGCTGGCATAAAGGTTTGGTAGGACCGCCGCCGAAAGAGAAGACATGACGGAAGACACCACAGTAGTGCCGGCTACATCCGCCAATGCCAAGCGCGAATCGTTCGCGCTCACGATTGGCGTAGCGGGATGGCTCGTGCCCGGTCTGGGCCACGCGTTGCTGAAAATGTGGGGCAGAGCAGTAGCGTGTTTGTTTACCGTGGGGCTGCTGGTCATTCTCGGCGCGGGAATGCGCGGCAACGTATTTTTGCGCAGCGGTGAAGACGCTTTCGCCACGCTCGGCTACGTCGCGGACATTGGCACGGGAAGTTTTTACTTCGTGGCCAGATCGCTGGAGAATGACGGCTCCGACGTGTCGCACGCCAACGGCGACTACGGCACGCGCCTCCTGGCCACCGCAGGAGTTCTCAATTTGCTGGCGGCGTTGCACGCGTATGAAGCCACCCGCGGGCGCAAAGCATGATCGCCTCCCCGGAATTTCACCTCAGCCATCTGCAAGCCATGGTTATTTTCGCCCTGGTTGTTTCCGTGGCGTTCGGATTTCTAAGCCGCCGAAGTTCTTTCGAGCGCGCAAAATATATCGTGTGGTCGTTTTTTCTTTTCGTCGTCGTCGGCGTGGGCATCGGCTGGATCATGTATCCCTTTTCGCGCTAACTTGCCGCGCGCCTATACGCGCCAGCCAAGTTTTTTGCCACACTCTTCCACACCACTCGCGCTCTTCCCGCCACACGCTTCCGCAACAGCTCGCTACCCGCAAATTGACAGTGTTTTTCTGCCGATGCTATTGTCGTTTATCGAACGAAATCAAAGGTATGACTTGCAGGTTGTGTTGGCTCTGTTTGCCAACTTTTGTCTGAATTTGGGTTTGTTGATGGCAGTTTGATGGCAGTCCAGAGTGTCGAATTTGTCCGCGAAGAGTCCCCTTCAGAGTTGGTAGGTGCTTCACACCTCCGAGCCGCACCATAAAATCAGTGACTTCCCGTAGCGCCGTTCTGGATACTTTCCGGATTGCCGACGATCCGCCAGAAATGTGCCGGGCGGGAACGCCACTTCTACGTGTGGCCCGTTGTTCAACCGGGTGAGGAATGAGTAATGGACGCTCGTGGTGTGTCTAGCTTAACCTGGGCTTAACAACAGCGTCTGAGCGCACACTTGGTATAAGATTTGAAGCGGTCTGAACGTCGAGAGAGTTTGGTGGCCTCTTTTGAACGCGGGGAGAATCCCGATGAAACTTCTCGTGCCGGTATTTGTGCTTCTTGTGTGTGCCTGTTCATTGTTCGCCCAGTCAAAGCCCACAGCCCTAATGTCGGGTATGGGCCAACATCAGCATGCTATTTCCACAAAGAATCCTGAAGCGCAACGCTTCTTCGATCAAGGCCTCACACTAGTCTTCGCTTTCAACCACGAAGAGGCGGCTAGGGCGTTCACAAGAGCATCGGACTTGGACCCGCAATCAGCAATGGCGTTCTGGGGCGTCGCGTTGGCTTTGGGTCCGTGCATCAATCTTGATGTCGATCCTCCTCACGAAAAGGCTGCGTATGAAGCCGTGCAGAAAGCGTTGCTGCTCGCTCCGGGCGCGACGGAAAGCGAGCGCGCTTACATTCAGTCTTTGGCTAAGCGCTACTCCTCTGACTCCAAGGCCGACTTGAAGAAGCTCGACGTGGAGTACGCCAATGCGATGCGAGAACAGTCCAGGTATTACCCGGACGATCTCGATGCGGCCACACTTTATGCAGAGAGTCTGATGGATCTTCACCCCTGGAAGCTCTGGAGTCTCGACGGCCATCCGACCGAAGGCACGGAGGAGATCGTTGCGGTGCTGGAACGGGTGTTGCGGCGCGATCCCTACCACATTGGTGCGAATCACTATTACATCCATGCTGTGGAGGCATCGCCCCACCCCGAGTGGTCCCTTGCAAGCGCGCGCCGATTGGAAAGCCTTGCACCGGCTGCCGGTCATCTGGTGCACATGCCCGCGCACACGTATATGCGTGTAGGTGAGTACTCTGCAGCAGCACACAGCACTGCGGGTGGGGCCGATGTGGACCGATTATATCTGCGGGAGAGCGCAACAACCGGCAGCATGTACGACATGATGTATTACTGCCACAGTCTTCATTTCCTCGCAGCCGCCTCTAGCATGGCGGGCGACTTTATACACGCAAAGCAGGCTGCGGACGAGTTGGCTGCTCATGTCGGTCCGATGGTCCACGACATGCCGATAGCTGAAGTCTACGTGCCTACTCCTATCTTCGTCCTCGTTCGGTTCCATCGTTGGGATGAAGTCCTGAAGCTGCCCCCACCTGACCCCACGCTGGCGATGACGACTGCATTTTGGCATTTCGCCCGCGGATCCGCGTTTGCCGCAAAGAGCCAGATTGCGAAGGCAGAAGCTGAACGAAGCATTCTGGAAACCACGCGCAAAGAAACGCCTGCCGATCTTGAGTTCAGCTTCTATTTCAACAAGGCCCAAGCCTTCCTCGAGCTCGCGGCAAATGTCCTCGGTGCCCGGATTGCCACTGCACAGGGCGACCATGAGCGGGCAATCCAGTATTGGGAGAAGGCGGTAGAAATCGAGGACAGACTTAATTACGGCGAGCCGCCCGAATGGTTTTATCCGGTCCGGGAGTCCCTGGGCGGCGCATTGTTGGTGAACGGCCAAGCATCTCGGGCGGAAGCTGTGTTTCGCTCTGATCTGGAACAGTACCCCCGAAATCCGCGGTCGCTGTTTGGTCTTCTGAGGTCTTTGGAAGCCCAGAAGAAGGGCGCCGACGTCGAAGAAGTTCGAAGAGAATTTGCGACCGCTTGGAAAAATGCGAATATGACACTCGAGCTCGGAGACCTGTAGGCTATCGTTCCTGAAGACTCCCGGAGTTCCAGATTTCAAGATTTCCCGAAACCACTCCGGGGATTGCGCCCGAGTCACGGGCAACTCGGAGATTATTCGGTTAAGGAAGAGTAGCCGAAAACTCGCTCAGAACATTGTGATGTGCGCTGCCCGGTTGAGAAAAACCTTGTGTCATCGTATGGTTTTACGCAGTAGCTCAAAGATCGAAGTCCTGGAGATAGATCATTAAAACCGCATACATGCTGATTCAGAGCGGCTACGCGGATTGGGAACCTGCTTCAGCTCTAGCCGAGTTGAGGCGGACATTTGGATTTTGCGTGAGAACAATAGGTCTGACCTCAGAAACAGTCGTGAGTATGGGTGGCCTCAAAGTGATTCCGGACCTCGCTCTGCCGGCATTTGTACCCGAATCAGCAGATACCCTCATTCTCCCTGGTGGTGAATCGTGGACAAACGGAGAAGTACCCCAAGTCTCGGAAGCGGTGCGGGCCATGGCCAGTCTTGGCCGGCCTGTTGCGGCGATCTGTGCTGCAACTCTGGCTCTGGCTCACTGTGGCCTGCTCGACGATCGTCTGCATACGAGCAACGGCAAGAAATTCATCGGGGAGCATGTTCGTAAGTATCGTGGAGAAGAATTCTATCGCGCGTCGCCATCAGTGAGCGATAGATGTGTCATTACGGCAAACGGTTTAGCCCCTTTCGCATTCGCAGCTGCGATCTTCCGGGCATTGGCGCCGGAACGAGAAGACGATATCGAGACGTACGAGAAGCTCTACTCGCGTGGGTTGCTTGACTGACAAAGCATTACTCCCTTTGAAGCACAATTGACAGATGACGGGCAACTCTTCCGCAATCGGATTACGGAAGAGTTGCCGACCACTCGTCCGGGATCTAATGTGTCAGTTATCGCCAATTGGATTCCAATTCCGACAAGCGGACGCAAAACAGTCTTTGATAGAAGTTCAGTCTCTGAAATACGGGCTCCAAGCAGATTTTGGAAACAGAAAGGGCTCAATTGGCGTGGATATTAGTTCTGGCGGAATCGAGGGGAAGATTCATGCGGCGCAGCAAATCCTGAAAGCGCAGATCGGAGCGCAATGGGTCGAAAGAAGGGTTGAGCGCGATTGACCCCAGTCCCATCGAACGTTCTTGATAGGCTTTGTTGAGCCAGTCGAGCGTCCTGTCCTTGTCGCCAAGGTCCAAATATGCATAAGCGATGGTGAGTGCTGCCACGTACTGGCTTTTCGATTGTCTCTGGTAGTATCTCACAGTGATGTGGCCAAGCTTCTTCCCGGGGTCACCTGAGCCGGAGATTTTCTTTGCCGCACTTCCCAACTCCTGGGCCAACTCCGCGTCGCCGCTCAGGCTCAAGTATCGCATCCATTCCGCGAAGCCTTCGCCAAACATACCCTTGGCCCCCAATGCGGCCGCAAGAGCAACGTGCCCGTTCGCAAAGCTGGGATCTATCTCCACGGCTCGGCGCGCTTCCCGGATTGCCGGATCGTACTGACGGACAAATAGGAAGACGAACGATGCCGAGTAACGTAACATCGGACGGATCTTCCTTCCACACCCAGAGATGTTTTCCCCATTAAC
>JRHI01000865.1_pt1 | contig 29930 bp, 22 predicted proteins | sample 215371 | NCBI WGS metagenome assembly JRHI01 (sample SAMN02929681, study PRJNA255918) | sediment metagenome | biome: cave system; feature: Ice Cave; material: Sediment; isolation source: sediment from deep within a dark volcanic ice cave with no known source of... ...
GAATATGCTGCCTGATTGCCTACAACGAATTCATACACCCAATTGGGGAAAGGGGTGTTTACGAACTACCTTATAGAGGTGAGGTAGTTCGTAAACATATTTGTTCATCACTTTAAGGGTTTATGCCACTACTTTTTGGCTGTTCGCCGCTGATCATCCAGTCACAGGGACCGCTGCCTGCCAGGCCGTTCGCTGCTGAGACGCAGGCCTGTACTACACCTGGAGGTTGAATAAAGGTGTGATTCGTGAAATGGTAATTGAAACAGGGAGTATTAAAACTTGAGTCACACCTGCCGCTGACATGTTCGATCACGTCATGCCAGATAGGAGCAGCGCCAGTGATACCGACAACCCCTTGATTGAACACAGCTCCATCGGCGTTGCCTGACCAGACTCCCACCACGACATCAGGCGTATAACCAATAGTCCAATTGTCTTTGAAGTTCTCTGTCGTTCCGGTTTTCGCGGCGACATCATGTGTCTGATTATCAACCGCCTGCCAGTCCCACATGGAAAGTTCATGATCGTTCTCAAACTCATAGGCACGGGACGCTTCATCTGAGAGTACACTGGTCAATACATACGTGAGCTGTGGACTCAGAACCTGGACACTCCGTGGATGAGTTGGGTCATAGTGATAGAGGTGGTGTCCATAGTTATCCCAGATGTCTAATATACTTTGAGGGGGAACGCGTTTCCCCTGGTTGGCAAAAACCTGATAAGCACCCATCATCTGGATCAAGGGAACCTCGATAGTACCAAGCGCCGAAGAGAGTCCATAATGTTGCGCTACGGTCTGGTGGGTGCGATAGGTTGCATTATAGTCGGCCATGTCTTGGTCTATGGCGGTAATACCCAGTCGTCGCGCCATATTTACGACATTATTAAGGCCAGCGAACTGAAGCGTTTTGACGGCAGGAACATTCAATGAATTGGCGAGGTTCTTCCGAATAGGGTAGGACACGTTATTATAGATTCCGCCATAATCGTGCGGACAATAAAGAGTACCAGGGGAAGGAGCGCACGTAGCGGGCACGCCAGAAACCCCTCCCGGGAAATAGGTTTTCGTATCTGGTAGTACAATGCCTGGATACCAGCCTTGCTGGAACGCTGTTGCATAAACAATTGGTTTGAATGATGATCCCGGCTGCCGAAAGGCATCGACAGCTGAATTGAAGTTACCTTTGATCCTGGGGTCGCTAGAGCTATAGTCCGCGCTGCCATCCATTGCCAGCACTTCGCCGCTCTTCGCGCTCATCACGACGACTGCCGAGTTGTTGATATTATAGCCTGTATTGAGCGGCAACTGATTTGGGAGGAACCAATGAAAGCCAGGGTCACGTAGATGGTGACGTACGGATTGTTCGACATAGGCTTCCAGCTTGTAGTCGATAGTTGTATAGATATTGAAGCCGCCAGTGAAGAAGGCATTACCCAGTTTAGCTGTTAACTGTGAGATAACCCAGTTGACAAAATGTTGGCAGCCATGGTAGTAGGGATGGGTATAGCTTGGAAACTTCATTTTGGCAGTCAAGGCTTCCGCCTGATTCACTATATCCTGGTTGATCGTCCCCAGCCCCGGCACTACTATATTCCAGCGCAACATCTGACCAAGGACGTATTGTTGGCGTTCCAGGTAATACTTCTGACCTGTAGCTGGATCAACAAGCCCAAAGGTTGGGTCATAGGTTGGCGGGCTTTGGGGTATACCTGCTAAGAGGGAGGCACGGGCCAACCCTAGCAAGGGATTGCAATACTTTGATTGATCACACTGATCTGGTTTACATTGTTGTATGTGTGCCGCGTCGCAGTTAAGGTAGTAGACACCTGGAATACACTTGAAGTTCTTGTCACATTGAGAACTGAGATGGAAATAGTCTTCTGCAGCTGCCTCGACACCAAGGTTTTGCGCGCCGAAAGGAGAGACATTGAAATACATCTCAAGGATTTTCTCTTTGGGATATTGTTGAGTCAGGCCAATGGCCAGCGTGGCTTCAGAAATTTTACGATTGAGCGTCACCTCTGTATCGTTGGTCAGATTTTTGATCAATTGTTGGGTAATGGTGCTGGCGCCACTGACTACCCCGCCAGCCTGCAGGTATTGACCGCCGGCGCGTAGGATAGCTTGAGGATTAATACCAGAATTTGTCCAGAAGGTAGGGTCTTCTGCCGAGGTTTGAGCATCGTTTAAGACCTGCGGTAAATACGTATAGGTGACAGGTGTACGTCTTCCACCGCCAATGTGACTATTGTCATACGCCTCGTAGAGCAGTGTGCCGTTACGGTCATAAATACGAGACGTTTGTGAAATCTGCTGGTTTGCCAGTCCTTGTAGGCGCGGCAACTGGTCCTGGTAGTACTTATAGGCATAGGCACTGCCGGACGAGGCACTGATGACCAGCAAGAGCAAGAAGGCTATCAATATACTGCTGGCGATAATCTGTATCTTTGGATGATGCTGGTGCCAACGAGCGCGACGATGTTTCATCATCATGGCAACACGCACGGAATGTGATCTTTTCCACGGTTTCGATTTTGGCAATTCTAGCAGCAATGGGCTGTTGGGACGATACAGTACTAATGGATTCTGATCAACGGAAGGGACTGCTGCCATACGACCAGACCAGCGGCGTACCATCTGCATCGTATTTACTACCCAACCTTGTCCTTGCTGTTTCGTGCTATCATTCCCGGTTGGCCAACTCTGGGGTGCAGGCCATTGTTGTTGTTGCGGCTGTTGACCGTTACCATATGGTTCTCCAGGTAAAGGCGAATATGCTGGTGGTCCTTGTGTCTGAGAAGGCGTCGAAAGAGGAGAATGCTGCTGGAATCCCTGTTCCTGTTGTTGGTGTTGCTGCCGATAATCACGTAACGGGCTTCCTGAGCGAGGAGCCTCATTGTTTTGAGAGGGCTTATATCCATTGGGATGTTGCTGATTCCAAAAGTCATTGTTCATAATGTATTTCGTACATCCTCATATTTACTAAGCGGGTTACTCATCTTGTGTATCTTTTCATTTCCCGCTCAGTACTAGCCGTCCTTTATCCAGAAAGAACGATATATAGAGATAATTTTCATGGGGATTGCAGGCCTTATGCAAAATTGATGTGTATCCACATGGTGTCCTGGATATTTATCTTAACGGATAAGATTAAGTACTTTAACAAAACCACCTTTTCAGGTCATGACAAATCATGTACAATAGGAAAAACGGACAATAAAACACGACTGTGTTCTTGAGAGGAGCCTCATCAATGTCTTTGCGGTCAGTTTATTTAGCTGGACTCGTGCTGCTCTTCCTGTGTGGCTTCTTTCTTTTACCCGTGGCCTTTTCAACGAAAGCATTTGCAGCTTCTGATCCCATTGCTGTGACTTCTCAGTCTGACATGGTTCATTTTCCCGGTTCTATCGATTTCGCAATGTCAGCTAGAGATACTGCTGGCTCTATCATAGAGGCCACCATTTATATCACATATAAAGATTCGCCATATTCATTCGCGAAAGAACATGCTGTGATCATAAACAGACCTGCGCGGATTGTCAAAGTCAATTGGCATGAAGATACAAGCGGTAATAATTTTCATACTCCAGGGACGCCTGTTGAATACAACTGGGTTTTGCATGATAGTGCAAATAACTATCATACAGAGTCGTCGAAGGATTTCAAAACAATCGATACGCGCTATTCCTGGCAGCACCTGTCTCAGGGTTTATTACAGGTCGATTGGTATAATCGACCGCCCGATTTTGGCCAAGCCTTGCTGAAGCAAGCCAACGATAGCATCAACCATATCAGTCAGAAGTTGGGAGGCGGTCTTCTCCACCCTATCAATCTTTGGGTTTACACTAGCAACCAGGATTTTCACGGGGCGCTCGCTCCAGGCTCCTATGAATGGGTGGGAGGTGAAGCTCACCCAGCATTAGAAGAAGCTTTTATTAGCGTGATTGATGAAAAGGACGATACTCTTGCGCGTGATATGCCGCACGAACTGACACATCTCGTTTTCCATCAGCTTATCGCTCAAGGACCGCAGGCTCCTACATGGTTTGATGAAGGGTTAGCAGTTTATAACCAGTTGTTTCATGAACCGGAGATGAGATATCGTTTCGAGCAGGCGCTTTTCAAAAAGTTGTTGCTACATCTCAACGATATCTCCGATGGTTTTCCCTTAGATGGAGACCAGGCTTATCTGGCCTATGCCCAAAGTTGGGACCTGGTTACCTATATGTATACTACCTTTGGGCAGGACAAAATGAAACTATTAATTAAGAAGATGAATGATCCCGGGTCAGATTTTAACGAAGATCTGAAGCTGGTACTTGGGCAAGACCAGGGTCACCTGGAAAATCAATGGCGCCTTCACCTGGGCCAGCCGAGTATACTACGTCCAGCCCAACTTACACCCACTCCACAAGCGCTTGTACAAACACATCAACCCCAAAGCAGCACAACAGATAGCACAACCCCGGTATTTATTACTGCTGGCTCTTTGCTCATTTTTCTGCCAATTATAGGTATCGCGGTGATGCTGGTCTACCAGAGACGCAAACGCCAACAGGCATTATTCGTAGGGGCAGCACAGCCTTTTCTATCTCCTAGCCAGGGGATGATACAAGCACACAACAACGCATACTTCGCAGGCCCCTCACAGTATAGACCATCGATGCCTGTCAATGCTTTTCCAACGTCGCGCCAATCGGTGTATCCGGCACAGCCTACACAGCCACAACAACCAGATCTGTCCTGGCAAAATCCAGCTTCTTCCTATCCCTTGCAAACATATATGCAGTTTCCATCCTTTGCGCCAGAACAAGCCTTTGGTGTACCCCCTGCAAGTTCACCAAATCAATCACTTCAATCTACACCCATGCCTGTACAATCATTTGCTCAGTGGCAACCTGAAGCTTCAACAACGAGTAAGGAAGTGGGTAGTGAGAATACAGGCTCAATGCAGGTTCCATTTGGGCCTTTCAAAGAGAATGTCAATCAACAACCACAGAAAAAAGCTCCGCAGGAGTAATTACAGGCATCGTTTTATGCGCTTTTTTATCGATTAAGGAGGTCTGAGTTGGAAGTGTTTGACGCACCAGGTCGCTATTATCCATCCGACAGTTTATCGTTGGATGAGTTGGCGTACTGGGTTGCTTTTACCCGTATTCTTGGCATTGGGCCTGTACGCTTCAAATTGCTGCTCGATTATTTTCACGAGGATGTCTCTACAGCCTGGAAAGCCGATAGTAGAGAACTAGCACGCGCCGGACTTGATCAGAAGATTATCGAAAGTTTCATCAAACAGCGCGCTAGCAGTAATCCGCAGCAGGAACTTGAGAAGTTGCAGCGATTACGGGTTCAGGTCATTACTATTAAAGATAAAGAGTATCCACCCTTGCTGAAGGAGATATACAATGCTCCGTCAGTTTTGTATATCGCTGGAACCTTAAAGAAGGAAGAAGACCAATTTGCCATTGGCGTTGTCGGTACGCGTAAAGTATCGACTTATGGTCGCCAGGTGACCGAGCAATTTGCACGAGAGCTGGCACAGGGCCATGTAACGGTGGTAAGTGGCCTCGCACACGGGATAGATACGATAGCCCATACAGCTACGTTAGATGCAGGTGGGCGCACTATCGCAGTCATGGCGAGTGGGCTTGATATTATCTATCCGCCTGAAAATGTTGGCCTGGCTCGGCGCATCGTTGAATCTGGACAGGGAGCGCTGGTGACAGAATTCCCTCTGGGTGTAAAACCGGATGCTCGAAATTTCCCCGCGCGCAATCGCATTATCTCAGGACTTTCGCAGGGTATATTGGTGACGGAAGCGCCCAAGCAAAGTGGAGCCTTGATAACGGCCAATTTTGCGCTTGAACATGGACGTGAGGTATTTGCTGTGCCCAATGGCATTTTTGCAGCAGGAAGCGTTGGTGTGAACAAGCTTATTCAAGATGGAGCGCACCTTGTCACTGATGTACAGGATATTCTGATGGCGCTCAATCTTTTTATGATCCCTGAGCATATAGAGATGCAAACGGTTCTGCCAGAGAATGAAGAGGAGAGCATACTCTTACCCCTGCTCAGTCATGATCCTCGTCATATCGATGAACTTATTCGAGCGTCGGAACTGCCTACAACGACTGTTACCTCAACTCTCATGATGATGGAGATCAAGGGAGTGATCAAGCAAATTAGTCCTATGCAGTATATTTTGGCTAGATGAGCTGAAGTCTAACTATGATTTACCTCAACCACATCCTTGAAGCGACAAACGGCGCACTCATTTATAGCGGAAAACAGAAACACTTCGATACTTTTTGTCATGACACGCGCCAGTTGATCCCAGGAGAGATGTTTGTGGCAGTGCGGGGAGAACAGGGAGATGGACACGATTATCTGCTTGATGCGGTAGGCCGGGGAGCGGCTGGCCTGTTGTTAGAGGCGCGCGTCATGACATCACTCTCTGAAGAGATGCGCACTACGCTAGAAGGCTCAGGTGCCACCACCATCACAGTGGGCGATACGCGCGTGGCTTTACAGGACTATGCACGCTTCATTTTGCAGAGGTGGCATCCTACTGTCATAGCCGTGACGGGCAGTACGGGTAAAACGACGACGAAAGAGGCCATTGCTGCAGTGCTTTCGAGCAATTTCGCCACCTTCAAAAGCTGGCAAAACTATAACGATTTGCTTGGTCTTCCTCTCTCACTTGGTCGTCTGGAAGAACACCATGAGTACGCTGTATTGGAATTGAGCTGTGATCATCCAGGGGAGATCAGTGATCTCTGCCGCATTACTCATCCCCAGATTGGTATCCTCACGAATATCAGCCCGACGCAGTTGCAGTATTTTGGTACGGTTGAGCAGCTTGCGGCAGAACTGGGGGAACTGCTCACCGCACTACCTGAAGAGGGGTTGGCGATCGTCGATGGAGATGATGAGTTGATCCGTCCTTTAATGGCACGCAGTGTCGCCCCTATTACAACCTTTACGCCATCGACGGTGCGAGATGTACAGGTGGCATGGACATTGTCCTGCGTCCTGGTTGAGGCAAGCGAGGATACGCACAAGGAGCGCAGGGTACCACTTTCTTCGGGCCTTTTAGGGAAACATTATGTGACCACTATGCTCGTCGCCTATTATGTTGGAAGACGGTGCGGCTTGAAGGATGAGGAGATACAGCAGGCGCTTGCGCGCGTGCGTACGTTGCCAGGAAGGCTGTTTCCCCTGCCGGGGCCAAAGTTTACCACGCTCCTTGACGATACCCATAATGCTACTCCTGCCTCGATGATGGCGGGTTTGGAGACGCTCAAGGAACTTCCGACGGGTACGGGTTATCGCATTGCGGTGCTGAGTGACATGTTACGTTTAGGTGATTACGAGGAAGAGGCGCATCGCATCGTAGGGCAAAAAGCCGCCAACTGTGTCGATTATCTGATAACGCGTGGCGAACAAGCAGCCTTCCTGGCTGAAGCGGCACAAGCTGCTGGTCTGGCGGCGGAGAGAATTATTATCACCTCGACACATGAAGATGCGGCACGAGCCGCACGCTCCATTATAGAAATGCCAGGGAAGAATCTTCAGGGCACTGATCAGCAGACAAAGGCAATTGTGCTCATCAAAGGCTCGGAGGAGACGCGCATGGAACGGGTAACCGAGATGCTCATGGCTGAACCTGCACGCGCGCCAGAACTACTGGTGCGCCAAACTCCCGGCTGGAAGCAGATCGTGGTCATGCGTGCGGATCGACCCACCTGGGTAGAGATCGATTTGAGCGCAATTGCCAACAATACCCGGCAGATCAAAAAGCTGGTTGGGCCACAGGTGCGCATCTTAGCAAGTCTCAAAGCTGATGCCTACGGTCATGGAGCAGTCAAAGTGGCGCGTACTGTGCTCCACAACGGATCAAGTATGCTGGGGGTGGCAACGGTGAGCGAGGCAAAGCTTTTACGCGAAGCTGGCATTGGTGCACCCATTCTGGTATTCGGCTATGTGCCTCCCTGGCAGATGCGCGAAGCTGTCAGATTAGGCCTGACCATCACCCTCTACGCGGTAGAAGCGGCTTCTGCTCTTTCACGCGCAGCGCTTGCCCTTGCGCAGAGCGTCAAAGTACATGTCAAGGTTGATACTGGTATGGGGCGACTGGGTATACGGGCGGAACATGTCGATGAAATCCTGGCACTTGTACGCGAGATCCGGGTACTGCCTGGCCTTGAAATGGAGGGTATCTTTACCCATTTCGCGATGGCGGATGCGCAGGATCTAGCGCATGCATACCTGCAACTTGCGCGTTTTCAGCAAGTATTGCGCGCACTAGAGCGAGAAGGCTTGCGTCCACCTCTTGTTCATGCCGCCAACAGTGCGGCATTGTTGAGCCTGCCAGAAGCTCATTTTGACATGGTACGACCGGGCATCGCTCTCTATGGACTTGATCCCTCGGCAGAAGTGCCCATTCCGGAGGATTTTCGTCCCGCGCTCTCGTTCAAAACCCAGGTGTCGCAGGTCAAAGTAATACCAGCCGGGGAGGGTATCAGCTACGGCTGTACCTATAAGACAGAAAGGCCTACTCGGATAGCCGTACTGCCGGTTGGCTACGCAGACGGGTTCCGGCGAGCGCCTGCCAACTGGGGAAGTGTGCTACTTCATGGACAAGATGCGCCTATTCTGGGGCGTGTGTGTATGGATCAATGCATCATTGATGTCTCACACATTCGTGAAGCGCGAGTTGGAGATGAGGTGGTACTGATTGGACGGCAGGGAGAGGCATTACTAACCGCTGAAATGGTCGCGCAGCGCCTGGGTACCAGTAATTATGAGGTGGTTTCGGCTATCCTGGCCCGTGTACCGCGAGTGGATTGATTCCCCTGGGGTTCATGACACAGGGGAACTACAACAATTTGAGGCATAGATGCGTATATTGGAGTGGTGAGTTTGAACTTGTCGTAAGAGATACGTTATAGAGCAAGGTAAAACAATCCACTTCCTTCTTTGAAATAGAGCACTACACACAGGACCATGTACATGATACCCAATAAAATGGTGAAAAAAGACTCCACTGAAGGATTTCCCTCTGGCCGATCTTCTTGCACCGCGGTGGTGATTGCGAATCCAGCTTCAGGCAGCTATCCCTATCATGAGCGGCAGGTGAAAGAAAGTCTTGTCTACTTGCGCCGATCAGGATGGAGTGTTGAGCTTCAACTAACGAGAGAGGCTGGCGACGCGGGCCGGATTGCGCGAGAAGCTGTCGCGCAAAAAGTCGATGTGGTCATTGCTGCTGGCGGCGATGGCACTATTAACGAGATTATCCAGGAACTGGCTGGAAGCGAGACTGCACTGGGAGTTCTGCCCATGGGTACTGTCAATGTGTGGGCTAGAGAGACGAATATTCCACTCGATAACAAAGGCGCATGTGCTGTTTTACTGCATGGCGAGCTGCGTCGTATTGACCTTGGTAAGGTAAATGACCGCTATTTCCTGCTGATGGTCGGTATCGGCTTAGACGCTGTAGTGGCCCATGCAGTCGAGAAAAAACCTATCAAACGGCTGGGCGTGCTGGGTTATCTGCTTGTAGGAACGTGGTTGGGGCTGGGCTATGAAAGTTTTCGCGCGTATTTAACTATCAATGGGCGGCTGGTAAAGAAAAACGCTCTGCAAATTGTTGTCGGCAATACGCGGCTCTATGGCGGGGCGATCAAATATACATGGAAGGCAAAGTGTGACGACGGGTTTCTTGATGTGTGTGTGGTGCGTAAGCGCAGTTTATTGGGAAGGATCGTCGTGTTTGGGGATTTTATATTGCACCGCGAGCAGCGTAGACAGTGGGTGAGTTATGAAAGATGCCAGACGTTAGAGGTGCGTACACGCAATCCAGTTGCAATCCAGGTTGATGGTGATCCGTCAGGATATACTCCTGCCCGCTTTACTATTGCACCCCAAGCACTTAAGGTAATCGTTCCGCAGCAAACGCCGATAGGTTTATTTTCTTGACAACACAAATACACGGATTTCGCTCAAGTTGAGCGAAATCCGTGCCAAGACAAAAAGTAGCCTAATACCGCTAAAGCTCAGCGCCTGAAATTGAACGCGATGTTAACTACCATAATAGTGAGACAGATCAGGCCTAGTGCAATCAATCCACCGCTAAAAATGCCGCCGCCAGCAGTCCCTAAAACGATGGCTGACAATGGGACGAGCATGACTACCGAGACGATAGCCAGGGCCAGGCGCATTCCTGCTGGAACGTTGTTATTACCAAGTCCCTGTTGTGACGATAGTTTCTGTCCTGCATATGAACCAATGAAAGGGTCTTTGTAGCCGGCTCCATAATTATCAAAATGGGGTTCTTGCTCTTGACGATTGCCCTCATCATAATCCATTCTTTGTTGAGACATACCAAAGTATCTCCTTCAAACTCAGTATATGTAGTCACGCCTCTGATGCAACCACTTTACATACGAATGGCTGTGTAAGGAGTTGCATTTCTTCTCATCTCACGCATCCATATTCAGGGAACCGCGAGAGCGCACAGTGTCGAGAGCTTCTAGTACTTGTAAGATATCCTGGCAGACATCAGCTATAACTTGTGGTAGCCAGTTCTCTGGATGGGGATGATCGGCGACAACCTCGTCTTCCTCGGTATTATGATCTAGTTTATGCTGATTACGTCTAGTTTTCCGCTCCGGGCGAGTATGGTGATCATCGTGAAGGCTGCGCATACCGTCGGGATGCCAGATAGGCAACTCTACGCGTTGTTGTAGTGTAAGTAGCTCTGGCTGCAGGCGATTTTCATGTAAGGTCATGGTGATACCGGGTCGCGTCTCAATAGCACGACTGCTGTGCTCGCTGGCACGCAGCTTAAGCATCTGAATAAGCGAGAGTAAGGCTGTTTCTGAGATAGATGCGCCTTCTTCATTCAATACTAAACTGTACGAGAGGTCAATTACCAATGGCGGAATATCGCGTGTATGCAGGTGTGGGCAGTCGTCTTCAGGCTCATGGAAGAAATCACAGACACCGCCTGGCCCATCAAGTGAGAGCGAGGTGTCCAGTGCACCCCATGTGAATGAAAAGGTACAGGTACTGAGATGTTCCGCCTCTTCACAACTGCCAGTATGGCAAGTACAGGCAAATTCTCGTTCAAGTGAGCGTGAGTTTATCCAATATTCAGGATGTGTTATGAGTGAGGTAGCGGTTGCTGCCTTGAGGAAACATCCCGTTACGTCTTCGTAGGTCAACATTTTTATGTGCTCCTCACCGTTCAGTGTACAAACAAGACAGGAAGTACCTGATTGCTGATTCTCCTCCAACGGTGTGTATCTATATTACTGAGGACGGGGTGCGATGTCAATAAGCCCGGTAACTCAAAATCTTGACAAACAGAGCCTGCTGATTTAGCGTGTAGACAACTTGCATCGTGCGCGTGAATTGCATGAGAACAGAAGAGACAGAGGGGAGGTGCCTCCTCTCTGTCTCTTCTGCTAGCTGTGTGCTAGAACATGGGCTTAATAGAAAGAATGGTATAGTGAGTAACGCCACCAGGAGTGGATACGCTCACCTCATCGCCTTCCTTATGCCTCAGAAGCGCTTTTCCGACCGGTGATTGGTCAGAGATCAAGCCAGCTTTGGGATCGGCTTCAAATGTCTCAACAATCTTGAAGTTGCGTGTTGCACCTCTATCTGTCTCAACACTCACCTGCATACCGATACGAACTACTGGAGGACCGTTTTCAGTGTCATGCATATCGGGTGTCATAATCACTGAGAGCGCGAAGATCGCCTCCAACTCGCTGATCTCGCCCTCTACTTTGGCCTGGTCGTGTTTGGCCTCCTCATAGGCGCTGCTTTCACTAATATCACCAGCCTCTTTTGCGTCATGAATATAGTCAGCGACCTCTTTTCGCCTAACTGTACGCAAGTATTCCAGGCGTTCCTGCTTCTTGGCGAAGCCCTCGGGTGTCAGGCGATAAACCTTCCGCTCTGTTTTTGCGTCACTCTGTCCACCAATACTCATAAAAAACTCCTCCTTGTTGTTGAGGCATCCGATCAATTTTTGGCCGACTTCAGACAGGTCTCTGACTCAGCTAGTATACCCAGTATCTCCTGCACTGATAGCAGAAAACTCATCCCACCGCTCGTTTGTGAGCGACTCTGCATGTCTGATGGGAGAGTGGATGGGTCACTTGACAGCACTCTGCGAGTCAGAAGACAATGTTATTGGTAGCTGTCTGGCCAAATCCGATTGAGGCGACAACTCCCGCGTAGCGGGTGAAGGCGATACGCAGGTCTCAATATGCATGCAAAGAATTATACGGTGCAAAGAATCATACGTCAAGAGAAAAAGCACACAAAAAACCTGTTCAAGGCGACCGATGCGGAATTGCCCTGCGCCGCAAATCGAACAGGTCCCTTTTAGTGCTGGTTCGCCGTTTTTTGTTGTTTCATTTTACGCATCTTCTTCCTCCTCGTCTATTTGTTGTAGTATAACATGGTTACTGGAGCGGATGCCATACGTTACGCAAACTACAATGGACCAAAACCTGTGACTCTATCATCTACGTGACTAAAACAAGGGACGCGTATAGCAATCTATTTCCTTCATGCGGGAGACAGAGGCAGCGGAAACTCGTTGCAATTATATAGCATATAGAGAACAAATGAAAAATAAATTAGTAGGAGCACTATGCGAATCATTCATAACCTGGAGGAAATGACCGAGACCGCTCGAGGGTGGCTAGCGGGAGGATCAGTTGGTTTTGTTCCTACTATGAGATATCTGCATGAAGGGCATATTACGCTTGTGCAAGCGGCACGTCAAGAATGTGAAATCAGCGTTGCCAGTATTTTTGTGAACCCTATGCAGTTTGAAGAAAGTGACGTTCTGATACGCTATCCGCGTGATCTATCAAGAGATCTGCAGTTGTTAAGTAGCACCAATGTCGATGTCGTCTTCATCTTGGGAAAGTACATCTTGTTGACAATATTATCTGGCGCGGTGGAGCGAATTGGCACTTGTGAAGCTCTCTTTCGCGCTAGCTTTTTAGTTAAAATCTAACTATAATAGGTGAGAAAGCGGTTTAACCAAAGTAAAGCTTCAGCGCATTAGGAGGCTATTATGCCTATTATTTTAGGTCAGCTTTTTCTGGTAGCGATCATTGCTTATTTATGGGGCTCGATCCCTGCCGGTTATTGGATGGGGAAACTGCTCCGCGGTAACAAATTTGATATCCGTGATTATGGTAGTCATAAAATAGGTGCCACGAATGTTTTACGCACGCTTGGCAAGGGGCCCGCAGCAGTAGTATTCCTTTTTGATCTTTCAAAAGGCTGGGGTCCTACACTGCTTGCCTTGTCTGTTCCATTCCTGAACGTCATGGGTTGGGGAGCGGCCATAGCAGGTGTGGCTACACTGCTGGGACATTGTTTTCCTGTGTTTATTGGCTTCAAGGGCGGCCGCGGAGTCCTCACTGGTGGAGGTGCGCTTCTGATTATTTCTCCCTTCATTTTCCTCATTTCCTTAATAGTTACTATTGTCACTATCACCACTTCGCGCTACGTCTCTCTTGGTTCTGTGCTGGGAAGTCTTGCTACTATTGTCGGTGGCCTGGTTTTTTTCTTCGTAGATCTAGCTGTCCCCTCATTTTTTATACGGGTGAGTTTCCCTGATTTATTCTTTTTAGTGATTGCCCCGACGCTAGTGATTCTTTTCCATTACGATAACATTGGCCGCCTGCTTTCAGGAACTGAACGGAAGATTGGTCAAAAAGTGCGGCTTGAAGAGAAGCCTGTCACTCCCACCAATCCATCATCGAATGCACAGGCGTGACATATATTACACAGGATGACATAAACAAATTGGGAACCGTCACTGTGATAGCTGGTGCAGTGACAGTTCCCAATACTTATTGTTTTGTTGTTATGCCTTTAAAGGATTGGTCTCCTGTTCCTTCTGAAAAAGAGGCAGGGCACTAATTATATATTCTGCACCTGAAAGCACAGTCCAAAGCGCCGCAAGAATCAAGCCTGCATCGGCAAGCAGCAACAAGATTTCACTGAAATGAACGGTCTGATTTGTAAAGTTCAACATCGGTGGGAAGAGAGAGAGTTGATGCGCTCCCAGGCCTTTCGCAAACAGCAAGGCACTCATTGCGATCATTGTAATCAGCGTTTTCTGTTTGCCCCATTTGCCAGCTGGGATCACTTTCCCTTTTGCTGATGCCATTGAACGCAGCCCAGTCACTAAAAACTCACGAGCAACAATGATTGCCACGATCCATGCTGGCGCAAGGCTAACTTGAATCAGGGCAATCAGAATAATCGAGACGAAAACTTTATCGGCGGTAAGGTCTAGAAAGACGCCCAACGGAGAAACTAGTTGATAGCGCCGTGCTAAATAGCCATCAAGAAAATCTGTTCCTGAGGCAAGGATAAATAATATCGTTGCAATAAGAAATGCCCAGGGAGTATTGATCAGCACCATCACTAATATGACGACCGTTGCTAAAATTCGGCTTAAGCTAAGTATATTAGGAACATTTTGCATACAAATACTCACTCCTTATTCTTTTGACATGTGACGCCAAAGGGTGTATGTGCTACTGCTACTTAGAATACTTCCAGCTGCCTGCACTCGTGTTACGTCAGCGGCAGTACGAATAAAACCACCGGCGATAAAAGGTCCGGGCAACAATCGTTGTAGTGTTTGGGCTACTTCAGGAAAGATGATGCCGGGAAGAATTTCTACAATATCGGGAGCGGCGCGTGCAATTGTTCGTACACCGGTATCTAAGGCTGAATCATCCAACAAAAGGAGGCGCTGAATCGTCGTTAATCCCTCGGCCCTTCCTGCTGAAACGAGTTGAGAGCGGCTGGTGATGATTGCATCAACGCCCATTTGACGCAGGTATTGAATGCCAGCGCGATCTTTCCCTATACCACTTACCAGGTCAACATGTACGACGACCCCTTTCCTGCGTTGATGGGCCTGTGCTATGAATGGCGCCAGTTGAAAGGCATCTCCTTTCAGTAAAAACAGCAGTAGCGCATCGGATTCTAAAGCAACCTGCATATCTTCATCTGATTTCATTGCTGCTGCCACTGGAAACTGGCGAGCTAAATGTAAAAACTCTTGTTTGATCATATTCTTTCACCAGGGGAAAGGCTCTATAGAAAGCAGGGAAAGCTAATCAAGCTTGATGCTGCCAATTTAGCTGACGCTACTTGACAAAAAAACCTATGTCGAGTATTATCATTATATGCTAACTCTATTACAATGTATAGTTAGTAACTGCGGTACCTGGTAAGACTATTAAGGTGTGACCCTCAAGCTATTTATTTGTTTGAGAGGGAGGCACTGAATAGTTACCAGAGACCTGTATGGACAACTGCATAGGCGTATAAGGACAGTGAAATGAAAAGTCCTGAGCCGACTTGTTGATGAGGCTTGGGGCTTTGTTGTTGTTTTGTCCTAGACCCAGAGGTGCAGCATGTTTATCCAGCCTACTAGGTCACTGCTCACTACTTCGTCGCAGTGCAAGATCATACCCATTGTAGAAAGCCGTGTTCAATTCACACAGGTTTTTGATTCCAGACATGTCAGCTCGGTCTTCTTAAGACATTGTAACCTATTCGATTTCACCAATTTGCTCAGTGATGCCAATAGGCGTGAGATCTCAATATATGTCAATATCGATCACATTGATGGTATCCATGCTGATGCTGCCGGTTTGCGCTATCTCGCTGAATATTTGCACGTGACCGGTATTATTTCCACCCACCCACGCATCTTATCACAAGGAAAAAGTTTTGGGTTAGAGACTATCCAGCGCATCTTTGCAGCTGACTCGACCGGTTTAGAGATGGCCTTAGAGTCGGTAGACACGCAATTTGTTGATATACTCGACATCTCTCCTGGTTTAGTCACTCCTTATCTACCTACACAAAATACCAAACTGTTTCCATTACCCTTTACAGCCTCCGGCCTCATCCAGACGCCTCAACAAGTACAGGCAGTGCTGCGATCTGGTGCGGCAGGTGTCGCAGTTAGCCGTCCCGAACTCTGGCTATGATAAGTTGATGGTTCACGCATTATCATTATATACGCAGGTGAGTACACATTACTAGAGCAAAACCTTCTATGATGTTGAGGCTTGCACAGCCAACGATGTCTGTGTAGAGATATTATCCTTTGTTTTGTTGCCAGCTCAGGCATGGAAGCCTGCGCCAAAGCGTTACGTTGTCGTTTTGTATGGGCACAAGTATTGTACCCAAAAGAAAGAAGGTTAACCATGGCGAAGTATGTGCTTGCCCTTGACCAGGGCACTACTAGTTCGCGCGCAATCGTCTTCAATCATGATGGCGCGATTGTGAGTTCAGCACAGCAAGAGTTTCCGCAAATTTATCCATCTCCAGGGTTGGTCGAGCATGATCCAGAGGCGATCTGGTCGAGCCAACTAGCGGTGGCGCAAGAGGTCATGAAAAAGGCCAACGCCTCAGCAGCCGATATCGCAGCCATCGGCATCACGAATCAGCGTGAAACGGCGATTGTCTGGGAAAAGTCCACGGGGAAAGCGGTATTCAACGCCATTGTCTGGCAAAGTCGTCTGACAGTCCCTATTTGCGATGCCTTGAAAGCCAAAGGCTTCGACAAGGAGATTCGTAACCGCACTGGTCTGGTGACCGATGCCTATTTCTCGGGTACCAAGGTCAAGTGGATCCTTGATAACGTCCCAGGTGCGCGGGAGAAGGCGGATCGCGGTGAATTGCTCTTCGGAAACGTAGACACCTTTTTAATGTGGCGACTTACAAAGGGACGCGTTCATGTCACTGATCCTACCAACGCATCACGTACCCTGATGTACAACATCTATGAAAACAAATGGGACGACGTTATCCTGAAGGAATTAGGTGTGCCGCATTCCATGTTGCCGACCGTGATGCCTTCCAGTGGTGTCTTTGGGGAGACCGATGCGGAGTTCTTTGGTGGGGCAATCAAACTTGCTGGTGATGCTGGTGACCAACAAGCCGCTACCTTTGGCCAGGCCTGTTACGAAGTCGGTATGGCAAAGAACACCTATGGAACCGGCTGTTTCATGCTCATGAACACCGGTAACAAAGGAGTGCCATCAGCGAATGGCCTGCTGACCACCATCGCCTGGGGTATAGGGAACGAGACCGTCTATGCTTTGGAAGGAAGCATCTTCATTACAGGCGCAGCTGTACAGTGGTTACGCGACAGCCTCAAGGCAATTCAAAACAGTAGCGATGTTGAAGCTCTGGCGGGTTCTGTCGAAGATAATGGAGGCGTCTACCTGGTACCGGCCTTTGTTGGTCTGGGCGCTCCCTACTGGGATCCCTATGCTCGTGGCGCTATACTCGGTTTGACTCGTGGTTCTACCATCGGTCATATTGCCAGGGCTACACTCGAGTCGATGTGCTATCAGACCCGTGACGTTCTGGAGGCAATGACCGCGGATAGTAACGTCCATCTCAAGACTCTGCGTGTCGATGGCGGTGCTGTCGTGAACAATCTGCTCATGCAGTTCCAGGCGGATATCCTCGGTGTACCAGTACAACGACCAAAGGTTGCGGAGACAACAGCACTCGGCGCTGCTTACCTGGCTGGCCTGGCGGTCGGCTTCTGGAGCAGCCAGGCTGAAGTTGCACAGCAATGGGCGATAGACCGGACGTTCGAGCCTAAAATGAGTAAAGATCAGCGTGATAAACTCTATGCTGGTTGGAAGCGGGCTGTCGAGCGTTCAAGGAACTGGGAACAGGCTTAATTTTGAACTGTGTAGGGGTGTAAAGCAGCGCTTCCACTATGAAGGAACGTGAAGAACAGCGGGGTAGCGATTCTTGCACTCCTGCGCACACAATTGTAGTGCATGCCTTTTAAGGCGTATTTTGGAGCGGCAGCCAATTGTGTTCGCCGCAATTCCTCTAACTACAGAATGGAGTGAGCATCCATGGCAAGTCAAGCTGTAGGCAGACCATCTGCACTCTCAGGCACTGCTGGTGAAATGATTGGAGAGTTTTTCGGTACGATGGTACTGATCCTTTTCGGTGATGGTTGTGTAGCCTCTTTTGCACTCTTTAATAACCTGGGCGGAAAACCAACCCCCTTTGCGAACGAGTGGATCGTCATCATCCTAGGGTGGGGCCTGGCTGTAATGCTGGGTATCTACGTCGCTGGGGCTATCAGTGGAGCGCACATCAATCCGGCGGTGACGCTGGCACTAGCTGCACGTGGAAAACTCGCCTGGAACAAGGTGCTTCCTTACTGGGTAGCACAGGTACTCGGCGCTTTCGTCGCAGCTGGTATTCTCTACTTCGTGTACAATGGTGCGCTGTATAATGCGACCGCAGGCGGAGATTTTGCCACATCCGTAGGTGGCGTTTTTTACACCAGTCCGAAGTCTTTTGTCGGTCTCTTTGGTGCCTTCGGTGACGAATTCTTAGGCACTGCCCTCCTCGTTGGCCTGATCTTCGCAATTGTTGATGGAAGGAACCAGCCTGTTCAGGCAAACCTTAATCCTCTGATTATCGGCCTTTTGATTGTGGCGATTGGTGCCTCCTTTGGACTTAACACTGGATATGCCATCAATCCGGCCCGCGACTTCGGCCCACGCTTATGGGTTGCTCTTGTCACTGGCGGCGAGAGTTTCAGCGTAAACAATTACTACTTCTGGGTCCCCATCGTCGCGCCGCTGCTTGGAGGTGTTGTAGGTGGCTATATCTACGACTTTACCATTGGCAGGGTCATTGCGGCAAAGATGCTTATGCAGTCAGGCACTGCTGAGACAAAAGGTGAGGCTGTACGTGAGCCTGCTGTCGATTAGTCTGTAGCGAACAAACGAAAGGACGAACATACGGAGATGCCGGGGGCTGCTAACGTTCTCTAACGCATTTTCGTATGTTCGTGGTTACCATGCACTCACTATCTTCAACAGTGCGCATGCACAATATCAGCAGCCTGGAAAGCGAACGTTTCGATGTACTTGTCATTGGCGGCGGGGTCACAGGCGCAGGTGTTGCCCTGGATGCCGCGGCTCGTGGGTACAGGGTCGCTCTCGTGGAGAAAGTAGACTTTGCCAGTGGTACGAGCAGCAAATCAACGAAACTGGTTCATGGAGGCATTCGTTATCTGCCGAATTTTGATTTTGCCCTGGTGCATGAGGCTCTTGTTGAGCGGGGTCTGCTCTTACAAAACGCCCCCTTTCTGGTTTCGCCGGTAGCCTTTGTCCTACCTCTTTACGAAGGTGATCGTCACCCTGTAGGGATGCCGTTTACCACGCCGAAGGGTATTGGGTTGGGGCAGCTGCTCAATATTGGGCTTTGGATGTATGATGGGCTGGCTGGACGGCACAACGTAAAAAGGCATCGCCATTTGAAGCGCGCGGGGGTAATAAAGCTGGCTCCAGCCCTTGTTACAGAGGGTTTGAAGGATGGCTACATGTATTATGATGCGCAGACCAATGATGCCCGCCTCACTATGACCCTCATACGTACCGCTGCTCAATATGGAGCTACAATCACCAATTATACCGAAGTTACCTCCTTTATTAGCGAGCAAGGGAAAATAAGTGGAGCGAACATTCATGATAGAATTGGCAGTCAGCAGCTGGCTGTACATGCCCGCCATATCGTGAATGCAACGGGTATCTTCTCAGAGGAGGTAGAGGCGCTCACCGGTACCGAGTCACTCGTCCGCATAGAACCAAGCAAGGGCGTACACCTGGTACTATCGCGCGAAGACCTCAAGTTGGGAGACGCGGCAATTGTCTTACCAGAAACCGAAGATAAGCGTATTCTCTTTATTGTGCCATGGGAATCGCGAGCGATTTTCGGGACCACAGACACTGGCACTGGCGATCTCGATCATCCAACGGCATCGAAGGAGGATATTGCGTACCTGCTGAAGTACCTCAACCGCTATCTCTCGCTGACGCTGACCGAGGAGAATATTATCAGTACTTACGCGGGTTATCGTCCGTTGGTAAGCCCGCGAAAACCAGGACGTTCTACCGCGAAAGTCTCCCGTACACATGCTGTATTACAAAGTCCTTCTGGACTTGTCACCATTGTTGGTGGAAAACTGACAACGTACCGGCGTATGGCTCAAGATACTCTCGACGTGCTCAATCGCCGCGACGGCTCTCCCGTACTACACCCCACGCAATCGTTACCTTTACAAGGAAGCGCTGGTTGGCCTGTCATGCAACGCGAGCTCGAAAAGAAAGGTGCCGCGCTGGGTCTCAGTCCTCAAACGCTCTCACACCTGGGGAAAAACTATGGGGCGGAGGCGATGACAATACTGGATCTCGTTTCAGATGACCAATCGCTGGCTCAACTCCTCATCGATGATCTGCCCTATATTCGGGCTGAAGTGTTGTATGCCTGTCGCCAGGAGATGGCCATGACACCGTATGACATACTGGCTCGCCGTACCTCAATTACCCTGGAAGACCGACAGCGAGGTTTAGGTGTTGTCGATGAAGTTGCCACATTGATGGCAAAGGAGCAGCAGTGGTCACCTGAGCAACAAAAGTCTATGGTCGATGCCTTTCGTAGCGTGATAGAGGCACAAATCGCTGCCGAAAAAATTGAAGTGGGATAGAGCAAATGCTCTCCCATGTCATCTAAGTGAAAAGTAGAGGCAAGGAAGCATCCTGTGTTTCACTGCCTGTGTGGGTAACATATTCCTTGGAGGAGTGATTATGAAAAAGTTGATCAACAAGCCAGAAGATATCGTCAAAGAGGCGTTAGCAGGAATGTTGGCCGCCCATTCTGACTTGCTTCGTGTCGATATAGAGCAGCAAATCATAGTGCGTAAGGACGCACCAATAAAAGGCAAGGTAGGGGTTATTTCAGGAGGAGGGAGCGGTCATGAACCTATGCACGGGGGATTTGTCGGTTTCGGAATGTTGGATGCTGCCTGTCCCGGAGCAGTTTTTACCTCGCCCGTTCCTGACCAGATGCTTGCCGCTACACGCGCTGTCAATGGCGGGGCTGGAGTACTGCATATTGTAAAGAATTATACGGGTGACGTGCTCAACTTTGAGATGGCCGCCGAACTGGCGGCAGCCGACGGTATCGAAGTAGCGAGTGTTGTTACCAATGACGATGTTGCAGTAAAGGATAGTACCTGGACGGCAGGACGGCGGGGTGTTGGCGTAACTGTGCTGCTGGAAAAAATCGTCGGTGGCTTTGCGGAGACGGGCGCACCATTAGATAAGGTTGCTGCGCTAGCACACAAGGTGAATGAACAGGGGCGCAGCATGGGGATGGCCCTGACCTCTTGTACCGTGCCTGCTGCAGGGAAGCCTACTTTTGATCTGGGCGAGGACGAGATGGAGATCGGCATCGGTATTCATGGTGAGCCGGGACGTCGTCGTGCCAAAGTCGCTTCTGCCGCTGAAATAACCGAAATGCTGGCTACACCCATAGTTGAAGACCTGGGACTCAAATCAGGTGAACAGGTTCTGGCATTCGTCAATGGGATGGGGGGAACGCCTCTGATCGAATTGTACATCGTCTTCGATGCGCTCAACCGCATCCTGGGTGGAAAAAACATTACAATTGCGCGTTCGCTGGTTGGCAGCTACATTACCTCGTTGGAAATGGCCGGTTGTTCCATTACCTTAGTACGTCTCGATGACGAATTGTCAAAGTACTGGGATGCGCCTGTGCACACTGCTGGACTGCGTTGGGGCATCTAGCGGTAATCAAGGGTTTGCTCGTACAGCTTTGTTGAAAGCGTAAATCACGCAGGCCCACTCGGTCTTGTGTGATTTGCGCCAGGGCGAAACGATTATATAAGGGAAGGAAACCTGGTTCATGACTCACGAAGATAATCTGCGCTGGTTACAACGCATTGCGGATGTGTTACATGAGAATGCCCAGTATCTGACGCAACTTGATTCCGCTATTGGCGATGCAGATCATGGGGCGAATATGGACCGAGGCTTCAAGGCAGTGTCCGACAAGTTTCCTACCATGGTTGCTATGGATATCTCTACCCAGTTAAAGACAGTGGGCATGACGCTCGTCTCAACAGTAGGAGGAGCGAGTGGTCCACTCTATGGAACAGCCTTCTTACGGGCTGGGACAGCGGTTGCTGGAAAAGAGGAGCTTGAAGCTGGTGATCTCGTAACCCTACTTGATGCATTTTTAGGGGGTATTGTGGTTCGCGGCAAGGCACAGCCGGGTGAAAAGACCATGGTAGACGCATTGACTCCCGCCCTTGCCTCAGCTAAACAGGCCCTTGCCGAAGGTGTAACCGTCAAGGAGCTAGCATTACGTGCTACACAGGCCGCGGAGGAAGGTATGAAAGCTACCATTCCTCTTCTTGCCACCAAAGGCCGCGCGAGCTATCTAGGAGAGCGCAGTATTGGGCATCAGGATCCAGGTGCAACGTCAAGCTGGCTCATCCTGCGCAGCCTTGCAGAAACCGTCTAGGGGCGCCGCACAATGTGCTCTGTATTGTTTTTTGTATTACAGTAGGGCATCGCTTTGTAAAGGTAAACTAGACCATGACTGTAGGGTTGGTAATCGTTTCGCATAGTGCTCAATTAGCGATAGGTGTTGCCGAACTAGCCGGCCAGATGGCTCAGGGTGCAACTCCTATTGTCACGGCAGGAGGCGGTGCCAACGATATATTAGGCACCTCCGTAGATAAAATTCACGCGGCGATTCAGGCTGTCGACGGACCAGATGGCGTACTCGTCCTGCTAGATCTAGGGAGCGCGATACTAGCAACTGAGATGGCATTGGAGTTATTGAGTAGCGAGCAAAATAACCGTATCGCGCTTAGTTTCGCGCCCCTGGTGGAGGGCGCTATCGCGGCCGCCATCGAGTCCTCGCTGGGACGTTCGCTGGCAGAAGTAAAGCAAGCAGCAGAAAAAACTGCCAGTGTAGCGCAACTTCAGCTGTTAAAACCTTTTAGTACTACACAGGAAGAAGCAAGTGTAGCCGTTCCAATTTCCCCTCCCCCTGCCCAGACAGATGTGCTAGAGTCTCAGCTCACTTTAACCAATCCTACAGGCTTACATGCCCGCCCGGCCAGTCTTTTCGTACAGACCGCGGGACGTTTTCAAGCGCGGGTTGAGGTCATCGGACGTGGTCGACAAACGGAGGCTACCAGTATTATTGGCGTCCTCTCATTGGGCATACGAAATGGTGACACGATTACGTTACGTGCAAGTGGAAAAGAGGCAGAGGCGGCATTGAAGGCACTGGGCGAACTGGTCAAGGCCAACTTTTACGAGACGGCAATAGATAGCCCATCATCCTCTAAAGATGTTGAGCTGGGGAAGGAAACCGGTCGGCAATCGGTGTTAACAGCGCCCCAGGAAGCGCAGGATGCCTGGCAAGGTATCACAACCTCTCCTGGTGTTGCTATCGGTCCAGCTCTCCTCTATGCATCAGCTGGCCTCGCTTTGCATAAAGTGGAGCGTCGTACCATTACCGCAGAACAAATAACAGCCGAACAGGAACGCTTGCGCCAGGCGTTAAACACTACTGTCACTGAACTCAGGGCATTGGCAACGAGCGTGCAACAGCGTATTGGTCAGGCGGAGGCTGCGATCTTTGAAGCCCAAGTACTCATGCTGCAAGATCCTGCACTACGTGAAGGTGCGCTTCAGGCCGTTGAAGAACAGCGTATTGATGCTGCGAGCGCATTGGCTTTTGCAGGTGAGCAGCAAGCTGCTACGCTAGAGACGCTCGATAGCCCTCTATTAGCCGCGCGTGCTGCCGATGTACGTGATGTCGTCGGTCGCGCTCTGCGGCATGTAAGTGGCCAGGTGATGCAGAAACAGGATTTGAGCGTGTTAAAGCAGCCCGTTATTCTGCTTGCTGACGATCTTACTCCATCAGATACCGCATTACTCAAGCCCGAAACTGTACTGGGCATTTGTACCGTACAGGGAGGGCCGACGGCGCATGCCGCTATTTTAGCCCGTGCTCTGGGTATTCCCGCTATTGCAGGGCTGAGCAATGCCGCCTTGCAGATAATTCAAACTGGAGATGAGCTGGGACTGGATGCTGATACCGCCCTGCTCTACCATCGCCCCGGCTTGGAGATGCAGACACAATTGCAGCAACGCTTCGCTGAACAGCTGAGTCAGCGGGCTGCACTCTTGAGTACAATACAACAGGTGCTCACGGCAGTGAGTATCGATGAACGTCGCATTCACCTGCTGGCAAATATTGGAAATGAGGCGGAGGCGGAGGCGGCGCGGCAGTGGGGAGCTGAAGGCATAGGTCTCCTGCGTACAGAGTTTCTCTTTGCTGCAACTTCTACCCTTCCCGATGAAGACGAACAACGCAAGCGCTATGTTCAGGTATTCCGGGCTTTCAAAGGGAATGATAGTAAGAGGAGTAGGAGCCCTGTCGTTGTCCGTACCCTCGATGCAGGCGCCGATAAACCTTTGCCAGCTCTAAATAGTATCATTGGTCCTGTAGTAGAAGCCAATCCAGCACTGGGACAGAGGGGTATCCGCATCTCTTTAGCACACCAGGGATTACTTGAGGAGCAACTCAGAGCGCTCTTGCTGGCTGCTGCTGAGACTGAAACTGAACTGCATCTTATGTTCCCGATGATCACCACCGTTGAGGAACTCAGGATGGCGAAGGAGATCGTTGAGCGAGTTTACGAGCAGCTGAGGCAGCGCCAGGTGACGCTCCCCTCCTTCCTTACTCACGTTCCTGTTGGTATTATGGTTGAGGTTCCTGCCGCTGTAGCGATGGCTCCAGAACTTGCAGAGATTGCCGACTTCTTCAGTATTGGCGCGAATGATCTTTTGCAATACACGCTGGCATGCGATCGCACGAATGCTGCCACTTCGTACCTGTACAACCCCATGCAACCTGCCGTACTGCGGCTGATTTCACAAGTAGCTACTGCTGGACGACGAGCTGGTAAACCTGTCGCGGTGTGTGGAGAGATTGCGAGTGATGTACGACTTGCGCCAGTATTGATCGGTTTAGGCGTGGATGAACTGAGTATGACTCCTACTACTCTTCCTAAAGTTCGGGCTGTTCTCCTCCAGCGTTCGTCGCAGGAGTTGCAGGATCTGGCACAAAAGGTTCTTCAGGCGAAGACGGTAGCTGAAGTCGAGCAAGTATGCAGAGAATTTTGAATGCATCAGTGAAAGACACAGCCGTTGATATCAGTAGTACCAACGGCTGTGTCTTTCACTGATGCTTAATTAAGGAATCACATTTGTCTGCGCGTCTATTGCTAGAACAAAGCGGGAGAGAAGTTCTGCGATCTCATCAATATCTTTGAGGGACACAATTTCCGAGCCAGTATGCAGGTAGCGGCAAGGTATGCTGATAAGTCCAGTAGCTACACCTGCACGCGCGACCTGAATAACATCGGTGTCGGTGCCTGTGCCGGAGGCCTGGGGATCGATTTGATACGCTATACCCGCCTCGTCAGCAGCATGTAGCAGGATTTGATAGACGTGTGGGTTGATACGACTACCGATGGAAATGACTGGACCTCCATTCAACTTTATATCACCAATCTCGTGTTTGGAGGTTTGAGGATGGTCAGAGGTATATGTCACATCAACGGCGACCGCGATCAGTGGGTCGACGCCAAATGCACTGGTATGAGCACCACGCAGTCCAACCTCTTCCTGTACAGCGGAGACAAAAAAGACACCTGCCTTGAGTTTGTCACGCTGCTCATGAATACGGCGCATAGCTTCGACAACCGTAAATACTCCCGATTTGTCATCAAGTGCTCGCGAAACGACCAGGTCTCCACGAAGTGTCTCAAATTGGGCCGCGCGCGTAGCGATACTCCCAATGGCCACCAATTCTTGCGCCTCTTCCTTACTGTCGACACCTATATCGATCCACATCTCTGACAATTTGGGAGCCTTACTTCGCTCGTCACCTTGCAGTAGATGTATCGGTTTGCGACCAATGATGCCGAGGATAGGACCATTTGCGGTATGAATCTGTACTCGTTCACCCGGGAGCGTGGAAGGGTCATAGCCACCAATAGTAGCAAAATAAATAAAACCTTTCTCATCAATGTAGCGAACAAGAAACCCCAGCTCGTCGCAATGGGCGGTGAGCATTACGCGGGGATTGCCGTTTGAGTTGAGAGCAGCTATGACATTACCGTGGACATCTGTGCGTTGTTCATCGGTATAGTGTTGCACTTCTTCACGAATGACCTGCTGGACACGCTGTTCGAAGCCAGATGGACTTGCGCTGGCGATCAGACGGCGCAAAAATGCAATTCGAGACTCTTCCATAGGAAACTCCTTTGTCAAGGTGAAAAAAAGAGGCCAGGCAATCCAAGGGATGCCCGGCCAAAGTTGTTAGCGTTTGCTGTTAGCGAACGAATTGCTTGAGTACATCATCAACTCCGGGATGCGAGCGATTTAGCCGTAGATCCTCTGCACCAGTTGGGTCTGTATGCAGCATAAGGATATTCTGTTGAATACATGTATTGAGTAATTCCCGAGCCGACTCGCGGGTAAGGCGACCGCGAAAACGGTTTTTCGGGTTTACTGAATCTCCAATAAAATTCGAGACCCCAATAATAGTGCGCCAGGACCAATTACGATCAATGTAGTCAAGGAATTGTAGGAATTGCGGATCAAGAACGTCCATAGCTGGAGCTCCGCTCCCAAAAGCGGGCAATTGACCACTGGAAGAAGTTACTGATCCCGCATAAGAAATAGCAGGCATAGCACCGGTGTTTCCAGATGACATTTGTCCTGGTCCACTTCCTGTATTAGTAGGGAAATTCATTTCGCCAGCACTCCCATTGGGTACTAACGGCACGAACTGATTCGCACTGCTTATTAAATCTCGGCTGACGGTTCCTGGTATACCTACAACAATAACAGTTTTGTTTAGACGTAACTTTAAACGAGCACTGATACGAGTGAAATCTTTGTCACCTGTCATCAGAACGAAGGTAGATATAGTTGGACGGTCAAAAACAGTTTCAATAATATCCATCAACATATTTAAATCGACGGTACTTTGCACAACAGTACTCTGTACGATCGTATTCGATCCTCCGGAGTTGATGGCAGGCATATGACCAGTATTGCCAGCTTGTTGAGCGTTAGAATATCCAAGGGGGCCAGTGTTACTCTGTCCTAGAGGACCTGATGGACTAGTATGACTAAAAGGAGGCTCATAAGATAGCACGTTCCGAGAAGTTTGACTTTGCTGATAATCAGCCGTGTCGTAACTCTCATTGGGTGTTGAAGGTTCGTCTGTTGGCAGGAGTTCTTCATCAAGATCACCCTCACCTTGCATAGGTAGAGGCGAGTCTTGATAAGGGGTCCAGCCATTACTAACGTTTTGGGAGGAAAGTATCGGAAGTGGACCAGAATTTCCGGTTGAGCCAGCAGACCATGAACGTGAGGGATACGAACCCGCTGGGAATCCACTACCTCGCTGCTCAACTGGATAACCAGATGAACCGAGAGATCCTGAAGGATTATTGCCTGAGTGATGTACCGTGCTCATACGAATACGGTCACGTTGTTTTGCAGGGCAATCGACACGATCGATCATCGCTGCTGTCAGGCTTCCCTTAAATGGTTCCGGCTGTCTAGACCAGTCCGCATAGGCGCGGGCAACCATAACAGTGCCATAGCGACGGGCAACCGCAATTAATTCCTGTGGATCTGGTTCCCGCCTCTGGATATTCAACATACTGTAACGGATGTTCTCAAAATCGATGAATAAAGCAATATCTTCGGGCATTATCTTCTCCTCTCATAGGGAGAAACCGCGCAGGCCAAGAATTATTATGATTGTTCAGGTGCCTGGAAACCACTGGTAAGTAGAAGGGAGACCCTTATAATACAGTGTATCCTACAACTGTGAGCAAGCATATCATACTTTATTGGTAAAGTCGAGAGGTCTGCGCTTTACTTTACGTAGCTACTATGATATAGTTTCTTAGAAAAGGGCTAGCAAAAGAGTATAATACGATGGAGTTAATACAAACAAATCACATTGACGCTTCTGTTTGTCCCATTGCTCGTACTAATGAGTAACAAACACGAAACGCACGTTTGACCGCCGTCTTTTGCCCCATTGTATTAAGAACCGAGGAAGACCCCCGGTTCTTAACCAGATTGCTCAGGCAAGATGCGGCCCGGTTTAACGGGAAGCTCCAACTAGTTCATGATTGACTAAGAAGCGTTGGAGCACACCTTCATTTTCTGCTGTGTGCTTCTCTTCTACTCCACCCTCTGACCTGTTCACCAGGTCATAAAGAGCCGGGATATCATAACGCATCTGAACCAGAAGTTGGCCGTCGCTATTGAACCCTTCAACGAAGAGACCGTCCTCTTCCTCATTAATTGTAATACTCTTCACGCCTACCTGATCGAGTACCTGACCTACTGCGTGTAAGATATTCGTGTAACTGAACGTGGCCGACATTGATCCCTCCTAGTAGATACTTGGAAAAAGTTTTCTTTCATAAAAGATAGACTACATTGTCTCACTGCAAAACATTGCGTTATGGTAGGGGTTGGATGGTTTGCAGTCTTACTCTACACAAAGTAATAGTATCATATGATTTAGGAAACGTCAAGATGAACGCTTCTCTTTAAACACTTCCAATGATAGGGCGTCATTAGCTGCTGGAGTGGTTCTACTAACATTTAACCCTATAGTACTTCCTACATGAAAAATCTACTTCCCGACAGAGGTATTTGTTATTGCTGACTGGTGTTATCGGAGTAATTTGTCGGATATTAAAAATTCAGTTGAAATAGTGTTGACAAAGCGAACAAAGTGTGGCATATTACATCAGCACCCCAAAAACGGGTGCTGGAAAAATACAAAGCACATTTACAACTGAAGAGGATTACTTCAATTTTGCCGAGAGCAAGAGAGAAGCAGAGGAGACACATATCACAAGCCGAGGACTCGTTGTGCGCACTTCTTCGTTGAGAGGGAGCGTGGCGGACGAGTTCGAATGAGCAACCAACTCACCCCACAAGGAGAGGGAGCGTGTGGAGGCGGAGGAAGGGAAGGGGAAGAAGAAGAGAACAAGCTACAGAGAGTACGAGGAGGATGCCTAGGCGCTCAAGACCGATGAAGGACGCGGAGACCGGCGAAACGTTCAGGGGGAGCTGCATACAAGCGAAGAGCCCTGAGTATCCGAATGGGGCAACCCCTCCAGAGTGATGTCTGGAGACCTCGAGGGGAATAGATAGCCTCGAGGAGGGCAGCGGGTGAACTGAAACATCTCAGTAGCCCGACGAGAAGAAATCAACACGAGATTCCCGTAGTAGTGGCGAGCGAACCGGGAGGAGCCCAAACCGCCCTGTCTTGGGACAGGTCGGGGTTGTAGGACCAGAGTAAAGGTGGAAGACCGAACGCGAAGGTGTTGGAAGGCACCGTCAGAGAGGGTGAGAACCCCGTAGCGGCAGAGGTTAGAAGCTGGACTGGGATCCTGAGTACCACGAGACACGAGAAATCTTGTGGGAAGCTGGGGGGACCACCCTCCAAGGCTCAACATCTTGAGCGACCGATAGTGAACTAGTACCGTGAGGGAAAGGTGAAAAGCACCCCGAGAGGGGGATGAAAGAGATCCTGAAACCACGTACTCACCAGCAGTCAGAGGCCACTCTTGCACGAGCGAGTAAGGGCTGATGGCGTGCCTTTTGTAGAATGATCCGGCGAGTGCATCGACGTTGCGAGGTTAACCTCCGTTAAAGGAGGGGAGCCAGAGGGAAACCGAGTCTGAAGAGGGCGGTTGTGTTTTGCAAGAGACGAGCGTAGCGGCGATGCGACCCGAAACCACGTGAGCTATCCATGGGCAGAGTGAAGCGGATGTGAAAGTCCGTCGAGGCTCGAACTCACCAGTGTTGCAAAACTGGGGGATGACCTGTGGATAGAGGAGAAATTCCAACCGAACGTGGAGATAGCTGGTTCTCCC
>JRHI01000866.1_pt1 | contig 29916 bp, 23 predicted proteins | sample 215371 | NCBI WGS metagenome assembly JRHI01 (sample SAMN02929681, study PRJNA255918) | sediment metagenome | biome: cave system; feature: Ice Cave; material: Sediment; isolation source: sediment from deep within a dark volcanic ice cave with no known source of... ...
TCGCCTCGCGACATCTCAATTACTAACGTTATTTCTTGACGGCTCCTTAGAATATATACAACAGTCGCAGGATTTTCTGGAAGCGGTGCAGTGTCGAGCTGCGAAGTGCCACGTACTAGTGGAGGGACTAGAAGTAGTAACGAGCAATGTTGGGCAGAGTATTGATACTCTTGCTGAGCAGATGAATTGCGAGGCTGTGCTGCTCTTTATGCGTGGAAAAGATGGTGTTTTACTCGACACTCAAGAAGTGAAGCAGGTACTGGAGAAGACAAATCGCAAATTGTATATCTTCCGCCTTGAATCTAAAGATAGTGTCAGGGTGCATGTTTGTTGAACTTGTGCATAAAACAGGAGTAACAGGGCTATGAAACTTCATGGCCCTGTTACTCCTGTTTTATGCACAAGTTTACGAGATATAGTAGTATGTATGTATGAGTTACGAGCCAGTTGAAAAAAAGCAGCGTGATGATGGACGCCCAGACCCAGAGGCGCTACTCAATCGTTACAATCTGCGTGATCGTGATCTTCTCCCTCCTTCTCGCTCCATTGCAGAGGAAGATGAGGTTCTTCTGCCTACACGTCACAGTGGTGCGGGACGATTACGCGTATACCTTGGAGCTGCGGCTGGTGTAGGGAAGACGTATGCCATGCTCAATGAGGGAAAGCGTCGCAAGGAACGAGGTACCGATGTCGTCATTGGTTATGTAGAGACGCACAAACGCCCGCAAACGCAGGCGCAATTGGGAGATATAGAGGTCATTCCACGCAAACAGATCAGCTATCGTGGAGTGATGTTAGAGGAGATGGATACCGATGCAATTATCGCACGGCATCCACAGGTGGTATTGGTTGACGAACTAGCGCATACTAACGCGACTGGCTCAAAACACTCTAAGCGCTATTAAGATGTAGAGGAATTGTTAGATGCTGGCATTGATGTGGTGACAACCCTCAATGTGCAGCATCTAGAAAGCCTCAATGACCTCGTCGCCAGTATCACTGGTATACGAGTGCGTGAAACACTGCCAGATCGTGTGCTCGACCAAGCCGATGAAGTCGAGTTGATTGATATCGCCCCCTATGCGCTTCGTCAAAGAATGAAACATGGCAATATTTACCCACCTGAGCGGATTGATGCCGCTCTGAACAATTTCTTTCGTGAGGGCAACCTGACCGCTTTACGCGAGATTGCGCTCAGGCGCACTGCCGAAAAAACTGAGTCGCAACTTCAGCAGTACATGGCGACCCATGCAATGCAGCAGACGCAGTGGTCTACGATAGAGCGTGTTCTGGTAGGTTTTGATGCTCGACCACACAGCAGACAGGTTATTCGTGATGCATGGCGGCTCGCCTATGGCTTGCATGCGGAGCTGATAGCTGTTTCTATCCAGGTGGAGGGGTATACTGCATTTATACGCAGTGTATTGGCTATCCTACGTTACGGAGGCGATACAAAGAAGCGTCGTGCAGAGGCACAGCAACGTTTAGATGAATATGCGTTGCTCGCAGAAGACCTGGGAGCAGAGGTCATACGGCATACAGGGAAAGATGTGGCCGCGACGCTAGCAGAGATTGCACAGGAGCGTCACATTACACAGATTGTTGTGGGGCAACCCTCGCGCTCCTGGTGGGAAGAACTCTTGAATGGTTCTGTCGTCAATCGTTTGCTTCGTTTGAGCGTCTATGCAGATATTCATCTCGTACCGCTGCAAAGGCGTAAAGAGAGGGAAGAATAAATGAGTACAATCGAAGATCAACCAAGAGAGGGCGAAGAGCCACGAAACTTTCACGATGAGGACACAAACCTCATTGATAATGATCCTGCTCTGCTCGCTCGTACTGAAGTGTTGCATGGTCAGTATCCTAGCCATGAGCGGGTGCGTATCATACAACCTCGTCACACCTCTCTTAAACATGTAGGCGTTGGCGTGCTCAAGGCCACAGAAGAAACCCAAGCTCCACACACCGCAACTGAACGGATCACCTACAATATTAAGCGTTTCTTGATAGGTGCTCCCATTGCATCTGCTCAAGCAGACCACGAACGCCTCACGAAATTCAAAGCTCTCGCGGTGCTTTCTTCGGATGCTATTTCCTCTGTTGCCTATGCGACTGAAGCTATTCTGGTGAGCTTGATCGCGGCAGGATCGGGAAATTTAGGATTAACGTTACTCATTAGCTTTGCTATTATAGCTTTGTTAAGTATTGTCGCACTCTCTTATCGTCAGACCATCCCAGCCTACCCTAATGGAGGTGGTTCGTATATCGTTGCGAAAGACAATCTTGGTACGTTGCCTGGTTTGATTGCTGCTGCATCGTTGTTAATTGATTATGTATTAACGGTTTCGGTGAGTGTGGCTGCGGGAGTACAAAATCTCGTCTCGTTGTTTGCGCCACTCTCTCCCTATGTAGTGCAAATCGATGTAGCATTGGTGATTCTTATTACGGTTGTCAATCTAAGAGGTGTACGTGAGTCGGGTACGATCTTTTCAATTCCTACCTATATCTTCATCTTTAGTGCCGTTTCCTTAATTGTGGTAGGGCTGGTGAAAATCTACATCTTGCATATTCCACCTGCCCACACGCAATTTCCTAACGTTGTGGCTACTGAGTCGCTGAGTATCTTCCTCATCCTGAAATCGTTCGCGGCGGGTTGTTCAGCCATGACTGGAGTAGAGGCAATCTCAAACGGTGTGCCAGCTTTTAAGAAGCCTGAGACACGGAATGCAGCTGCAACACTCACGTGGATGGCGGTGATTCTAGGAACGCTCTTTTTAGGAATCACTATTCTAGTGATGTCGTATCATCCTATCCCCAGTCTGGGAGGGAATCCACCAGTTATAGCGAAGATTGCAAAAGAAATCTTTTCGGGGCCATTGTCTTTCATGTTCCCTATTTTCGAGATTGCAACGCTGTTCATCTTGACGCTAGCCGCGAATACGAGTTACGCAGATTTCCCGCGCTTGGCTTCACTACTGGCGCGTGATAACTTCCTTCCGCATCAATTTGCTTTCCGTGGTGATCGCCTTGCATTCACGACTGGCATCATCTTTTTAGCGGCTTTTGCCAGCATACTACTGATCGTGTTTAATGGCGATACCTCACACCTGATTGATTTGTATGCTGTAGGTGTGTTCATGTCGTTTACACTCTCGCAGAGCGGTATGGTCCTGCATTGGTGGCGCTTGCGTCGGGAGCAGAAGAACTGGCAACGTGGCCTCTTCATTAATGGCTTAGGTGCCTTGACTACTCTTGTCGTGGCCGTAGTTATTGCCTCAACTAAATTCCTTGAGGGTGCCTGGATCGTCGTTATTCTCATCCCTTTATTGGTGTTGCTCTTCCTGGGCATTCGTACCCACTATACCCATATAGAGCGTGAGCGTACTACGAACATTCCGGCGAAACCAGCAGACATACAGCATCTGTTTATTGTGCCTATTGCAGGCATGGACCGCGTGTCTATACAAAGCCTCTCATATGCACGTTCTATCTCGACCCATGTCATTGCTGTGCATGTGGCTATTGATGAGGATGACGTGACGCGAGTGCGTGCTGCATGGAATCAATGGCGACACAACTTGCGCAAGGATGAGAAGACCGAACTTGTCATCATCGAGTCTCCTTATCGAGCACTCTCACGCCCACTACTCGACTATATTGACACAGTACATGAGCTGTATCCTGATTATACACTCACGGTGCTCTTGCCAGAATTCGTTGTTGCGCATTGGTGGGAATATATCCTCCACAACCAGACTGCTTTGCAACTCAAGGCGTCCTTGCTTTTCCGACCCGGTATTGTGGTAACGAACGTTCCACAACACCTCCCCGGAAGATCAGGTCTTGCTTTGTAACAAAACTGGTTGTTCAAGAAGGTACTGCATAGTTGACGTTCCTCTTTTCTTTTGGCATACTCTGTATCGCCTATTAAGTGTTACGATGCATAATGGGCAATACAGAGTATGCCAAAAGAGGAGAATTTGACAATGATCGACGAGCAGTCTGCTCGCTTTGAATTAGTGGCTGACGGTTTATCCTTTCCGACAAGTGTGACCTTTGACGAGGAAGGAACAATCTATATAGCAGAATCAGGACTTTCATTTGCAGGTGCGGCTCCTGGTGGGCGTATATGGCGTATTAACGATGATGGAAGTCGAACGCTGCTGGTAGAGCATTTGCGTGCTCCTGTCAATGGGTTGACATTTTATCGTGGGGGTTTGTATATCTCTGAGGGAGGACACCCTGGACGAATCAGCCGACTTGAACTTACTGGGCGACAAACAACTATTTTAGATAATTTGCCTGGGCCGGGCAATTATCATACTAACATGGTTGCCTTTGGGCCGGATGGCAAGTTGTATTTCAGTCAGGGAGCGATGACCAACACTGGGATTGTAGGGTTGGACGCATACGAATTGGGTTGGTTACGTCGCCTTCCCCATGCATATGACTTGCCAGGGCTTGATATTGTTCTCACTGGAGTCAACGCTGAAACGGCGAATCCTCTGGTGAATGAGGCAGAGGAGCGGATACATACTGGCGCTTTCGCGCCATTTGGCACGAGTAACATAGCCGGACAGCGTATCAATGCGCACCTTCCAGCTACTGCCGCAGTGATGCGTTGTGAGGCTGATGGCTCACAATTAGAACTTGTTGCCTGGGGATTGCGAAACGCCTTTGCGCTAGGTTTCTTGCCTGATGGTAGGCTGCTTACTATCGATCAAGGAGCCGATGACAGGGGAAGTCGCCCTGTTGGAAATGTACCGGATCTGCTTTTTGAAGTGCGTCAAGGTGCGTGGTATGGCTGGCCTGATTTCTTCGGCGGAGACCCAATCACCGATGTGACCTATCTACCAATGCGAGGGCCAGCACCCACGTTTGTGTTGGCGAATCATGATGAACTTCCGCTACCTGAAAAGGCACTCCTTCGTTTTCCCGCGCATGCCGCAGCCGTGAAGTTTGCGATTGCACCTACATCTCGCCCACAAGATGCAGGACACATCTATGTAGCACTTTTTGGCGATGAAGCTCCTATGACTATGCCCGCCGGTGGGCCACGTGTGGGGCGCGGACTGGGCCGTATTGATCCACATGATTGGAGTTTACATTCAGTAGCGACAGAGCCACTAGTACGTCCAATCGATGTGCGCTTTGGTCCTCTTGATAATGGGCTATACGTGCTCGATTTTGGACTCTTTGAAATGCGTGATGAAGGCGGCGTGAACGCAGAGGCAAAGAGCGGTAAGTTATGGCGACTGCATGAGTAGTCTATTGTCCAGCAGGAGCGTAGACAGAGAAGTTATTTACGTAGATGGTGCCTCCCTGGTCTACCGCGATGCCTGCCGTGCCCGATGTGTAGGTCGTATCGCTCACCGTACCCAGCAGGTGCCCGTTTGCATAAAAGGTAAATTGTGAACCGACCACCATAATATCGAGCGTTATCTGGGCACGAGGATCGCCAAAATTGCCGCGTGCTATTTCAGTACGATTACCTGACGCATTATCGTATACGTACGCACTCCACGTTGCATTAGGGTGAACGAGGAATGTATACGTCCCTTGCTGGTTACTGCCGGGCTGATTGCGAAAGTAGATGCCGTAATCTGCTGCTGAGTTCGAAGGCTGACGAATTTGTGCTTGAATAATGTAGTCTGACGGATAGTTTCCTCCTGGCAGGCTCGTCAAGAATGTTCCCTGCAAATTGCCTTGCGTAGTATTTGTGAGCCGTGAGCGTGCGCCCTGACAGGAGATGTTAATACCGTTAAAGTCTGTCCACTGTCCGCCATGTGCTTCACAATGTTGTCCTGGCGTACTTGTGGCGTAGAGTTGTGTGCCAAGTTGCAAGTTTCCGGGTGGAGTCGTAGGCTGCGTCGTTGGCGTGATGCCTGTTGTTGGTGTCACAGGTTTCGTGGGCGAAGGCTTTGGTGTGATGGTTGGTGTAATATGAGTCGTAGGTGTAGATACCGGAGTATGTCCAACGGTTGCCGTGCCCACCCCTGGAGTTGTTGCCGTCTGGCCTTTGCTCAACTGGACACCCGCAAATATGCCTCCCATAATTAAAAGCAACGCTACAAGGACTCCTAGAATCCAGAGCAGTGCTTGATTTTTTCGTGGGGGGTTCGTGTTTAGAGTGTTATAGGGTGTTATAGGCGGCGCATAGGTATTGCCAGGAGCAGTATACTGTGTTCTTGCTAGACGTGGAGACAGTGTGTCAGGTGGTACATACTGCGGCATAGGTGGAATAATCACTTGTTGGGGTAGAGGAGATACAGCGACCGTAGGTGCTCCATATCCATCATTATTTGCGTACGCCGTGGGTGCAACAATTGCAATATGCAATGCCTGTGCCATGGCTCGTGTCGTCGAATAGCGGTCTTCGCGCCGTTTCTCTGTCGCCTTTTGTATGACAACATCGACTGCTGGTGGAATGCTAGGGTTGAGCTGAGACAGATTGGGCAATCGTGCTTGCATCTGTTTCAACAGAATGGCGTAAGGAGTGGTGCCGGAAAAAGGCACATGCCCACTCAGCATCTGGAACAAGACAACGCCTAATTCATAAATATCAGCGCGATAGTCTACAGGGTCGCCAGTACCCATCTCAGGTGCCATATACTCAGGTGTGCCAAGGATAGTGCCCATCCCTGTGAGTGTATTACCACTACTGTTGCCTTCTTCCATAATGCGGGCAATGCCAAAGTCGGCGAGGACAAGACGACCATCGGCATGAAGCAGAAAATTCGCAGGTTTTAGATCGCGGTGAATAACGCCTTGAGCATGAGCATAATCGAGGGCGGATGCTGCTTGGTCCATATAAGTGGCCGCTTCTTGCAGAGACAATGCTCCACGCTGTTCAAGCACATCACGTAAACTTCCACCTGTCAGATATGGCATCACGAGGTAGGCTAGGCCGTCTTGCTCTCCGTATTCATAAATTGGCATAATATTGACATGCTCAAGCCGTGCAATCACATCGGCCTCACGGCGAAAACGAGCGAGGAATTCCTCATACACCTTATCGCTGGTCACACCTGTAGGGTAGAAAACCTTCACCGCCACATGTCTCGCCGGACGTGTTTGTCGTGCGCTATAGACTGTTCCCATGCCCCCTTGACCAATAAGCTGTTCAAGTACACATGTCCCTAGTGTTTGCCCTGTTAAATTTCCTACATTATTTGCCATACATTTCCTCTATTTACTCAGGTGGCTCTGTATGAATAACGACTGAACCAAGGTTTGGATGGGCATGGCGCAATGCTCGCTTGATTTCTTCCGCCCATATGTGTACCTGGCTGAGCGGTGCATGAGCAGCAAAGATAGTGTGTAGTACGAGATCAAGCTCTACATCATTCGTATGTTTGTGACCGCTCAGTTCGGCGGTGACTAAGCCTGAGCGGTACAGGTGTACATCATGCGCACTACCCACGCCAGCGATGCTATCAGCGATACGGCAGATATCTTGCGCCATCTCAACATAGTCTTGGGTGACATCCTGGCGAGGTACAACATTATTGGTTGGAGCCTCAAGGTGTGTCGTTACACGGCGCAGGTACTTGTTACTTTGCATTACTGCCTGCTCTAAGCGTGTTGCTACGGCGTGAGCAGCGCTAAGGTCCATATCAGCTTGTATTTCAACATCAAAGTCAGCCTCTAGTTTCCCACTGACTTCGCGTACATGAATATCGTGAGCATACACACCCTGAAGTTCCGCAAGGTAATGGATTTGTTCGGTGACAGTTTCTGTAGGCGAGGCCGTTGGTTCTACGTGTACCACGATATCAACCTCGCCTTGTGGAGAGATGGTGCGTACACCGTCCATTGCTGCATGCTCTACACGTTCGGTGAGTTCATGAATCTGCTCAAATGTAAAGGTACGCGGTGCCCCAATGATGACATCTGCAAACAATTTGTTGCCAGCACGCCGCACACGGACGCGCCGTATCTCAGTGACATCCTTGACATGATCGATATAGGTCTGCACCTGCGCCGACAATGCTTCAGGAGCACGGTCCAAGAGTGCGTCTACCGTCTCGCGGGCCAAGCGGAAGCCAACCCAGAGCACGATGCCAGAGACACCGAGTGCGGCAACGGCATCAGCCTGACTTAGCCACATGGGAAGATGAAAATGTTGTGCCAGAGTCACAACAATCAGTCCTGCTATGACAACCGACGAACTCCAGATATCGGTGCTAAAGTGTAGTGCATCGGCCTCTAATGCTTGGCTACCCAACTTACGAGCTACACGCAAAAGAATACGTGAGCGCGTAAAGTCAACGACGATAGAGACAGCCATCACCACGAAGGCCCATATGCTCACCTCGCTGAGCGCCTCGTGATAGAGAAGACGGAGCACAGCTTCATAAATGACCCAGAGTGCAGTAATCAGCAGCAGACATGCCTCAAGGAACGCGGAGAGGTTTTCGATTTTATTATGTCCGTAATTGTGTGTTGCATCAGCAGGGCGGTCCGCGACGCGCACTGCGAAAAATGTCATCAGTGCAGCGACGAGATCCAGACCGGAATGCGCGGCCTCGGCAAGGATACCCAGGCTACCGGTGAGAAGCGCCACAATGATTTTGAGGCTGGTCAAGCCGATGGCCGCTCCAACCGATGAAAGTGCTGCAACAGTTTTTTCTCGATGAGCATCTGGTGCATGTGGCATGATTACTGTATTACGCTCCTTCGTACTCTGAATCATACGGTGCGTCGTAGGGACCAGCTTTAGCGCGTCCGTGTGCGATTTATCGCAGCGTATTTTCTTTCGCGACACCCACTATGCGATAAATCGCACACGGACGCGCTAAAGCTGGTCCCTACGACATTACTAACGTTGCCCCTATTGTAAGCAATCTGTTCCCATAGAGCAAGAGAAAGCATGGTTTATGGTTATTTTCGCTATATCTCTGTGCAGTATTTCCATAAAAAAGTAATTGACATCTCACGCATCTCCTGGTATGCTTAGGACAGACACAACTCAATAGAGACTGACCGTGTTGATCGAACATAGTATGAGGTTGGTTCCAACAGCGATCCGATGTTGGTGAGAGATCGGAGTGGAGAGATGACCTCAGAACCCTTTCGTGAGCGGCTGACCGAAGAAAGCCTTGGAAGGCAAGTAGGAACAGGTGGATGGCTTCCACGCAGCAGAATAGCCAATGAAAAGTGGTCTTTTCCTTCTATTCGCAGATAACGGCGAATGTTCCTAACAGTTGATGGAAAAGGAAAAGACAATCTGGGTGGTACCACGGGAGTATAAGAATTTACAAGCTCTCGTCCCTTGAGTAGAGAGGGATGAGGGTTTTTTTGTTGTTGTTTGCTCGCTATTTGAGGGAAGAGGCCATGATTACTGCTTCTGTCGTGAGTGGAACAAGTTATACGGGTCTGGAATTGTTACGGTTGCTTGCACAGCATCCACAGTTTGTCGTGACATCCGTCACTGCTCGTAGTGCAGTTGGCAAGCGTCTGGGTGAAGTTTTTCCGCAGCTGTACGCATTGCATGGAAGGCATCGCTCCACAAGACCAGCCGTTGATCCTGAACTGATCATTACTGAGGAGCCTGCACAGACAGATATGTCTTTTGTGTGCTTACCACATGCTGCCGCCGCCGAGTCAGTGCTGCAATTATTACAACGTGGTATACGAGTAGTAGACTTGTCTGCTGACTTTCGCCTTCGTGATGCTGGCGTCTATGAAGAGTGGTACAAACATACACATCCCTCTCCGTCACATCTGGAAACAGCGATCTATGGGTTAAGTGAGCGCTATGGTGAGCAGATGAGAGATGCCACTCTAGTAGCAAATCCAGGGTGCCATGCTACTGCTGCCATTCTTGGGCTGTTGCCCGCAGTGGTACACGGTATCATCGAACCTGATATCATTATTGATACGAAAACAGGCATAAGCGGAGCGGGACGTGGCTTGTCACTTACCACACATTATGCTGAGGCAAACGAGGATGTCAGTGCATATAGCCTTGGAGGTCATCGCCATCTGCCAGAGATCACACAAGAGCTGGAGGCGGGAGCGGCTGCTGGTGGACATCCTGTAGCAGAGAAGCTACGCATCACATTCATACCACATTTAATCCCTATGACGAGGGGTATCCTGGCAACGAGCTATGCCACCTTAAAGCAAGATGCCGCGCACAAAGCGTCTACAACAGCCGACGTGCGTGCCTTGTATGAAAACTACTATGCTAATGAGCCGTTTGTACATGTGGTCGATCAGTCACCCCATACCAAATGGACCTATGGTAGCAATCATTGTTTTATTCATCCATTCGTAGATGTGCGTACACAACGCCTTGTAGTGATTTCTTGCCTTGACAATCTTGTGAAGGGAGCCGCAGGGCAGGCCGTGCAGAATGCCAACTTACTCTATGGATTACCTGAGACAGCAGGCTTAGAAGTTTTGCCCGTCTTTCCATAATGGAACGTCTCTTATGGGTGTCCGTAGTAGTCAAAAGAAACATAGTACGCTCTTTCGTCTCGCCGGGTGGTGGGCGAGGGACGTGTGAGGAGTAATAATCTCAATGGCGATAACCTTTTCAGTGAATTCAGAGGGTGAAATTATTAGCGACCAGCATCTTATCGCACAGGTGTTGCGTGAAGCAATGCCGCATATCGATTTCCTCAAAGGCAAGACACTCGTGATAAAATTAGGAGGGAGCACACTTGATCACCAGCGTAGTGTCTTGCAGGATATCATCTCGCTGCATATGCTAGGGGCGCACCCTGTGCTCGTCCATGGCGGTGGTCCATACATTAATGAGTGGCTTGATAAGCTCGGTCTCCCCACACGCTTTGAGAATGGTCTGCGTGTCACTGATGCAAAGACGCTAGAGATCGTACGTATGGTCTTGCTGGGGCAGGTCAATCCAGGTCTTGTGTTGATGGCTGCTCAGATGGGTGGCAAAGCCATTGGTATTAGTGGCACAGATGGAAATATGGTCCGTGCGCGTATCGCAGATGAGAAGCTCGGCTTTGTAGGCCAGATCACCGCGGTTGATCCTACACCCGTGCAAGCTTTGATTGAGAAGGGTTATATTCCTATCATCGCTCCACTTGGAGAGGGACCGAATGGCACCTGCCTAAATATTAATGCTGATCTTGTAGCCTCGCATCTGGCAGAGGCATTGGATGCCGAAAAGCTCATTTTCCTGAGCAATGTCGTTGGCATTTGTCGTGCGGATGGCTCGCTCATTTCAGAACTGACAGAAGCCGATGCAAAGAAGCTCATAAATGATGGTATTATCAATGGCGGAATGATTCCCAAGGTCTCGGCTTGTCTAGACGCACTAGCATCTGTGCCACGCGTACATATCGTAGACGGACGCGAGGCGCACGTCCTATTGCGTGAGCTATTCACCGATCAAGGTGCCGGCACTATGATTGTGAGGTAGGTCGTAGGGGCCACATGTATGGCGCCCATACGCATCAAACTAAGGAGAAGGAAGAGTTTGTATGGAGGAAAGGTCGTTCGTGCCCGTAGGGGTGGGGGTGGATGGGCGGTGGAGTGGGGACCCTTGCGGTCGCCCTTGCTGGGGAACCATGCCTCTTGTGCCTGTTGTGGCGCCGATAAGGGCGACCGCAAGGGTCCCCACCCATCCCGCCACGCCTCCCCCGCCCCTACGGGAACGAGTGGGGCCTCATTGTTCACATGATGTGAGAGGATAGAGAAAATTTTATGAAGAAGCGCGTCGAGCGATTGCGCGGCATGCACGATCTCTTACCAGAAGCGCATCTCCAACAGCGTTGGGTGGTGGAGCAACTGAGCTACTTGCTAGCACAAGCGGGTTATGCTCGTGTAGATTCGCCCATTTTAGAGCAGAGCGATCTTTTCCAGGCCAGCTTTGGACAGGAGTTATGGCAAAATCTATATGCGTTCCGTTTGCACCATCGGGACTTGTGTTTGCGGCCAGAGTATACCGCTTCGATTTGCCGTTTATACCTGGATCATTATCAGCAGCAGCCTCTGCCGATGCGCTTTCAATATGCCGGACCTGTTTTCCGCTACGAAGCACCAGGGCGTAACCGTTATCGCCAACATACGCAGTTCGGTGTTGAACTCTTAGGCGGCCATCCCTGGTCTGCCGATGTTGAGATATTACAATTAGCATGTGATGCGCTGAACACTATGCACATTGCACGCTATCGGCTAGAACTGGGCCACATCGGTGTTGCGAGTGGCTTTATCAATCGTTTGCACCTTGACGACCAGGCGGCGCATCTACTACTCAGTCTTATGGAACAGATCAGCCGCTCAGAAGAGGGCGAGCGACAAGCACAGGCACATCTGGAAGCACTCTATCCTACAGTCTCACAAGAGGATGTGTCCTCCGTCTCCGCCAATGCTACGGGAGCATTAGAAACACGCTATATTACCTCGCTCCTGAGCGGTATCAGCATTTCCTTTGGAGATGATGCGGCCCGTAGTGAGATAGTTGAACGCTTTCTCTGGAAAATGGGACGTAGCGAACAGCGAAGACAGATTTTACATGCTCTGGATTTCTTACGAGCACTGCATGCCGTCTCTGGCCCACCACCGCAGGTGTTTGATGAGCTACAAGACCTACTGAAGCGTTATGAGTTAGATGCTGAACCATTGATAGAGCTAGAGCAATTGGTTTCCGTCATTGAGCAATGTGATGTTCCTCGTGAGCAGATTACCTTGAATCTTTCGCTTGGGCGCTGCATTAGTTATTATACAGGACTCGTCTTTGAGATACACGCGCAGGAAGAGGATGGTTTTGATACACAGTTGTGCGGCGGAGGACGCTATGATCGCCTGATGCGTGCCGTTGGAAGCACGCGTGATATCAATGCGTGCGGTTTCGCTTTTGGTATTGAGCGCCTGCTCTCGCTTCTGCCCACTGCTGATCTTCCTATAGCCGAAAGGACACAGGCACTCGTGATTCCTGTCAGCTCGCAGGAAATGCCATATGCACTGCGCATAGCACGTGCGGCACGTCAGCAGGGAGTGCAAACAGAGGTCGATGTGAGTGGGCACGGAGTAGGCAGTGGCTTAAAGCTCGCCTCAAAAAAGAATATCTGGTTCGCATTGATTGTGGGTGAGAACGAGCAACACGATGGCATTGTAACCGTGCGCGACCTCCGAACGGGAGAAGAGCAGGCATTGTCTATAGAGAAGCTTACGGATCGTATTCTACGTAAAGGGCAAGATTTTTGAGTACAGAAGCTGTTATTCGCTTGGCCTTGCCCGGTAAAGGGGCATTAGAGGCCACAACATTATCATTTCTAGCGGAATGCGGCATGAAAGTGAGCCGCAGCAATCCGCGTCAATATCTCGCACGCATGGGGAGCATGCCCAGTTTAGAGATCGTCTTCCAGCGTGCTGCTGACGTGCCAGCACTGGTGCAGAGTGGCGATGCAGCTCTGGGCATCACTGGCTATGATATTTTGGCCGAGCATCGTGGTTATAGTGATGATGAAGTTGACGAGGATGAGCAGGATGAGGACTTGATGCTACTTGAGCGTGACCTGGGTTACGGTGCTTGCCGTCTTGTGGTTGCAGTGCCCGAAACCTGGATTGATGTGAGTACGTGTGCAGACCTCTGGCATCTTTCAGGCTATTATCGTACACATAGGGGACGTGGCCTTCGTATAGCCACAAAATACCCAATTTTGACTGGGCAATTTCTCCGTCGGCACAATATCACGCACTATAAGTTACTCTCTCCGCATGGTGCGTTAGAGGCTGCTCCACTTACTGATACCGCAGACTTGATTGTTGATTTGACCGAGACCGGCACGACGCTGCGTGAGAACCACTTAAAACTGCTAGAGGATGGCGTTGTGCTACGCTCGCAAGCCTGCTTCATTGCGAATGCACGGCTGCTGAGCCAATCTCCCGTAGCGCTGCGTTTGACTGAGACGATGCTCGAGTTGATTGATGCTCGTGTGCAGGCCCGTAATCGTTCTTTGTTAACTGCATACATGCAAAGTGAAAGTGTCGAAGCCATACAGAAGACATGTGCTATACTCAATCAACGTCTCCGTTCGTTGGCGTTAGGTGTAGAGTTGCGTGTTTCAACATCCGAGCTACCAAACGAGGGCGAGGCAGGACGCTATACGATAACTGGCGTCGTTGGTGTTGGTGGGTCCGCTCCGGAATTGCTTGAGATCGTTGCGATTTTACGTCAAGCAGGCGCTGTACACATCAATGTGACACCCCTAACCTATCGTTTCGCTGAAGCATCGACGAGCGTGCGTAGTCTGCGTGAGCGTCTCAAGAGGCTATCGTGAACAATCTTATTTTGTTTGATCTCGATGGTGTAATTACCAGCGAGGATGCCTACTGGACGACGGCTGGCCTTGTCGTCCACGAACTGCTCTACAGTCCACGCTATTGGAGTGTCAACAATCAGCAAGGTTCGTATCGCCCACCAGTGGATGCAAAAGAGAGTCGTCGTCTTAGCTATGAGACATTGCCTGAAGCGGTTATCATTGGCTTTAAGGCGCGTTCTATCAACTCAAATTGGGACACCTGCTATACGGGTGTCTGCTTGCAATTGATTGAACTACTCGCACACGTTCCCGATCTGATAGCTCTCTTACCAGTACGTCCTGCGGATGAAGATTGGATTGCGGCATTTCGAGCACAACTGGCTCAGCTACCAATGTTGGAGCGACAACGTCTCTCTGATCAGACTGTCTATGCACACGTTGATGATCCAGTTTTTGAGGGCTATAGTGGGCTGGATTTTATCAAGCGCTTTGATGTGTATGCGAGCCAGCGTTTAGGACAACATATCGAGGGTGTCTTTGCACGCTACAGCCCGTCATGGATGTTCTGTCAGGACCTCTTTCAGGAGTGGTATCTCGGCGATGCGTTGTATACTCAAAAGTATGCGCGTTCTCCCAAACAAACGGGCAAGATTGGCTGTATCCATTTCGAGCAACCGCTTCTGCCAAAAGAGCAGATACAGACAACACTTGAGGCACTTTGTGAGCAGGGTTATAGGTTGGGAGTCGTCACAGGCCGTCCAGGACAAGAGGCATTAGTACCGCTACAGAACTATGGCTTCCTGCGTTATTTTGACGAACGTCATGTCACCACCCATGCCGAGGTTGCTCGTGCCGAGGATGCATTACGCGCTAGAGGACATGTTGTCTCGCTTGTGAAGCCGCATTCCTATCAGTTCTCTTTTGCCGCAAATCCAGAGTATATCTTAGGTGATGCTTTGCCACAACAGGGAAGCTTTATCGTGGTGGGTGATACGACAAGCGATATCATAGGTGGACGAGCTGCGGGTGCGCTGACTGTCGCTGTGTTGACAGGTGCGAGAACGCCGTCGGCGCGTACTTTGCTTGAACAAAGTGAGCCGGATTTTCTCATTGAGGATATGACCAAGCTTCCTGAGTTGCTCACACACATCGATAGTCTTGTGACCATCCAGCATCTTCAATTCACAAATCTGAAAAAAGCACAGCTGTTGTTACAGCGTTGGTTTGTGCGCCACATGCACCTGCATACAGATAGCGTCACACTGAAGCCGAAAGCGGTGTCGTTGAACTCGTTTAACGGTTTTTATCGCGTTGGCGGTGAGGAATATTTCTTCAAAACGCACGTCGAAGAGCAGGGAATACTAGAGGAGTATTACAACGCTGAACTGCTCTACAAAGCTGGTTATAACATTGTCAGGCCCATACGCACACTACATGAGCAAGGGCAGCAGATGGTCATATATCCTGTCATTCATTGGCCCGTCATGTTTGATCTGATGCGTGCTGTTGAAAAAGGCGATACCAGTCAAGCTACCTTAGAGCAACTCGTGGAGGCTGAGAAACGCGAATGCACACGCTTATTGAGCATTTACAAAAATGTACTCGCTTCCAGTAGTGCGTCACAAAACGCAAAGGCACCTATTCATCAACTGTTCTGGCATCGCCTCGCAGGAGAGCGTTTCAAGAGTTTCTATGAAGGCAAATGGGTGACTAGGCCAAATGCCATCGGTAAAGATATCCCTTTTGAGCATATCCTGGCCTATCGTTGGAAGATCAACGGAGAACTACAACACTCTACGCTCGGCGAACTGATTGAGCGGGCTAAGAGGGTATTGCAACCAGCTCGTGACCTGAAAACAGTTGTAGGGCATGGCGATGCCCATTTTGGAAATGTCTTCTTAGAAGAGCAGTGCGATTACCTCTACTTCGACCCTGCCTTCGGAGGGCGTCACTCACCATTACTCGATGTGATCAAACCACTGTTCCATAACATCCTCGCAACATGGATATACTTTCCGCTTGAGATCGCGGAGGAGTTTCGTATCACGTTACAGGTCGATGATGAGGAGAAACTGCTCTCAGTTGATCACACCTTCACATTGAGTCCAATTCGGCAAGCTATGCTGCAAACAAAGATGGAGCACCTGATTACTCCACTACTAGGCTGGCTACGATCAATAGACGCTTTGCCGGATGATTGGTTAGAGATTCTGCAATCTGCCCTCCTCTGTTGTCCCTTGCTCACCGTGAATTTACTTGATAGGGAACGTATGCCAGCTACTATCACATGGCTAGGCTTGTTGTTGACAGTATCTATGGGCAATAATGGTGTTGTAGCGTGGAGATGAGATGCGTGATATCCTCCATCGCCTTTAATAGAGGAGAAAATGAATGATCGCTATCATAGATTATGGGGCTGGCAATATCCATAGCATCGAAAAGGCCCTCGAACACGTTGGGGCTGCGGTTCAGGTGACGGATGATCCTACTGTTGTAGCAGAGGCGCAGGCTGTTGTGTTGCCCGGCGTTGGCTCTGGCGGTTCTGCGATGGCACGTATGACCGTCAAGGGGTTGGATGATGCTATTCGCCAAGCAACGCAACAAGGCAAACCATTCCTCGGTATCTGTCTCGGCATGCAGTTGCTTGCCGATCATCACGCGGAGGGTGAAGTAGATGGCTTGCAGCTGTTTCGCGGCGAGGTACGGCGCATTCCACGTGGACCAAAAATACCCCATATGGGTTGGAATCAGGTGCAACCATTGCAATTAGGACTGCCCATCTTTGAACAGATACCAGAGGACGCCTATTTCTACTTTGCGCACTCCTACTATGTTGAGCCACAAGATCAGCAAGGTGTGACAGCTGTGACCGAGTACGGCTCGCCCTTTTGCAGTGTGATTGCTACAGAGCAAGTATGGGGTACACAGTTTCACCCTGAAAAAAGCGGTGCAGTTGGCTTGCAATTGCTCAAGAATTTCGTGAGATGGGTGAATGGATAGAACGCATGATTATTCTGCCAGCGATTGATATCAAAGATGGGCATTGTGTACGGCTCTATCAGGGCGATTATGCCCAGGTCACGACCTACGATACGGACCCTGTGCAGGTGGCGCAACGCTGGCAAGCGGCGGGAGCTGGCTGGTTGCACATTGTTGATCTTGATGGTGCCGCACAGGGTCATCCTGTAATTGTTGATTTGCTTGCTCGCATACGCGCAGCCACGTCTTTGCATATCGAAGTGGGTGGTGGCATGCGTTCGCTCACACATATCGAACAACACCTGGATAGTGGCATTGATCGGATTATCCTTGGCACAGTGGCTATTACTGACCGTACACTGCTTGAGACCGCTGTACAACGCTGGGGCGAACGTATTGTCGTTGGTATTGATGCGCGTGATGGTTGGGTTGCGATTGATGGATGGCGCGAAACATCGCGAGTGCGGGCTACAGAACTAGCTAGGGAGCTAGAGGCAATTGGTGTGTGCCGTTTCATCTATACCGACATCGCCCGTGATAGTACGCTGCGTGGCCCAAATATCCAGGCGTTACAAAGTATGCAACAAGCGACAACGAGCGCATTGATAGCCTCTGGCGGAGTTGGCTCGTTAGCAGACTTACACGTTCTAGCAGCGCTACATGTTGAAGGTGCTATTGTTGGAAAAGCTCTGTATACCGGTGATGTAGACTTAGCAACAGCCATTCGAGAGCTGGAAAAAAGCGTTGGGAAAGAATAGAGATCATGCTCACGAAACGTATTATTCCCTGTCTGGATGTAGCACGAGGGCGTGTCGTCAAGGGCGTCAACTTCGTCAATCTGCGTGATGCAGGCGATCCGGTTGAACTGGCGTCTTTCTATAACCAGGAAGGCGCGGACGAGGTCGTCTTCCTTGATATCACTGCCTCCTATGAGAATCGTGCGACGATGTTGGACGTGGTGCGGCGTACTGCCGAACGAGTATTTATTCCTGTAACGGTTGGTGGGGGTATTCGTACTGTCGAAGATATCCGCGCCACGCTAGGAGCAGGTGCAGACAAAACGTCATTGAACACAGCAGCAGTGCAGCATCCTGAATTGCTGAGTGCAGGTGCAGATCAATTTGGGGCGCAGTGTATCGTTCTCGCCATTGATGCACGATCAAGTTCTGCGATGCCCAGCGGCTACGAAGTCTTTATTCACGGCGGACGCACACCTACAGGCATAGATGCCCTAGAGTGGGCGCAACGTGGTGTGCAACTCGGAGCAGGCGAGATACTACTCACAAGCATGGACCGCGACGGCACCAAACAGGGCTACGATCTTCCACTCAACGCCATGATCTCCCAAGCCGTTTCTGTGCCAGTCATCGCCTCCGGTGGCGTGGGCACACTAGAACATTTTTATGAGGGTTTGACCACTGGTGGGGCAGATGCTGTGTTGGCCGCTTCCATATTTCATTTTGGCGAGTTTCGTGTGAGAGATGTGAAGAAATATTTACGGGACAAAGGGGTTGTGGTGCGACCCATGATGAGCTAACAGCATGGTATAATTCTTCGGGCCGTCTTCGTCCCTGGCGGAGCTATTCACGTGGGCTGGATCCGGCTCTACAGGGCGTTTGCAAAGTCAGGAAGGATGGCTTGCCCGACCATCCCGATGAATCCGATCTCATATTTTTGATTGCATGTTGTACAAGTTCGCATAGACGCCATTCATGGCGATTAACTCCGCATGCGTGCCCTGTTCACCGATCCCTGTGTCGGATAACACCACTATTCTTTGGGCATTGCGGATGGTTGACAAACGATGGGCGATGACAAGCGTTGTGCGGTTGTCGGCTAACTTTTCCAATGAATCCTGTACAGCCTTTTCACTTTCATTATCCAGCGCGCTCGTCGCTTCATCAAAAATGATCACAGGGGGATTTTTGATGAAGACGCGTGCGATACTCAACCGCTGCTTTTGCCCGCCTGAGAGTCTTACGCCGCGTTGACCGATATCCGTGTCATAGCCATCCGGTAACGCCATGATAAAATCATGCGCGTGCGCCTGTTTGGCCGCGTCAATGATTTCTTGCTGACTTGCGTCAAGTTTCCCGTAGCGGATATTGTCCGTAACGGTCCCGGCAAACAAATAGACATCTTGCTGGACAATACCGATATTCCTTCGTAACGAGCGCAAGGTAATATCTCGGATATCCTGCCCATCCAGCAGTATTTTTCCCGCATTTACTTCGTAGAAACGCGGAATTAACGAGCAGAGCGTTGTTTTGCCCACGCCGGAAGATCCTACTAAGGCAACGTATTCGCCGGCTTGTATCTCCAGCGAGAGGTTCTTCACGACATACTTATGATCTTCTTTATACTTGAAGCTGACATCTTTAAACTCTACATTACCCCGAACCTGTGTCAGATCAATCGCATCTGCTGCGTCTTGTAGATCGGGCGCCACCTCCATCATATCCATAAACCGGTGAAATCCGGTAATTCCTTCCTGATAGAGCCTGCCAAAATTGACTAATTTCTGAATTGGATCGATGAGGATACTGACACATAATACATAGGTGAGCAAATCGGCTACATCCAAGGAAGCGTGAACAATAGCGATGCCGCCAAAGATGATAACAGCGATGATCATGAGTTGTGTGAATGCAATCAATCCGCCGGAAAAGTACGACTCACTTTTATAGCCGTCTCTGCGGCTGGCGGTAAAACGATTGTTTGCGTAGGCGAACTTTCTCTTTTCAAGATCTTCGTTGGTAAAAGATTTTACCACTCTGATGCCTGCGAGCGTATCTTCAACTTGCGCATTGATATCACCGATTCTCTCCTTGCTGCTGCGTAACGCGCTATTCATCTTTTTATTGAAATACAGCGCGTACACAGCCATCATTGGCAAAAAGAGAAAGACGATCAAGGTAAGTGCAACATTGATCTTCAGCAAGATAATGAAGGCGCCGACGACCGTCAAACAGGTAATGACGATATCCTCGGGACCATGATGATATAACTCGGCCAGCGCGAATGTATCATTGGTAATCCGGGTCATCAATTGACCTGTTCTTTGTTCATCATAAAAGCTAAACGATAGCTTTTGATAATGCTCGAATAATTCACTGCGCATGTCGCTTTCCATCTTGGCGCCCATCATATGCCCTTGAAAGTCAATGAACAGGGTACACAGTGTATGGACACCAACCAACGCCAGCATGAGCGCGCCCATCAGATAGATGTGGTTGAGCACATGAGGCGTATTGCCTTCTAACATGTTTTTGGTGATGTATCGTGCGCATAATGGAAGTAGCAGCGTAATCGCCGATAGGATAAGCGCGCAGGCCATGTCTGCGAAAAACAAGCCTACGTATGGTTTATAGTACGATAAGAACTTCTTGCTGCGCGAACGCGCAGGCACAGCCGTGCTGGATGTAGAGCCGACTTTTGCCACGGGAAGATCATTCGCCGCTGGCATAGTCGGCAGTTCTTTCGGAATAGAATCGGTTGAATGCAAAGGGATACTCCTCATGGTAGTGCTCAAACAATCGCAAATGGCACAAACATCTCACTCCGCATCAAAAACAAACGAGCGGAGTCAATGGGTGAGGATGCGCACGACAAGGAGCACCAGCACGAGAGGGAGTGAAGTGGAAGGCAAGACCATCGAGGCTTCGACGTGGCTTATGGAGGTTGATAGGAGGATGCGGTTAGTGAACGAGAACAGTATGACGGGAAATGATATCTCGGCGTCTACGTTCCCCTGACATCCTCGCTGCAACTCCATACCTTCATGCTGGGTATCGATGTTGTGCGGCATGTGCTTTTGATCATCTCTACACCTCCTTTCCAAACTAGCGGCGCCGGAGAGCCTGCGCCAAAGATAATAACCTGTATCCTGTATGGGGTGATGATACCATAATGGAAAATACTTAGTCAACTATGCTAAAGTCCGATTTAGCTCCTTTGGGCTAGTTTCCCTATTCCGATTTTCTGTTCCAACCATGCACAAACCCCAGCTACGATTTGATCGGGTCGTTATCACTACCGACGGCGACAGCGTAGCCGGGGATAGCGAAGGCGAAGGACCAGTGCAGGTTCTTTCCGGGGCATCCTGGTCTGCGTACCGTTGTCTTCGCGAGTGTATCCCACCTGAAATTGCCTGACTCCGTGCTGCCACCATCGTTGTTGTAATCCTGGCAACCAATTGAATAGGCATACAACAGTGGGCCTCTGGCCGATGGTGGGACCTCGACGGTCGCGTTATATCCCTGCACCTTGAATGGAATGCGCTGATGCAACGGAATCGTTGGGCTGGCATGAATGCGTGCGACAAGGCCTTGACTCCCAAATGGATCGGGAACAGAAGTAGGTTCAGCAAAGATTTGTTGCGAGGCCGGACCCGTATAGAAATTCGCCGGGGATGTGAGCGTCAACAGACCGCTCTGCTGAAGAGGGAGGTACCCCAGGAAGCTTATAGTCTGGCCGGGTTTCAGCGTCTCCGGGCGTGCGGGGATATACGGGCAGCTGTGGTCAAAGGCGATGGGAATATTAAATTGGAGACTGCCAGTGTAGTTTATCTCGACCCCTGGATAGTAGCCGCAAGAACCGCCCGCAAAAGGCAATCCTGGATAAGCGTTCTTCTGCGAGTTATTGGTTAGCGTCACCTTCACTGCCAGCATCTCGCTGAGGAAGTAGGGGCCGAGCGCGATAGCCAGCGATATCGTTAGACCATCCGCTGTGGCGCTTGCTACGACTGTAAGACTAGATACATCATTACTCCCAACTGGTGGTGATGGAAGCGCCATCGTTGGCGATGTATGCCTCGTAAAGAGCAGCACGGATGCGCCGATAATAGCACCGATGACCAGCACCGCGACCAGCCCATTGACGAAGCGCACGATACACCGCTGCACTTTGAAGGTACTCGGCACGATAGGGTTGAGTGGCGTCGATTCAACAGGGCTACTTTGCTGCTCTGAAACGTCCTGTTGGGCAGACTGAGGCGCCAGCATGAGGCGCTCCCGGACACGTGCAACGGATTCGCCTTGCTCGGTAGTCGAGAACTGTGCAGAACGTCGATAGGCGTGCGAAAGCGTATGTATCAACGCCTGATTCTGGGATTCGAGTTCTTCAGGTAACAGGTCTTCGTTTCTTTCGTCAAAAGGTGTCATGGCTAGTGTTCCCTCTCAGTCCTCTCATATAGCATACGGAGCTGGCTTAGCGTGCGAGCGAGCATCTTGCGCACTGTACCTTGCGGTTTCTCCATGATAGTTGCAATCTCAACGAGACGTAGGCCATCACCGTAGCGCAGACGTATCAGCAAGCGCTGCTCCGGCGCAAGCTGATCAATGGCATGGTAGAGCCACTCGTAGCTTTCATGCTGAACTGCACGCTGTTCGGACGTCATAGCCTCGTCTTCTCGCTCTAGTGCCTCGTCGAGTGGCAACATGGTCAGCCGCGCAGTATGTCGGTAGCGGTCGATCACCTTGTTGCGAGCGACGCGCCGTAACCAAGCCAGCTGGCGCTCCTCGCCAAGGGCTGAGAGCGCGTTGTTCTGTTGAGCAGCCAAAAAGACATCGAGCAAGAGGTCTTCAGCATCCTGCCGACTGGCGATCTGCCCATACAAATACGCAAAAATAGCGGGGGCAAAACGATCAAACAGAGCCGCATCTGCCACGTTGTATACCTCATCCCGAGCGAGTTGTTTCATACGTTCCTCTTCGTATTTTGAGATCTCAAAGACTATATCGTATGAACTAGCAAAACGTGGCGGATGACTATTGCGAACTTCGCCACTTTCACAAGGGCTATTGCTCTATCACACGTTGAAAAAGGCGGTTTCGTCCGCGCCTTGAAGGATGATATCAAAGTGATAGACGGCTGGCATGCTTCCAGGCTCACGTTTTGCAAGCAAGGTTGCTCGTCTCTCAGGAGGAACACATAACAACACCGGATCATTGGCGTTGGTTGTCTCATCTACGAAATAGAGCCGCGTCACGAGATGGTTAAGTAGCCCACGAGCAAACACTGTGACAGCGATGTGCGGCGCTTGCAACTGTTTTCCGTTGAATGCAACGCGCCCCGGCTTGATCGTCTCGAACCAGTAACTGCCATCTTCCGTGGTTCCAGAGCGGCCAAATCCGATGAAGGTGGAATCAATCGGCGCAGGGCCTTGATCTGTGGGATGGTTATAGCGACCGTGTGCGTTGGCCTGCCAAATCTCGACCACGGCGTCAGGGACTGGCAATCTATCGCCATCTAAGATGCGTCCCTGGATGCGGATATGCTCACCGATGGTTTTGGGCTGTGTGAGTACGTTGCGGAGTGCGTCCTCACGCAATAGACAGGGCGAGAAGAAAGGCCCAACGGTCTGTGAACCGGTTCCACGAAGTGTGCTCATTGCTTTGCCTCCCCTGACCGTGGCGTTTCAAATGGTGTGGCGTATGGTCCACGCACGACAATATTCCAGTGATAGCCGAGTGCCCATTCTGGCTCGGTTATGTTATGGTCATATGTAGCGATGAGACGTTCACGTGCTGCCTCGGTGGGCACCGATTGCATAATGGGATCGATACTGTGGAGTGGGTCATCTGGAAAATACATCTGTGTTACCAAGCGCGATAGCATCGATGAGCCAAATACCGAGAAATGGATGTGCGCTGGTCTCCAGGCATTGGGATGATTCTTTCAGGGATACGCACCTGGACGAATGGTCAAGAAGCGATAGACTCCGTCTGCATTCGTCAAACAGCGGCCTATACCTAGAAAATTCGGGTCGAGTGGACCGGGCCATTGATCGCGCTTATGCAAGTAGCGGCCAGAGGCATTGGCCTGCCATATCTCTAGAAGCGTATTTGGTATGGAATTGCCATGATCGTCGAGGACATGGCCCGTCACAATAATACGCTGGCCGATAGCCTCACCAGCGGTTCCGGCGTTACGTGTGAGGTCGGCATCTTCCGGAGTTATGGCACTGAGAACAGGACCGGGTCCTGTCAGTTCAGAGAGGGTCAGTGGTACGTCAATGAGTGGAAGTGTTGGAGCACGACGGCGCGTGGATTGGTACGCCTCGTATAGATAGGGTGGAAATATCTCTTTGTCACCGCGCACAATGGCACCGATAGTAGTGTAGTTCATATATTCTCCTGGCTCATCCTTGTCGAGTGAGCCTCTTCCAGATGTTTGCTGAGGGCTAATCTCTATAGGAATTAAGTATATATGAGGGTACGGAATATATCCAATTTTGTTTGTGCTGCGCTTCGTGATCTGTAAGTGGCACGTCGGTTGTCCTCGCTGGTACACTAGCTCACAGCACGGAATGAAAGTGGATAGACGTGATGTTATGATAATTGCGAAAAAAGATTTGACCTGTATCGCAAGCAGTATTTCACGCATGAAAGGAAATAAAGGAATGGCCTCTCTATTTGATATGACAAAAGAGCGCGATGTGCATATTGAGCAACGGCTACGCAATGACTACGTGATCTGGCTGAACTCGGTACAACCCGATGGGCGCCCGCATGCAATTATTGTCTGGTTTCTTTGGGACGGAGAGACGGTACTCATTTTTAGTCGCCCTAAAAAGCAGAAATTACGCAATCTGCAACAGAATCCACATGTGCTGCTGGCATTTGATAATAGCCACAATGGGTCTGACCCCATCACCATCGAAGGCACGGCGCAGTTACTTGCGCCAGGGGAAGTAGATGCAACACTGACTGCTTATGTCGAGAAGTATGGTGATGGCATCAAGCAACTCGGCTTTACGCCGGAGCAAATGGCGGCGCAGTTTAGTCAGGGCATTCGCATCACGCCAACACGTGTGTTGTAATGCTCCTTTCAAGTGGTTCTTAGCAGAAAAGTGGCGAGTCATGCACGACTCGCCACTTTTCTGCTACTCACTCTTGGCCTCTACGCAGTCTTGACGGATGCCACTGATTGTAGACCTAGCTCTTCTGTAGATTGCTGGCGCATGTGGAATTTTTGAACCTTGCCCGTTACAGTCATGGGGAAGGAAGCGACAAATTTGAAGTAACGCGGTATCTTGTAGTGCGCGATCTTCCCTTTACAGAATTCTTGGAGTTCCTCTGGCGTGGCTTGCTCACCTTGTTTCAGCATCACCCACGCCATGATTTCTTCGCCGTATTTCTCGTCGGGAACCCCAATGACCTGTACATCACTAATCTTGGGGTGGGTATACAAGAACTCTTCGACCTCACGTGGATAGACGTTTTCGCCACCACGAATAATGAGGTCCTTGATACGCCCTACGATGTTGATATAGCCTTCTTCGTCCATCGTCGCAAGGTCGCCGGTATGCATCCAACGTGCCGTGTCAATAGCGTTAGCGGTGGCCTCTGGATTATTCCAATAACTGAGCATGACGCTATAGCCACGTGTACAGAGTTCCCCTGGTTGTCCAATCGGCACAACTTGGTTCGTTGCAGGATCGATAATCTTGATTTCCAAGTGTGGCGAGATCACTCCTACCGTACCGACACGCTTTTCTAAGGGGGAGTCTGTGCGAGTTTGGGTAGAGACAGGACTAGTCTCGGTCATGCCGTAACAAATTTCCACGTCTTTCATGCCCATCAAGCTAATGACCTTTTTCATGACCTCGACAGGACATGGGGAGCCAGCCATAACGCCTGTGCGTAGACTGCTCAGGTCGAATTTGGAGAAGTCGGGATGTGCTAGTTCGGCGATAAACATGGTGGGAACGCCATACAAAGAGGTGCATTTCTCGGCCTGCACCGTCTCAAGCACTGCGAGTGGTTCAAAGCCTTCTGATGGATAGACCATGGCCGCTCCATGGGTGATGCAGCCAAGGTTGCCCATAACCATACCGAAGCAGTGATAGAGAGGAACGGGGATGCACAGCTTATCCTCATGTGTAAAGTTTTGTAGCCGTGCCACGAAATATCCATTATTGAGAATATTGTGATGGCTCAGTGTTGCCCCTTTAGGAAAGCCCGTCGTGCCGCTTGTGTACTGGATGTTAATAGGATCGTCAAATTCCTGCTCATGTTGTCGTGTAGTGAGTTGTTCGTCATCGATTTCTGAACCCATCTCCATCAGGTCATTCCAGATAAACATCCCAGGTGCCTTCTCTGGACCGAGGCGAATAACGGTGGTAAGTTGAGGTAGTTTCGCAGACTTGAGTTGGCCCGGAGCGCAGGTATTGAGTTCAGGAGCCAGATCAAAGAGTATTTGTGTGTAGTTAGAGGTCTTGAAAATAGGCGCGATCACGATTGCGCTGCACCCTGACTGATTCAGAACGTACTCTAATTCGTGCAGGCGATATGAGGGATTGATATTGACGAGTATGGCGCCGATTTTGCTCGTTGCAAATTGGATTACACACCACTCAGCACGATTGGGCGACCAGATGCCAACGCGCTGACCCTTTTGTATACCCAGATGCATCAGACCCTTTGCACACTGATTTACCTGTGCTTGTAACTCTCGATACGTGAGGCGGATGTTTTGTTGACGGGAAATTAACGCAGGCTGGTCGGGGTAGGTTTCGACGGTCAGGTCAAATTTATCACCGATGGTCATGCCTAGAAGCGGCGTATCGCTGGTGGCGCTGGTATAACTCCATCGTTGCAGGTCCTGATGTGCAGCAGCATGAGAGCTGATTTCATCTTGTACCTTCATACTTGGTTCTCCTTTGATATGGTGCAACGCCATGTTATTCACTAGCACACGTTGTCCACGCTGGTATTTTCGGCGTTCTAGTCTTCTGTTGCTTGGGGCGTATGCTATTTGGATCTCATGAACATAAGAGTATCTGATACACGGCTAAAAATCAAGGGAGGAGTTTTGATAGTTCTCTGACCCAAATATACTATATTTATGTTTTTCAATGGACATTCTCTGCGTCCTATGCGATACTCACCAAAATGTATCTTCCATTGTATTTGGAGGTTTCGGTATGTCCTCGACTTATCCACCTTATGGGGGCACTCCTACAAAGCCGTGTCAACGTTGTGGCACTTGGCTTCCCATCAGCGAACCACGTTGTAGGAATTGCGGGTATGATAATGCATCGGTACAAGGAAACGTTGCGCTTGAAGCGCAGGCACCTTGGAACAATGGGAGAATGCCAAATGTTCCAAATCAGGGACAGTATAGCAATGACCAGCAAAGGGGACCGTATCAGCCTCCCTTACAGGGGCAATATAATGATCAACAATGGAGACAACCCCCGCAACAAAATAATATGTATGGTCAGCCGCCTTCCGCTCCGCTTCCATTTGGTGCTCCCGTGCAACAACCCTATATGAATGGGTTTCAGTCTCCATCTGTTCAGCAGCAGTTTTATCAGCTTTCGTCTCCTCCTATGCAATCTAATAGCTACGTGCAGGGGGACATGAACACATCTCAGCTTTTGCAGAACGAACCGGTCGCAAAAGTACGACGTGGCCCAAAGATTGGTCTGATTGTAGGAATTGTCATGCTCTTACTGCTTCTCGTTGGTGGGGGAATAGTCGGATATAGTGTCTTAAAATCGTCACGACAAAGTGCAAATATAGGCCCAATAGCGACCCCGATTGTGCCGACGCCTACCCCTAAAGGGAAAGCGGTCTTTGCCGACTCCTTTACTAGTAACAGCAACCGATGGACCCTTCTCAGTGATCCAGGGAAATTCTCAGCTGTGATTGGCAATGGCTCTCTTGTGTTGGAGGATGATAATAATAATTTACTACCAGAGATGGTGCCAGGAGGGAGAACGTATAGTAATTTCAACCTGTATGTTGATGCGGAGTTATCTAAAGGCGAGCAGGGAAATGGCTATGGCATCTACGTCCGTAGTGCTCTAGGGCAGAATAATGATTTCACAACCTATTACCGCTTTGAACTCTACGGAGACGGCACCTTCGCAGTTTTCAAGGGTAGCGTAGATAATACTGGTAAAGTAATTAGTACACGTATTGTAGGTTACACTCAGAGCCAAGCAATCCAGAAAGAAGGGGCCGTCAACCACATTGAAATAGCTGCAAAGGGTTCCGTGATGACCTTTATTGTGAATGGGCAGATACTCAAAACTTTTTCTGATAACAGTTATGCCAGTGGCTCTGTCGCTTTGTTTGTCTCTAACCTCAGTAATGCAAAACCAGTCGCACAGGCGACTTTCTCTCACCTCGCTATTTATGGCCCACAATCTTGATATGTTCGATTTCGGCTTCTTATAGCCATAGACTATGTTTACACATCTTAACTTTCTACATTCGCCATAAGCGCCTGAGCATAAACAACAGGATCAACATTGCTCCCACTGACAATACAACAGACGCGTTTCCCATAAAAACGGTCAGGTTGGGCGAAGAGGGCACCGATAGCAAGTGCAGCAGTTGGCTCTACTTTTAAGTTCGCATAACGAAAGAGATGTTGCAATGCTCGCAATAACAAGGTATCTGAAACCTCAAAAATGTCTTCAACGCCATGCTGGATAATCTCCCAATTGAGTTTGCCCAGGCTCAGAGTACGTGCTCCATCAGCAAGCGTAGCTGGTTCGTATTCATTATGTAAGAGTTGACCGCTTCTTAGAGAAAGAGCGGCATCATTGCCAGGGAATGGCTCTGCGCCAATGATGGACGCTTTGCTTTTCGTATAGTCATTAGCTACAACTAAACCAGAACAAAGCCCACCACCACCAACAGGAACGACAACAATATCAAAGTTACCGTTACTAAAAATATCTTTCCCTAACGTGGAGTTTCCAGCAACCACTCGGTAGTCATCGTAGGCCTGTGCTTGAAATGCGTCGGGATACTCCTGCAATAATTGTGCTACACGCTCGGTCCGGCTAACCTCGTGGACATCAATAAGGTCAACGCTACCACCATAAGACCGCACAGCGGCAACTTTCACCTGGGCTGAGGTTGAAGGCATAACGATTGTGCATGTCTTTCTGAGCAGCTTACTTGCATAAGCGACAGCCTGTCCAAAATTGCCAGAGGAGGCCGCAATCACATGTTGGTGAGGAATAGAAGAGAGCAGGTTGTAAGCAGCACGAAACTTAAAGCTCCCGGTATACTGAAAGGTTTCGCTAGCAATAGTCACATCACATTTGAAATGCTCAGATAGCGTAGAACTTGGAAGAAGGAAAGTCGGGCGTACATAGTGCGGCAACGTCTCCCATACCTCATGAATATAGGCATCGGTTAATTGTGGTGCCGTGCTGTACTGTCGCATGGTAGCATCTCCCAAAGCTAAAAATGTGCTAATCTTGATAGCTGTATTGTATCACCTATGCTTTGCGGAGTATTCCCAGTGTAGGGGTTCCGGTAGCAGTCGGACAAAAAAACATTTGGACAGAAGAGCGTATTATCAGCAACCAATTGGCTCCGTTTCTAGCTGTAAAGTTGCACATTATCAGCAGTTGAGACCCAAAAACGCCACGAATAATGAGCCTTACCGACGAGTCCTTTGACGGGATATATGTATGGTCGAGCACGAAAACTTAGGTGTTAAAAATGTGGGTTGAGTGCGTTTTAATAGAAAAATTGAGTTCTTCAAGGCTTAACGTTGGTTTATGTTTTGTCCACTTGCTACGGGAACCCGTGTAACAAAACACTTGCTTTTTGCTGTATCTTAGTACATACTTTGTTAGGCCTGTGCTTACCCATAGTAGGTTCTACTTAGTACAAAGGAGTTGTCAGGGAATAATACTTGTAAAGTGAGGGAATCTATTGTA